>JAEEGL013728909.1_pt1 | contig 11824 bp, 10 predicted proteins | sample 9134231 | NCBI WGS metagenome assembly JAEEGL01 (sample SAMN16246548, study PRJNA631951) | gut metagenome | biome: gut microbiome; feature: rumen; material: fiber-attached | host: Bos | place: Iran: Karaj | collected 2018-10 | reverse complement strand
TCGTAAGAGGTCTTTGTTGCTCTGTAGCCTTCATAACTCTCGGCATAAGCAGTATACCGGGAACCTCGGGGAGCCGGATCTTTTACTATCTCGGTCTTGAAACCTTCCGGAGCTGTAACTCCTTCCGCCAGCGTATTCTTTATCGTAACCGTGTACATGGGTTTATACCCGCAGTCCTTACAGGTGGTGGGATCCTCGTCAGTATAACCATGTGCGAATATCGGATCTAAAGTGCCAAATTGACCTGGCCCCGGTATTGTTGCAGTTGCACCGCAGGTACAGGTTGCCGTTGCACCATGATACTGATCATAATACTCCGGCCATGCTTCCTGATCCAGCTGGAAATATGAAATCTGGTCATCATTGTAAATAGGCGTATGAAGATCTCCACTCGGATGCGCCTTTGACCATACTACATCTTGCCAGATACTATTCTCTGCCTCCGCAGGCAATGCAGGCAGCATTCCCACGCAGAGAACTACAGCCATTACAAAGGCCAGCAGTCTCCGTCCTATTCCTGATCTTCTCTTTTTTCTCGTTTCCATACGACTCTCCTTTCCTTATTCCGCTGTGTATGGGCATAAAATGCTCCATTTAACGCCATTTTATACTACCTCTCCCGAAATTTTCAAGGCATTGGCGACGAACGGTCGTTTTGGGACGACGAACGGTAAAAAAGCGGCCTTTCGGCCGCCTTTTTCATACCACAGTATTAAATATTTTACTTTATACCGGAACCGTCAGACTCTTCTGAACTTCCAGCACCAGTTCAATGGGGTAGTCACAGTACACTCACTGTATGTCTTTAATTGTCTATTGACATTTAAAGATTACCGGAGTATCCTTTTAAAAAAGAAATGTGGTTTTGTGCCGTACGGTTTTACACTTAAGCGGGGTACTACGTTTCTTTTTTTATATCTATGATGTCATACAAGTACATTTTCTTCTTTGAACTATATCTGATTATCATTCTTCCGCGAAATGTATTCGTTCCTATCTTGTTTCCTTTGTCATCAGTAACAGGAAGTGAAAAATATACTGTGGCGCGATACCAACCATTAGGAGCATCTGATTTATGCTTGTCGTCCAAGTTGGGACGATATACAACATCTGTTGCCGTGTATATCAATTCTGGAATAGCCTGCGTTGCATTTGCCTTTGCCTTGCCGATTGTTCCATGCGACTTTGTACTGTATCTGCTGTGCGCATATTCATCGGGGAAATCCGTTCCGATGTAAATAGTATCTCCTGTTTCTTCAATGACGTACTGACTTCCAACGTACTGTTTAAGATATCTTTCGACGCCTTCCCAGTCTATCTTTCTTTTACCGCTAAATTCAATCTTATTTATCTCAACTACTTTTATCCCTTTGATTTCAACAATACGAGTGTTATCATTCATAAAATTCATGCCTCCAGAACTGTTCAATTAAGTCTTTTCATAATAATGCGTTATGAATGAAATGTAATGTTTGGAAAATACCGGCGAAAGCCGTAGTAGGGGAATCTCCCAAATTGTTGTTATGGTAGCACGATGGTATATAATATGCAAGTGTATAATCAAGAAAACAATCGTTTTGGGACGACGAACGGTAAAAAAGAGGTTGTGCGAAATTCAGAAGCAGTCCTCCACAGCTGCCTCTCCGTTTAAGACATCAATGATAAGATCGCCGACGTGGGCGTTGAAATGACTCGGATCGATATAGTTTTCGGTGGCCTGGGTGATCCTGTTAAGGCCGCTGAAATCATAATAAGAAGTGATCTCTGAGAGACCGTTTAAGAAATCCTTAAAACCGTAATTCAGTGAATTTTTATAGGTTACTTCGTGCATGGGCAGTACTATCACTACAAGCTCTGCGCCGTTTTCATCACAGAGTTTCTTCAGTTCCCGGATAGCGTCAAGCTCGATCTTCATCTCCGCTTCCCAATCATTGCCATCTTCTATGGTATTCTCAACATAAGCATCACAGGCCATATTCGGAGCATCATAATCAATAGCCCAGCCCTTATTGTAAAAAATATCTGCATAGTCGGGATCAGCCTCGTTCTTCATGATCGTAGGCAGTGCCCTGAAGGCCTTGGCCGGATCAAAATAAGTCCTGTAGAAATCCAGCGGGTTATCTTCTATATACTCGTATGGCATCCTTATGGGATCGACAAGATGATCCTCATGGGCATTGGTATAGCTTGCCACATCAACACCTATGTAGACCTTCTTTATCTTTTTACCTGCGTTAAGAAGACTCCTTACATTCTCCAGATGTTCAATGGGCAGGCCTTCGGAATAGGTCATGTTATAGCAGTTCACGCCCTTAAGTTTTTCACTATGCAATGCACCGACTCTCGATGAGCCGAAAAGATAAGCATCAAAATTCGTCTCATTATTCATGAGATATTCCATCTTGATATAATGCTTGTTGGGTTCCACCCCGTTATCCCTTATATCACTTACATGAAAAACATTATAGGGGTCCACGGCAAGCGGGAACAGAACGCTTACCAGCGCACAGAAGAGGGCGAATATCAAAGTTTTTATTACAAATTTCTTCATGGCTTATTAAAACTGGAAGTAAACAAACTCCGCATTTCCCGACGCCTTGAACAGCATGATGATCAGAAGCATCGCTATATATATTGAATACCTTACCAGTGGCTTCTTCTTTCCTATAAGTTCTATAACATCTTTTTTCATATTAACTGCATCAAAAACAAAGAGCAGCACTACAGATAGCAGCATGATCACTGCCTGTGAAGGCCACAATTGCATGCGGTTTAAGAAAAAGCTGCCGCTGCCTATACCGTCAAAGAAATGCCTGAAAGCATACAGGGCATCGGGTACGCTGGGCGCCCTGAAAAATACCAGCGCCACTATAAATACCAGATCGGTGTAAAACACGCAGAAGGCTTCGCCTGCCTTGGATTTCCGCAATTTATCCAGCGGCTTTTTAAAGCGGCTCTCCACTATCTGGGCCAGGCCGTGTACCGTTCCCCAGAGCACGAAGTGCCAGGAATTGCCGTGCCACAGGCCGCTCAAGAAAAATGCGATAAGCAGGTTGATATCCTTCCTTAAAGCTCCCTTCCTGCTGCCGCCCAGAGGTATATACACATAGTCCCTGAACCAGCTGGTAAGGGAGATATGCCATCTTCGCCACAGCTCGCTGACCGATTTTGAGAAAAAGGGACTGTCGAAATTCTTCATGAGTTTTATGCCAAAGAGCGACGAGCAGCCTCTTGCTATATCGGAGTATCCTGAGAAATCACAGTAGATCTGCACCGTATGGAGTATGATGCCGAGTATCAGATCAAAGCCGCTGTGGGCATGAACGTTATTATAAATGCAGTTTACGTAGGGTGCCATCACATCAGCGATCACCAGCTTCTTGTAAAAGCCCCACACCATCAGCTTCATGCCGTAGGAAGCATCATCATAATCAAATTTCTTGCGATCCTTTATCTGGGGAAGCAGGTTCTCCGTTCTCTCTATCGGCCCCGCTACCAGTTGGGGAAAATAGGAAACAAAAGCCGCATAATCAATGATATTCTTTTCGGCATCCACCCGCCCTTTATATACATCCGCCATATAACCTATGGACTGGAAGGTATAGAAAGAGATACCTACCGGAAGCAGTATATCTCTCATAAGATCCACTTCTCCCGCTCCGAAGAGACCCATTATATGCATAAGTATTTCAGCCAGGAAATTAAAATATTTGAAATATCCGAGGATCAGAAGGCAGAGTATCACGGCTGTTGTAAGTACTGCCTTTCTGTGCTTAGACAGAGCTCCGTCACTGTCCATGATCCTGCCCGCCGTATAAGATATGACCGTGCAACAGAGGATCAGTCCCAGATACTTTGCATTCCAGCTCATATAAAAATACCAGCTGGCTCCTAGTAACACGGGATTGCGGTATCTGTCGGGCACCAGCCAGTACAGAGCAAAAACTATAGGTAAAAATATGGCAAATTCAAAAGAATTAAAAAGCATATCAGCAATCTTTTCCGAGGCTCTCTATGAAGCGCATAAAGGCTTCAGCGCCCTTTTCATCTCTCTTATATACACCTGCGCAGGCAAGAATGCGCACAAAGTAATGACCGACTTCGTCCCTGATCAGCTTATCAAGAAAAGCCTCATCACCCTCATGACCTTTAAGCTTTCCTTTCCACTCCTCCACCCAGTCTGCATGCTTGGCGATGGTTTCGATACTCCTTATATCTTTTCCTTCGAGCATCGCTTCCTTCAAATCCTTAAGCTCGGTCTTAAGCCTTGCCGGCAGTATTGCAAGTCCCTGTACTTCTATAAGTCCGATGTTCTCTTTCTTGATGTGATGGTATTCGTTATGCGGATGGTACAGTCCCATGGGACACTCATCCGTTGTTATATTGTTCCTGAGCACCAGATCCATTTCATACTCTTCCCCACGTCTTCTTGCTATCGGGGTGATGGTATTATGCGGCACACCGTCAGTCTCTGCAAAGATATATGCCTCTTCATCAGTATATTTACGCCACTTATCCAGTATGAATTCCGAAGCATTGATGATCTGCTCCTTATCTTCGCCTGTAAGCCTTATCACGCTCATGGGCCATTTGACTATGCCTGCCTTAAGTCCCTTGTAAGCCGGAAGTTCAAAGCTTCTCTCCACCTGTGCCTTTGCCATAGGGAAGCTGTATGCGCCTCCCTGGAAATGATCGTGGCTCAGGATCGATCCTCCGACTATCGGCAGATCCGCATTGGATCCGACAGTATAATGCGGAAACTGCTCCGTAAAATCCAGGAGTTTTTCGAATGTTCCGCGGTTTATCACCATAGGGATATGCTTTTCGTTAAAGACTATGCAGTGCTCATTGTAATACACGTAAGGTGAATATTGCAGATAGTACTGCTCTCCCGCTAAGCTCAGCGGAATGATCCTGTGATTCTGTCTTGCAGGATGACCTATATGTCCGGCATAGCCTTCGTTCTCTGCGCAGAGCAGACACTTGGGATAAGACGAGGACTTTACAGTTCCCGCCTTTGCTATATCTCTGGGATCTTTTTCAGGTTTGGAAAGATTGATGGTGATCTCTATATCACCGTATTCGGATGGCGTGATCCATTTCTCATCCTTTGCGATACGGTCACACCTGATATAATTAGTAGCCTTACTGAAGGCATAATACTTATCCGTTGCCTGTTTCGGCGATACCGCCCTGTCCTTCTCAAAAGCTTCGATGACAACGGAAGGCATCGGGGTGATAAGCCCCATAAGCTTTGTATCAAAAAGATCACGGCGCTCCGTCGTATCTTCCGTCAGCCCTTTCGAAACAGCTATATCAGTCAGATCTGTAAGTATTTCGGAAACAGATCTGTAAGATGATACTCCCGAAGGCTCATACTCATCTTCGCCAAAAACTTCAAGCAGGCGGTTGATGCAAAGAACACGGTCCGCCGGAGCGATCAGCCTGTTATCAAGACCGTAAGTGATCAGTTCGTCAATAAGCGCCGGCAGTCCCTTTGTCATAAGACCTTCATTCCTCCGTATTTTCTGATCTGCAGCAGGCTGCAGGCATCTTCTCCGAACAGGCCGTCCATAGCCGCCTTGTACTCAGCTGCTTTTTCGTTCTTTACCCAGGCCTGCATGGTCCCGGCAAAGCCGCCGCCATGGACTCTTGCAACGCCGTCTGTTTTAAGGATCTCTTCCGCAAGCTGAAGCGCTACAGATATATTTTGATGCTGTACATCGGAATTGGTATATACATTCTGAAGATATTTGAAAGATGAATCTCCCGAAGCCTTTACTTCACTTAAGAAAGCTGCCATATTTCCGGCTTTCAGCGCTTCGGTCTGTTTCTTAACTCTGATGTTTTCAGCATAGAAATGGAGGGCACGAAGCAGCGCCCTGTCGCCGCATTTCTCACGTATAGCAGCGCTGTTCTTAAGTACTTCTTCCCTGCTTACTTCATGCAGTACTTTCTTACCGAAGAAAGCCGCAACCGCCTTCATCTCTGCCGGCACAGCCGCATAATCAGGAGTAAGGTCCGCATGGGAACCTTTGGTATCGGTAATGCAGAGTTTATACCCGCTGTTCGCAAAATCATACTCGACTTTTTCGATGACCGGAGCCTTAGGGTCTGCAAAATCAATATGTACAAGACTTCCCACTGAGCAGGCTGTCTGGTCCATGAGTCCGCAGGGTTTGCCGAAATACACATTCTCGGCGAACTGGCCTATCATTGCTATAGTCACCGCATCAACGCTTCCCTCATTATAGAGCCCTGATTCTATGCTTCCGATCAGTGTTTCAAAAGCAGCGGAAGATGACAGTCCGGCTCCTATCAATACATCACTGGTAACATAGGCTTTGAAGCCGCCGACCTTAAAACCACGCTCATTAAGTCCCGCAAGCACGCCGCGCACAAGAGCTTCCGTCGTTGATTCTTCGCTGTCAACTTTATCAAGCTCAGCTGAATTGATGCATATCTCCCCTGAGCCGTCGGATATAAGGCGCACTATACCGTCGTCTGTTTTTTCAACTATAGCAATGGCATCCTTGTTGATGGCGCCTGCCAGCACTTCTCCGTGCTGATGATCGGTATGATTGCCTCCCACCTCGGTACGTCCCGGCGCCGAATAGATACTGACCTCGGCTTCACCGTATGCATTCTCAAAAAGCGTTATGGTTTTCACATAACGCTCTCTCTGGTATGCAGTCAGAGCCGCATCGCAGTAAATATCAGTAAGCCGCTCGTCAAGCTTTCCTTCTTCTATATACTTTTTTAAATCAGATGAATTCAATCTTATACCCCTGCTTTGCCTGTAATTATCCACGGTGCAGGCTGGTTCTCATACACATTGTTACTCTTAAGCTTGCTGACTGCTATCTGGATTATCGTGACATCCTTTACTCCGTAGCTGTTCAGTATTTCTTCCATCTTTGCAGCCACCTTGAAATCCAGGGTATAGATAACAAATTCCATATAAGGATTGATCTTTGTAAGGTATTCCAGCTCATGCTCAAGACTTGCGCTGGCAACCAGCATAGTAGTATCGGGTACCGGAAGTGAACCCATGGTATCTTCACCCACGTGATCCACTATCTCCACATTTCTGAGACCAAACTGGTTCACGTTCTCTTCCATGGTCTCACGGTCTCTCTCCTTATATTCAACAGCTATGACCGTACCTTCACCGCTCATCATGGCAGCTTCCACCGCTATGCTCTCACCCGAGATCACGCAGAGGTTCTTCCTGTCATCGATCTGCATCTTGGAAAGCAGGACCGAACGTATCTCACTGCCTACATATTTCACGGATCCGCTGGCAAAGAGCTTGTTGTCCATACCAAACTTCACGGTACTCCTTGCATTAGGATTAAGTACTATCATGCCCGCGCTGGCATTAATGCCGCGGTCTATCATATGGCTGACCTTGTCGCGCTTTATCTCGCCGACAGGCTCACTGCCTTCATTGTAGACGACTTCACAGTCACCGAGCCCCACATCCCACATCTTATAGAAGATATCCTTATCACCTGCCTCGGTAAATACAAGCACCGTCCTGTGAGCTTCCACGGTAGGTATCAGGTTCTTGTTCTTCCTGGTGATATCAAGTATCTTTACGTGTTCCAGATCGATATCCGTATTGCTTGAAAAGTACTGAAGCCATGATAAGATCTGTGTGTTGGTGAATAATCTCTCGTCCATAATCAACCCCCTTATTTGCACTTAGCCAACAGTTCTTCCCACTTCTTATCTACATATTCCTGTGCTGCTTCCAGCGTCCATTCATTACCTTTGGCGAAGCAGTGTTTGAAACGTGTCTGCCTTCTCATGAACTCCTCGACGGGCAGTTTCTTCTTCGGCTCATAGGTGAGCCTGTACTCACCTTCCACCACTTCATACAGCGGCCATACACAGGTATCAATTGCCAGCTTGCAGATCTCCGTCAGCTCGTCCGCCGGATATCCCCAGCCTCTCGGACAGGGTGTCAGCACATTGACAAAAGTAGCTCCCTTAGTGTATATAGCCCTGTGTGCCTTCTCATGAAAATCCTTCATATTTCCGAACATCGTGGTCTGAGCCACATAAGGCGATGCATGCATCACTACGATCTGTGTCAGATCCTTCTGGTTCTGCTTCTTACCTACCGACTCGGTACCCGAAGGTGTGGTCGTTGCATTCGTAAACCTCGGAGTAGCAGATGATCTCTGGGTTCCGGTGTTCATGTATGCATTGTTGTCATAGCAGAAGTAGGTCAGATCATGTCCTCTCTCCAGTGCTCCGGATAAGGACTGGAAACCTATATCATAGGTACCGCCGTCACCGCCGATAACAAGTATCTTAACGTTCTCGTCCGCAGCGATCTTTCCCTTCTTCTTCATGATATTGTAGGCAGCTTCCACGCCCGAAGCTGTAGCCGATGCATTCTCAAAAGCGGTATGTATGTAGGAATCCTCCCATGCGGTATAGGGATACTGGAAGGATGATACCTCAAGACAGCCGGTGGCATTACAGATGACAGCCCGATCTTCCGGCTCCACCGCGCGCATCATGGCCCTGCAGACTATACCCGCTGCACATCCGGCACAGAGTCTGTGTCCCGAATGGAAGCGTTCCTCTTTATTCATTTCATTTTTTAAATTATAGGCCATGGCTTATCTCTCCCTCTGTCCCATATGGGTATATACTTCTCCGATATCTCCGCCGTCAGCGATCTTCTTTAATCTGTCAAATACAGACTCTGCCGCTTCCACGGTGAAATCCCTGCCGCCTAAGCCGAATACGATATCCACCATGGCAGGCCTGTCTTTTAAGTTGATGCAGGCACCCGCAGTCTCTGCAAAGAGCGGACCTCCGCAGGCGGAAAAGCCTTCGCTCTTATCCATGACAGCCACTGCCTTAACTCCCGAAAGTGCTTCTGCAAGCTCTTCTCCGGGGAACGGCCTGAATACTCTGATCTTTATCACGCCGGCTTTGATGCCCTTTGCACGAAGCTCATCAACTGCAGTCTTGGCTGTACCCGCACATGAGCCCATGATCACCATCGCGATCTCTGCATCCTCCATGCGGTACTCTTCGAAGAAACCATACTTCCTGCCGAATGTCTTTTCAAAATCTGCAGCCACTTCAAGTATTACTTTCTTTGCATTCTTCATGGCCTCAGCCTGAGCCACCCTTGCTTCCATGTAATAATTGCTGACACCGTAAGGTCCAACTGCCAGCGGATTTTCTTTCTTCAGCAGATAGTTCTCGGGTTTGTATTCGCCCACGAAATTCTTAACTGCCTCATCCTCTTCCAGCTCGATATTCTCTATGGCATGGGAAGTGATGAAACCGTCCTCGCAGATCATCAGCGGCAGCCTTACATCCGGATGCTCTGCTATCCTGTGAGCCTGAAGGTAATTGTCATATACCTCCTGGTTGTTCTCACCGTATATCTGTATAAAGCCGGAATCCCTCTCCGCCATTGAATCCGAATAGTCGTGATTGATATTGATAGGTCCCGTCAGCGCACGGCAGGCTACTGCCAGCACCACAGGAAGCCTTGAAGAAGCAGCCACATAAAGCACTTCGTTCATGTAAGAAAGTCCTGCGCTTGAAGTAGCGGTCACGGCTCTTACGCCGGCCGCTTCCGCGCCGAGACAGGCCGAAAGCGATGAATGCTCGCTCTCAACGGTTATGAATTCCGTATCCACCCTGCCATCTGCCACATACTGCGCATAATACTGCGGTATCTCAGTGGAAGGCGTGATGGGGAACATCGCAAATACATCCGGGTTGATCTGGCGCATAGCTGTGGCTATGGCTTCGTTTCCCGACATTCTCTCCCTGATGCTCACTTTACTCTTCCTCCTTCCAGCTGATGGCATCGAAAGGGCATACCTTTATGCAGATGCCGCAGCCCTTGCAATGATCATAATCAAAATCGCCTCTCCTGCCCTCACTTACGGGTATGCAGGAATCGGGACAATAGGGTGCGCAGAGCACGCACTGCTTGCATTTCTGCTCGTCCCATACCGGAGTCTTACTTCTCCACTCACCTGTCTTGGTAAGCCTTGACGTGCCGGGCTCATATATCTCACAGCCTACGGTCATATCCTGCCAGGCTATGTGTTCGTTTATTTCTGCGGCCTTTTTCATCCCTTCACCTCATCCATGGCTTCCACGAGACACTTGAGATTGCCTTCCACCACCTGAGGCTTCTTGGCAAATTTATGTCTGTAAGAACCTTCCATGTCTTTCAAAAACTGCTCCCTGTCCACACAGCCGCTCACAGCAACAACTGCAGCCAGCATCGGTGTGTTGGGGAAATATGCTCCGAGATTCCTTATGGAAATGCTCCTCGCATCTATCGTGCACACTCTTCCCGTATAGCCCTTAAGCAAAGGCTTTAATTCTTCGGGGCTCTTGGAGGAATTGATGATCACCGCGCCGTTTTCCTTAATGCCGCTGCATACATCAACGCTCTCAAGCAAGGTCTCGTCAACTACCGCCACATAATCCGGATCGTAAATGTTAGAATGCACATTGCATCTCTCATCCGAGATCCTGTTATATGCGGTGATCGGCGCTCCCGAACGCTCCGGACCGTATTCCGGAAAACTCTGCACATATTTGCCGGCCATGAAAGCCGCATCAGCTAAAAGCTGGCTGGCGGTCTTTGCACCCTGACCGCCTCTGCCGTGCCAGCGTATCTCTAATATATCGCTCAATTTTATTTCTCCTTACTCTTATCAGTCGGCTTCACAAGGAAGAGACATGCAAGCAGTGCTATCACATAAAGGATTATGGTGAAAATGAGCACCTTCTGATAACCCGTGGGGTTCACCTTGATGGTATGCTCAACACCCTTCTCAATGTAAGTAAGCTCTTCTTCTTTGCCGAACTTTGTAACGATGAGGTTTGCTACCTGGTTGCCGGTAAGACCTGCAAATGCCCATGCGGAAAGAGTGATGCCGTGGATGGCGGATATGCTGCTCATTCCGTAATGATCTGAAAGCAGGGTAGGCACGTTTGAGAAACCTCCGCCGTAGCCTGCGTTTACTACATATACAAGTGCAAGAACCAGGAAGATCAGCAGTCCGTTTCCGTTACCGTTGATGATACCCTGGGTCAGCATTACTATAGCTGTAAGGGCTATGGAAAGCACGAAGATCAGCTTGTAGATCGTGTTTCTGTCCTTCATGGTATCAGCCCATGAAGAGAAGCCCAGACGTCCGCCTGCATTGAACACTGCGGAGATCGTGGAAAGTATACCTGCCATTCCTGCAAGTCCCAGACATTTGAAGATCATCTTCTCCTGGGAGATCAGTGCCAGACCGCAGGTAATGTTGATGTAGAACATCAGCCAGATACCGATGTAGTTGGCAACGGGCTTGGTCTTGATCGTAGCGATGATACTCGGCTTCTCACCCTTGCCCTGAGGCTCATGCCAGTCGGCAGGCTTAGCCAGAAGGAGATGACCGATGAACATCATTACAAAATAAACGGCTGCAAGGATCAGGAACATCTTGTAGATACCGCCCTCACCGAGACCTGAAAGCATGCTGGTCATGATAGGCGAAGCGATTGCCTTTGCGGCGCCGAAACCTGCAACCGCAAGACCTGTTGCCAGACCTTTACGATCCTGGAACCAGAGCATCAGAGTCTTTACAGGTGAAAGATAACCCGTACCGAGACCGATACCCATTATGAAACCGTAGCTTACATATATACCTATAAGTGAAACAAGACTCTGCTGATGTACTCCGCCGTAGTAAATGAAGAAACCCGTAAGGGCCATACCGGATGCGAAGCAGATGGTTGCTATCAGTGAAGACCTGTGAATATCCTTCTCAACTAT
>JAEEGL012317274.1_pt1 | contig 11824 bp, 9 predicted proteins | sample 9134231 | NCBI WGS metagenome assembly JAEEGL01 (sample SAMN16246548, study PRJNA631951) | gut metagenome | biome: gut microbiome; feature: rumen; material: fiber-attached | host: Bos | place: Iran: Karaj | collected 2018-10 | reverse complement strand
TTTCTATCAAGAGTATCAGTTATCTGTTTCGGATGTCTGAGGCGTCTCTCCGGATGAGAAAAACTCGTTTCAAGCAACAGTTTGAGTCTTTATCCGAACCCGCAAGGGGAGTTTTCCTAAAAAAACTAGGTTAGAAACACCCTGTTACATTTTCATTTTGCAAATGACTGATAATCAAGATAATTGTCAGTCATTTGTTATATTCAGTTTTCATTCTTTTCCAAGCGATGACATACCTTTGCATTGTCGTTTTTAACTATTAACCAGTGTATGGTATGAACAAATCGTTTGTATGTGTCATGGGAAGCATCGTAATGTCCATGACTGCCCTGGCTTCTCCTATAGGGCAAACAATGGGAGACGTTGAAACTGTAATAATTGAACGTGGGGCTCCTGATGAAGAGCCGGACGGCCGTCCTCGTGTTCCTGCCCTGCGTCTGTTTTCTGCATTCTTAGACACGGATTTGAACATCCTGTCGATTACTTCTCGTATCAATGTCGGCGATATCCAAGCAGACATTATCAATCTTTCTACTGACGAGTATGTAGGGTACTCATTCGATTCTTCAGAAACCGCAATCCTTCCTATTAGTGGCGATCCCGGTTACTGGAAAATTGTCCTTACCTTGGACAATGGTGAGGTGCTTTTTGGAGTTTTTCAACTATAGCGTTCTATGAAAAAGTATTTGATTCTATTAAGTCTGTTTTGCCTATGTTTTACGATAGGCTGTAAGAAAGATGTGACTGAGTTACAGAATGATCCTGTAATCGTATTGCCTGCTAAGGACCAGTATCTCAGGGCGTTTTCTTCCGCATTGAACATGGCGATTCGAGAGAATCCCTCCATGGTTTCTGTTATTAAAGCCGAAGTTCAGAATAAATATGATGGAGATTATGACGTCCTCTTTGATAGATTGTCGAATTGTGACGTTAATCTTCCGTTAACAAAAGGAAGTTCCGACAAAGTGACTTTCGGGGAATTGATTGAACGACATTTAGCAATACCGGGAGACGTGCGTTCATCTACGGATGTATTAGCGCAAATCCAAGAGGAGTATCCTGGTCTTCAAATCTCCGTGCCTGTACATGCTGACATGCTTTCAGAAGAAGCAATTCCTCCAGTTGTGTTTATCCCTACTGAGTTGTCAGAAACGGAAATTGAATACTTGGAAGGTTTTGATAGGGATGGAAACCTTATCTCTATCGACGCAATTGAGGCTCCTGATGAGGCAGTTATTGTTATTGGACAAAGTGAGCGTTTGCACATTCCACTTGATCCTTATGCGCCGCTTGCTCCTGATGGTCTGGTTGCAACGCGGTCTTCAGACAGTATCATCTTAACTTGGAATAGTGTATCAGGCAGTAGTGGCTATGATGTCTATCGAAAAGCCCAAGGTGAATCGAGTTTTACATGTGTTGGTTCGCCATCTGGCCAGAATAGTATTTCGTATGAAGATACTCAAATAAGTGCGACCTTGACATACTCTTATTATGTGGTAACAAGAGCGCTGGTTGATAATGGCGATTTATTCTATGAAGCCACTTCAGGGCCTTCCATAGTCGTGACAGTTAACGCCCCGTCTGTTCTCCCGGCATTGAATTCATTTTCTGTGGAGTGTGAAGGAAATCATTTGAAGATTAGATGGTTAAATGAAGGAATAACAAACTGCGATATAAATTTGTCATATTATGACCCCAGATGGTCTGATCCCACGCCTCAATTGATCGCAACCGTAAATGGCTCTAGTACTAATAGTTATAACTTTACTCCATCTTCGACGATGAAAGGACATCGACTCGTTTTTGAAGCTAATCGGACGAATTCAGTTGGCAATTCGGATACGGTATACGATATCGTTTACCCTCCGTTCCGGAACGTGGAAGATTTCTCTCCGGTAAAGCTTACGAAAATAGATATGGTTACAGAAGAGAACATGAATCATCTTGAGCACTGGTACAGAGGAGCTCCAGAGTTTTACATTAAAATAATCGGTGTAAACAGTAATGGTGTTGCACAGGAATTGGTTGATCAAATAGAAGTAAGGTTTAGTGGAAGAAATGTAGCAGAAACTTTCGATAGGAATTTGTATTATTGGTTATATGACCATTATTATGGCTGGTATTCAGCACTACGTTTCTATATCGAGGAGGGTGATAATGACGCAACCTATAGTTTTTCGGCTACCGCAAAACTAGGATTCAAAGTAGGTAAATTTTTGGACTTTAGTTTAGGTGGTAGTTTCACTGCAAGTTTTAGTACGAGTGGTCAGAATTGCGGGTTTATCGATATGCTCTATTATGAGAATCCTGTTCTGACGCGAGAAACTCAACAGGAGCAACTCAGAGTCTCATTTGGTGATTAATCTTGCTTGTGTTTGGAATGCGGCTATTGTCCGAACAAGGCCGCATTCCATTCTCTAAGTCCAATATGACTACATCTACGATAGTATGAAAAAAAGCTTTTTATTATCGATTCTCTTGGTGCTCTGCCTGCCGATGTTGGCATCCGAGCCAATCAAGGGGTATCAAGGCGACATTACACTGTCCGGGCTAATGGGGGTTGATCTCTTTCGTCAGCGAATGCCAGTATTCGTTTCTCTGGAAACCAACCAAGGAGCTAACTTCGGTAATGGCTGGTATTTCGGTGGCGGCATCGGTGCCGACTTTTATAAAGATGTAACTTTTTATATCCCTATTTATACAGAGGTAAGGCACTACGTATCCGGGACGCCCATTTATTTATCAGGAAGGACGGGAATCTCATTTTCGAAAGGTATGGGATTCATCCCGTTTATTATATCTGGGGCAGGAGCAGGCCTAAGGTTTGGACATTGGTCGGTAGGTTTGACGATGCTGAAAATGTATTCATCCTACATGGATAGCCTGACCGTGCCGGTACCAGAACAAGGGCTCAAAATAGGCGTCGGATATCTTTTTTAACCCTTCCAATTGGGTCTTTGAAAAAAGCTAATTCTAATACAAGTTTACTCTTGATTATGTTTTGATTGAGTTACAGAAGCAAGGTTTAACACAGAAGCATCCGATTATTTCTTGAGTTATGATTTAGTCGTTCTGCGGAATTCCAGAGATCGCCAGTATTTTTCGTATCGAGAACAACCGAAGGAAGAAAAACTCTGAGACTATCGGAGAATCCGCATTAAATTGACCCGCCATATTGACGTAATTGCCCCCTCTTAATCTTCCTTTCATCAAGAATTGAAATGCAGGCTGAGAGGACGAAAACCGCTCTAGCCTGCATTCTGTTTGGGTTTTCCTTGTCAAGAGACTCGCGTTTCTTCTTTTGTTTGACGGTGTCCCGGTGGTGTCGCTCATCGACAATATCTTTCTCGATGGATATAGGCATATTAATAATTCAATAATATATTATGATATATCAAATGTTTTGCCTATTTTTGCCAAAAATATATGATATATCATATCATGGACAGGCATGAAACTGTATTTGATAAGATAGTAGTACTGGGCATACGCTTCAAAGAGTATCGGAAAGCACTGGGTGTTTCCCAAATGGACCTTCACAAAAAGACTGGAGTGGCATTGTCCACCATCAGTTTGTTTGAGAACGGCAAGGGGCATGGGCTTTCTCTATCCCATTTTTATCTGTTATTGGATGCTCTTGATTTAGAAATGGATCCGAATGAGATAATCCCGGAGGTATTCCGAAGTGATTTGGCAAAACAGTGGGAGAAACAGAATAAACGCAGTAAGTAATGAATGGTAATGTGGTAAAGGTAGTCTTATGGGGAAAAACCGTAGGATACCTGTCTTGGGATAAGTCAAATTGGAGAACGGAGACATCTGTTTTTCAATTTGATAGAGATTTTTTAACTCTTGGATGGGATATTTCCCCGATAAGACTATCCATTTCTTCCAAGATTGCCCGCAGTGGCATTAGCATCAGGAGCGGTAATCCTAAGGACGTTTTCGGAGGATTACCTCCTGTTTTTGCCGATTCATTACCCGACCACTGGGGCAATTCTTTATTCAGATCATGGGCAAAAGAGCATAGAGTAAGCATAAAAGATGTGTCTTCTGTAGACTATCTCTCTTTTATCGGGAAAAGAGGCATGGGTGCACTCGAATACTTACCCGCAGCTATTGAGGATGAAGAAGTGCCTTTTGATGTTGACGTTACACGCCTATATGAGTTCGCGAAAAGTGTTCTTGATGAACGGAACGATGTGCAGTTCTCCACTGACAGGGAACTTTTATGGCAAGACTTAATTAAGTTGGAAACATCTCCTGGAGGAAAACGTCCAAAGGCGTTGATCGCCATGAATGAGCGGGAGCAATCTATCAAATCCGGACAAGTTCTTCTTCCTCCTGGATACGAATACTATGTTCTCAAGTATGATAATGAAAACGATTTGTATCCGTATGCCAGGATTGAATATGCATACTCCAGAATGTGCAGGGACGCAGGAATCCGTATACCTTTTACCGAATTACGGTCATTTGACAAGGCAACCCATTTCTTAATTAAGCGTTTCGACAGAGTCGACGGAGAGAAAGTGCATATGCAATCATTAAGAGCCATGAACGGTGAGACTAATTCCTATGAACATGCTTTTGGAGTGATTGGCATATTACAATTAGATTATGAAGACAAGGAACAACTATTTAAAAGGATGGTATTCAACGTGCTCGGCGGGAACATCGACGATCATGACAAGAATATCTCATTCCTCATGGATAAAAGCGGGAAATGGTCTTTAGCACCGGCATATGATGTCGTATATAGTATTGACCCTGATACCCTTTATGTGCAAAAAGGCCAGTATATGAGTATCAATGGTAAGAATCAAGGCATTACCAAGAACGACCTTCTGACAATTGCTAGATATAACAACATCAATCGCCCAGAGAGACTCATCGAACAAGCAATAGATGTCATATCCAAGGTTGATGATTATCTGAGGGAAGATGGCGTAAACGAAGCTGCGAGGAAGATGATTCAGTCCGAATTGAACGAGAAATACACAGAACTGAAAGCATGATAATCTTTTACGGTTGTTTCCCGATTAATGATATTAGGGTCCATCACTAATGGACTGATTTATGACCGAGGCGAAATGTGAATGGGCGGCACAAGTTGACAAACTGTCCAAAGATCACCGATATGCCGGAAGTGACAACGAGATAGACCATAACCTTGCCTTGGTCCCCGGGTATGCTTGGTTTGTTCAAAATGCCTAACGAATCCGGATAATAACATTGTATGAACATTATAATTTAAAGATATTATGCAACTTCTTCTCAACATACCAGAGAACTGTTCAACTTGCGAGATTCGCGAGTTTGAAGTTTTCGATGATATGCCATATGGCCTTATTGATTACAAAACTGAATAGAATCCCATGAAAAACAACATCATCGCCTCCATAGCCCTCTTCGGCATTTATCGCAAAAAGAACCTGGACACTTATGACCTGGTGGCTCAGTATATCTCTGCCGTCATTGCACAAAAGGAATACAGTGAATTCACGGCCACCATGATTCAGACCGACCTTAAGGAGCTGTACATGATTGATATTCCGATAGGAGTTATCAAATCGGTATGCAAAAACCGTATTAAGGGAGTCATGATAAGCAATGGATCCTTCACATGTGTCCGCTTCCCAAAAGATGAGATAGAACAAGAATACAATGAGCTTAAGGCTGAATACGATGAACTGTTCATCCCTTTAATCGAATTTGTTAGAAAAGACACCCAAGAATTCGAGGGCCAATACATAAAAGACCGTTTTGCGGATTATCTAGTAGAGGGCAATACTCCAGAAATCCGGCTCAACAATCTGTTTGCGGCCTTTATAGCCAGCAACCAGGGCTCCAAAGACATTCGTCATAAGATAGACTTGTTATCTTCAGGCCTCATCAGTTACAACGGTCTCAGTTTTACAGACAGTGCAGGGAACAGTGGCGCTTGGACAGACCATCTCACTGTATTCTTAGATACTGAATTCCTCTTCAGTTGTGCCGGTTATCACGACGACTACCATCAAGCGGTTTTCAAGGATCTTTATAACCTTGTCACAGAAGTGAATAACTCCTACCGACGTCGTACAAAAAAGGAAGACAACCTTATTGAACTTAAGTACTTACAAGACACAAGGGAAGTATACCTTTCTATTTTTGCAACGGCTAAGCAACTCATAGAAAACAAAGCAGCTCCGGATCCATCCAAGAGAGCTTTGATGAGAATTGTCCAGGAATCCCCCACTTCTTCAGAAGTAGAGCTTCATAAGGCAATAATTGACAGTGCGATAAAAAACACATATCACATCGTATACGATGATAAAGACTATGATCACTACATCACGGATCCTCGCTATGTGGTTTACGATCAGCCAACCTATTCATCTCTTGCAAAAGAGTATAACCCAACCGGCGATGATACTACCAGCAGGAAGATAGACTATTACTCAAGGGTGTTTACCATCATCAATGGTCTTCGCAATGGTAAACCAATACACGTCTTTGAACAATGCCGTTACATATTTCTTACAGGTAGCCGGATAGGTCGAGGCACATCAATGGCGGCACGAAACGACAACAAAACTGTTTCTTTTGCCACCGATATCGACTTCCTGGTTTCTCGTCTCTGGTTCAAACTCAACAAGCAACTCGTCAACGGTCGTATCCCGGTTTCGCTAGACATCGTGGCTCGTTCTCAAGCTGTTCTGACTCGGGAAGTATCCCGTAAAGTCCGCGAGTTCTACGAAGAACTGAAGAAAAGAGACCTCTCTGACTTAGAAAAGCAAACATATTACGCGAATCTTAAAGAAGCCGAACAGTTCTTAGAACCCTATAATCAAATTTCTACTGAAGATGTTCTCACCTTCATCGAATACACCAACTTTGATGAGATTATTGAAGCCCAGCATGCACTTCGCAAGCGAGCATCAGAAGTAGAGAAGAAGGATAAAGAACTCTCTGAGGCAAAAGGGCAGCTTGCCCAGAAAGATGAAGAGTTGGCAGGGTTGAAGAAAGATATTGCCGTCAAGACCGAAACGCATCAAAAGGAAAAATCAAAGGTCACGGCAACCAATGACCGACTCAAAAGAATAATAAGGTTGTTGGTCATATCGCTAGCGATTGCTCTCATTGTGGCGATGGCACTTTTCATTATTATAATAACGGATTAGGTGACAAGAACCGATTTCTCATCGATACACTTATACTTTTTTAACGGTAAAGACTAAACTGGCGGAAACAGTACTATCTCTTTAAGCCTTTGTCGATATCAAGGATCTTATGAGAGGTGGACCGTGTTAGGTCTTTTGGAAGACTGGACTCATAGATTATAGGTAATCAAGAATTTAAAAGGATGATTCTGTTAGGTTTGTTATCCTCATTGCTCTTCCATATTTGTTTAGTCAATACTACTTTTGTAATGACTAAATACACACATTATGAAGAGCAAGCAAGCCTTTCTGTCGTTGTCGCTGCTCCTGGTTGGAGTGGGACAATTGTCTGCTATCCAAGGCCTTACCTATTCTTGGGACAAGGTTCTTGAGATACGCGCGAGGGTCGATTCCGTAGATGCGACCAAGCGGGAATGACAATCATGCTTAAAATGCTGTCCAAGCCTCGTAAGCATTAAAAATGTGGCTTTAAACTGTATTGAATTGTTCCTACGGACAGAAGCGCATTTGAATGAAGCGTTATTTAGGCCAAATGCATATAGTTTTCACCGAACTGCTGTGAGGCACGTCATATTCGTTAGTTTTTTCAAAGTCTTTACTCTAACCACGTTCTTGCTATGAATAAGTTTTTACCATATTTAGTTTCCATAGTTTTCTTTTTCTTAGCGCTTCAATTATCTGTCCCCGCTCAGGATAAGCAGCAACTGGATACAGCCAAGACAAAAGAGAAGACGCGGGACATCAATCCCTTCAGTCCCGACCAGTACCACTATGTCTCGTGGCAGGACAATATGATGGGCGCCTCTCCGGAGGCGGCGAAAATGACCAAGTATGCTGATACACCGGTTTCCAATGCCTACGGACTCGCGGAGATAGGAATTCCTATCTATACTGTTCAGAGCCGTTCGCTCAAGTTTCCCATCGCTCTCAGCTATGACAGTTCGGGCGTTAAGCCGGAAGAGATTTCTGGGATTGTAGGACTGGGGTGGAATCTCCAGGCGGGCGGTGTCATTACCAGAACGATTATCGGTCGTGTTGATACAGGCGATGAGATTCCGCCGGAAACAACTGACCCCGCCTATGCCGAGGGGCTGGTTGGTCAAGCAAATTCCGATAACGATACGGAATACGACCGTTACAGTTATAACTTCTGCGGTCATTCCGGCTCGTTTTACAGGATACCCTTCCGTGGCATCGTACCAACGGAGCCAACGGAACTGATCATATCCGGTGCAGGTCCTTTCACAATAACTGACAAGGATGGAACTCAATACTTTTTCGGCCTTGCCGAAACGTCGACCCGCTACATGGGCAGTTATGATCCGAACGCTCCACTTGTGAACCAGACCGGAAACTACTACAACCTTATCACAGCGTGGTATTTGACAGAGATTCGTTCCATGGATGGAACGGATGTGATTACCATCTCCTACTTACAACAGAATGCTTTTTCCCATGTGAGCCATTCCTATTACCGGTCCATCTCATTCCCTTACAAATACATGGGGAATGATGTATGGTTGACCAATTTGAGCGGAGGATTTGACCCTACCCCCGCTTTCCAGACTAGGGAATGGTCGTTCACCACCACCCAAGAATGGCGTCCGCACGTAGTCAGTTCCATCACATACAATGGTGGAAGTGTTTCCTTCGATTATGAGGGATATTCCGAACCAGGAGGTCAACTATACGGCGGCAGCCGCCGGTCATACCCATCTTTCCTATCCTCAATTACCGTGAATGAAGGTGGGCAGAACGGCCTTCTGAACTGGACCTTTGACAGGGATACGACCGGGGACTATCGTCTTCTCCTCGCAGCTGTTACCCAGAAGGGACAGAATGGAAGCACCATTGAGAAATGGACATTGGGTTATGATACCCCTAATACAGCTATGGGAGAAAACAGCGTGGACCTGTTCGGTTATTACAATGGAGGCGGTAATAACGGCACCAAAGCTTTCCTGAGACCATATAACGATGAGTCCACAGTTCCTTTTTCTGTAGCGAACCGCAATCACAACAGTGCATTGGTCGGGAGACTGTCCTTGAATAGCATCAAGACGGCGTCGGGCAGTCTGACTCGTTACAATTATGCATCCAATTCGATTCCAACAAATGGCCAGAGCAATCTGTTCCCTTCAACTATCCAGATAGGCCAACGGATATCCAGTATAGTGACTTACGACCTGTCGCAAGGAGGAGAAAGGCTTGTCCGACGACGCAACTTCAGTTATTCAAATCCAGGGATTACTATTCCCATTTATGCTTTCCAGATGGGGGCTTTCATCAGTACCAGCGAGAACAATTCCTGTCCGGATGGCGTCGGGGGAGGACAGTGGTATGGCCCGAGTAGCCCGATACGCGTAGGTTCTGTCCTCTATAACGACCAGTCCAACTTGCCCGGGATGCCGTTGGAGAGTGCGCGTATCTTTTACCAGCAGGTAATGGAGGAGATATCTGAAGAGTCAGTCCCGCTTGTCCGCACAGTCTGGCAGTATGACGGGACTGGCGCTGTGAGCACGGGAGGCGGAGGTACTGTATGGACCCCGTCAGACTCCCATGACGAATCCCATGTAATCTTACCACATGGCCCGAATCATTTCCATCAGCGGGTCCCAACCTACATCCCCCGGAACGGAACTCAATCCAATCCCACAACTCCGCTGGGATATCACATCATGGACCAGAACCGTCCTCAACTGTGCAATCCGACCAAGGTTATCCATTACAAGAAAGATGGCACCCAATTCAAGAAGGTCTCCCAGACAGATTATACTTATGAAGGCTGGAGTGAGTATTTGCAGGTTGGTTTGACCCTTACCCTAAGAACCTCACCAAACACCAATGGCCATGAGAACACAAACGCTTACTGCCTGAACGATGTGGACCAGCAGCAGGTGGACCGGAGAATCTACTACCAGCGATTGAAGGAGAGGGTTGATACGGAGTATCTGGATGACAACAGCACGAAGTCTGTGAAGACAACTTACAAATATGCTTACACTCCAGGCAGCCGATCTTCTTTTTACAGCGGAGGAGCCTATTATGCCGACAACCTCAACTATGTACCTGCCATGGGAGCATTACAGTCTCCCCGTCAGGAAGTTCAGGTTTACTTTAACGATGACAGTAAGACCTATATCAGGAATATCATCTATCCCGATGAATTAGTCGGAGTATCCAACTGTAGTTGGGCGGCCACTCTCGTCAGCAATCACTATCTGCTACCCGTCGGTGAGGAAATCATCATCGGCGCTTCTCCCACCAATAAGGCCGGACGATATGTGACCTGGGGACAAGTTCCCGTAGCGTCCTGGGGCGGAGGAGTGTCGAATAATACACTTCTGAAGCCCAGGAAGACAGAAGTCTACCGAAATGGTCAGCATGTGAGCCGGGATATCAACTACAACCTGTATGACTCCGGAGGAAAACCTTTGGAGATTGAAGCCGACGGACAGCCATACAAGACCTATGCCTGGGGGTACAACCACCGTTTCCCCATTGCCGAGGTGACAGGAAAATCATTCCAGCAGGTAAGGAATGCCTTGAATAACAACCAGAAGGGAGGATTGGACATGATTGCAGGTATGTCAACTCTCAGTTCCTCGTACTTGACATTGGTCCGTACCGGATTAAGAACGAACCAGGCCGACGCTTTTACCACTATCCAAACCTACACACCGCCTTTCGGCCTGGCAATGGAAGAGGATCCTTCGGGCAGGAAGATACAGTATACCTATGATTACGGTGGCAGGCTGTCTTCCGTAAAGGATAATAACGGGGACAAGTTGCAGGAGTACGCATACAGCCTCACCAACGGAGAGAATGGGGCGCCAAACAGGATAGATTCAAAAACATACTTTTCGGGGACATCTTTTTTCAAGGATGATGCTTATTTCGATGGCCTGGGACGGACGCTGCAACTTGTCCAGGAGAGAGTGTCCACAAACGAACGAGATCTTGTGACACCTTTTGCCCCTGATTTCCTGGACCATGAAGATGTTCGGGAGTATCTTCCATACCCGGCATCCACAAATGCGTCCACACGCGGGACATATCGCAGTGATGCCCATACAAACCAGCAGTCTTTTTACGGTAATGGAATCAAGGCATACAAGGAGAACTCTTATGAGTTATCCAAGCGGAACAGGATACTCTCTTCGTCCCTTCCCGGCTTTACGGAAACGACAACCTTTCCCAATTTTCCCTCAGTAGCCCCATTGTTTGGTGCCCTTAATCTTACCTATTCAGCGGGGAATAATATGATTTCAGTTGATGGCTATTACCCAAGCGGGCATTTCAAGGTAAATGGCGCCTTGGGCCCCGATGGATCATTGGTCATTTCATACAATGATGAGCTGGAGACTCCTTACCTGGAACAGGTAAGGTTGAACTCATCAGGATCTTATCTGGGTACTTTGGCCAGTACTTATTACATACGTGATGTCTGGGGTAGGGTCGTGTGCGTGGTTCCGCCGGCCGAGGCGGCCCAGCTAACCGCCACAACAGTAAACTTTTCCACAGCCAACTGCTACACTTACAGTTATGACAACCGCGACCGTGTGATAAGACGCCAGCTCCCGGGAAGGGTGCCGGAAGAGATTACCTACAATGATGCTGATATGCCGACAATGCGCAGGCGTCTCGCATCAGACGGG
>JAEEGL012115220.1_pt1 | contig 11824 bp, 11 predicted proteins | sample 9134231 | NCBI WGS metagenome assembly JAEEGL01 (sample SAMN16246548, study PRJNA631951) | gut metagenome | biome: gut microbiome; feature: rumen; material: fiber-attached | host: Bos | place: Iran: Karaj | collected 2018-10 | reverse complement strand
CATCTTTAAACACAGCAAAAGGAGATAATAATATGAAAACCTTTACAAAAATCGCAGCAATAGGACTTACTGCAACCTTAATGGCAACCTGCTTCACAGCATGTAAGATCAACACCCCCGGCAAGGCAATCCCTTCCAAGAAGCCCGGACAGGAACAGGCCATCGACGAAAAGGACGGAAAGAGAATGGTAGGCGGATGGTCAGCAGCAGAATCGACCACAGTCACCGAAAAGCAGCGTCAGTACTTCAAGGATGCCATCAATCCGATCAACGGTTACTTCTACGAGCCGGTTGCACTCCTCGGAACACAGGTCGTTTCAGGCGTTAACTATGTATTCCTCTGCAAGTCGACTCTCGATGCCAAAGCCGGTCCCAAGCCGATGAAGCTCACCTACGTCTACGTCAACACATCAGGCGAAGCAAAATTCATGGGCGACAAGAACATAACTCTTCCCGGAACAGACGGCGAACAGAAACCGGGCGGATGGGCATACACTAAGGATCCCACGGTCACGGCCGACATCCAGAAGATAGTCGAGAAGGCTTCCCAGACACGCCTTGGCGCAAATTACGAAGCCGTCGCTTACCTCGGATCACAGGTAGTCGCCGGAACAAATCACGCGATCCTCGTTAAGTCCACTCCTGTAATCAAAGACAGCAAGGGCGCCGGCTCATTCCTCATCATCACGGTCTATGAGAACCTCGACGGCAAGTGCGAGATCACAGACACCAAGGATGTAAACCTCAACTTCGGCTAATTAACCCTCCTGAAATAAGGTTGATTAAAACGTCCCCCGCGCTTTTAGTGCGGGGGATATCTTTTGCGTCCAGATGCTCGGCTGTATGATCTGTTTTCCGCGGCGGCGCGCCCTGCGGCGGCCCTGCCGGTGACCCCGCAGCGGCGGCACTGTGGTGGCGACATTGTGGCGGCCCTGCCGCCCGAAGTCCCGTTTTTCGACACATTGCGCGGTTTTTCTTGATGGCTGACCGCGGCGGCATTATAGTCCGAGATAGGCGTACATACGAAAAACGGTTTTTTGAAGAATTTATACGTGCATTTTGCCCGTTTTCTTGCCCGTCAACCCAAAATGTACATACGAAAACAACTATTTTCGAGAAATTATATGTGCATTACGGCTTTCAGAGGCATTTTTCAAAGGAAATGCACGGATAAAAATGAGGTTTTTTCCTTTTTCGTATGTACGCACAATTAAACGGTCAGGAGACAGAATATGAATGTTAACGACAGCTTGTACACTGAAGCTGTAAAGCGGAAAAACGCTATTGAACTCATACTCTGCAGATTGAGAAAAGACCTTTCCACCGCACCGGAAGGCACTCTACGTATAACCAGAAACAGAAAAAGCTTTCAGTACTACCACAGACATTCATCCCAAGACCCGCAGGGTATCTACATTAAACGTGAAGATGATCCCCTCGCCGCGGCCCTGGCCCAGAAGGACTACGATACGAAGCTGCTAATATCGCTCGAAAAACAGCTCAAGGCCATAGACAGATTTCTCAAAGACTTTGACCCGGGCGCACCGCTTAATGCATATGAGGACCTGGCCGAGCCCAGAAAGCAGCTCGTCACACCGGTGTTTGTCGGCGACGCGGATTACGTGGAGCAGTGGCTGGGCGTGCCCTATGAGAAGATGGGTTTCAAGCCGGACGACCCGGTGTTCTACACGGACAGGGGCGAGCACGTCAGGTCAAAGTCGGAAGTGCTGATCGCGAACGAACTGTACAGGCACGGCATTCCATACCGCTATGAATACCCGGTCTACTGCGGCGGCGTGCTGATGGCGGCCCCGGATTTCAACTGCCTGAATATCAGGCTCAGAAAAGAATATTACTGGGAGCATCTGGGCATGATGGGCAAAGAGGAATACGCAAACCGCAATGCCGCGAAGATCGAGAAATACACGCTTGCAAAGGATTTCGACGAGACAAGTCTCATACTGACTTTCGAGACTGACAGGCATCCTTTGAACACCAGAGTCATAGAAGAAAAGATAAGGAAATACCTTGTCTGATACAATGGGAAACAAAAGCACGCAAAAAATTTATGAAATTTTGCAACATTTTTGAAAGCCGGTCTGTATTTAGGGCATAAAGCAAATCACAAACCAAAACGGAGGCACATAAAATGAAAAGCTTTACAACAAAGATCATGGCACTCGGACTTACAGCAATTATGCTCACAGGCGCAGTCACAGCATGCAAGACAACAAAGACCGCAGGCACACCCGAAGCAAACGCACAGGCAAAGCAGGAACAAGCTACCGGAGAGAACGGCGGAAAGCAGGTCGTAGGCGGCTGGACGATCCCCGAATCACACGAAGTCACCGAAGAACTCAAGAAGTACTACAAAGCTGCTTGCAGCAAGTATGACGGCACAGGCAGCGGCCATGAGCCCGTCGCGCTCCTTGCAACTCAGGTCGTAAACGGAACAAATTACTGCTTCTACTGCATTTCAAACGCAAAGTCTTCCAGCGGCCCTCTCTCTCCCGTCATCGCATACGTCAACGTCAAGCCTTCAGGCGAAGCTGATTTCATCAAGACTGACAGGGACATCCTCCCCGGAAGCGGCGAACAGCTGCCCGGCGGCTGGGAAAATGCAGAAGATTACAAGATCACTGATGAGATCAAGGCGATCCTCGAAAAGGCTTCCGCAACACTTACAGGCGCAACATATGAGCCCGTTGCCTACATCGGTTCACAGGTCGTATCCGGAAAGAATCACTACATCCTCTGCAAGATGACACCTTCCGTAAAAGAACTGAACGGTGCTGTATCTTATGTTTTCGTAACTGTCTATGAGAACCTCGAGGGCAAGTGCGAGATCACAAACACAACAGACTACAAGCTCGGAATCTGACAACAACTCCTAAACATACTACGACCCAAACGGAAAGGGCAGTCTCGTTCAAGAGGCTGCCCTTTTCATTTAAAGCTGTTCAATGTCGAAAAAATCAAAGCCACTGAATGAAAGCGGTCTTGTCGGAGCTGTTGTATCCGGCGTTCTCGTAAAAGCGCAGAGTCGCGGGGTTTTTAGAGCCCGTCAGGAGCATCATCTTGTAGCAGTTCTCCTTCACGGCGATGGATTTGGCATAGTCAAGGCACTCGCGCGCATAACCGTGGCAGCGGTAGTCTGCAGAAGTCACGACATTCTCGACAAAAGCATACGGACGGATGCCGCGCGTCAGGTTCGGAATTATCACGCAGACGCAGGACGAGACGATCTTTCCGTCGATCTCGTTGACGATTATATGGTGATTGGGATCTCCGATTATCTGATCCCAGGTCGATTTCAGATGCTCATCGATGGCCGGAACAGCATCTTCGTGAAGATGCAGATACAGCTCCAAAAGCGCGTTCAGATCGTCAAATGCGGCTTCTCTCAACATATCTCGTAGCCTGCCTTTCCAAGCGCCTCAAGCGCGCGTTCAAAGTTCTCTTCCTTGACCAGGATGTAGTCGGTGTTATATGTGGAGACAGCAAATATTCCGATCTTGTTTTCGGCGAGGATCGAAGATATCTTTGACAGTATCCCGATCAGCGAAAAGTCCAGCACGCCCTCGATCCGGAAGCCTTTCCAGCCGTCATCGCGCTCAGTGGTAACGGCAGGGACCACGGATGTTTTGCAAACAAGCGAGATCTCCTCGTCGGTCCTTCCGACAAAGTAAAAATCTTCGCCAAGATCGACCGATGAAACATCTGCGACCTTGCATACGGTAAGTTCATAAGGAAGTGATTTAATCTTCATTTTCGTCATTCTCCACTCTGTCCAATGTCGAAGCGCAGTTCGTCGTGTAAAAGATATCGCCGTCATTCAGCACTATTTTCGCAGGCAACGGCGTGTATTCATAGAGGGCATCGGAATGGCCTTCTTTGTAGTCGCTGTCAAACCTGTATTTGATGTTTCCGTCAGAGTCTGTGATGTGGATAACGCCGTGCTTGTGAGAGATATCAAGAGTGTATGTTTCGGCCGGGATCGGGCATTTCTCATCGCCTATAACAAACTTCTCCCTGTGCATTATCGTATCACCGGGAATGAAAGCGATGTCATGTTCGCTCTTGTCCGGATTGGTGTTTTTATATGAAGGCTGGAACGTCTCATTGCGCCATTTCCAGAACTCTTCAGCCATTTCCCCGCTGATGCCGGTCATCTCATAGAACTCTTCAGGCGTCACCTTTACCTTCTCTTTGTTATTGCCCGGCCTCGAAAAAAAATAGATGCGGTCTATGAACTTTGAAAAGATATTGTAGTCGGAGAAATACAACTCCGCATTATAGCCGTTGTCCTGGTCAGAAAAACCGCCGTAGGTAATTTCCTGGTGATCCTTATCGTAAAAGGTCACGGAGAACTTACGGTTCTTGCATTCCGCATAACAGAATCTCTGCCATTTTCTGTGGAGGATCGCGAGGTCTTTGATCTTGTCCAATGAATCGGGTGTCTCGACAAGGACTTTGAAATACTGGCCACCCTCCATTACTTCGGCGCTCGATGCATCGATCCCGTATTCGGATGCCTTCTCGTTCAGTATGCCTTGCATCCTCTCGTCCTCGACCTCATAGTGTTTTTTTATACCCTTTGATACAAGCGAGCATGATGTTACCTGGAAAACCAGACATGCCAAAAGCAATGCAGCCGCTATTTTCTTAAAGTTTGTTTTCATGATTATTTATCGCCATCCTCACTCGGAAGAAATTCCATTATCTCATCGTCGGGCGAAAACTCCTTAACGCTGTCATCCTCGGAAGACAGCTCTTCCTTGGGGATCACGGAGCGTATTACCGCCGTCAGCAACTCGTATTCTTCCATTACGTTATCGTGGTCATTCCTGATGGTCTCGCTGTCGCCGTCATTTGCGGCGGCCTCGAGCTTTGCGGCGTGCGCTGACAACACCGTGGCTCCGATCATCTTCGACGAGCTCTTGAGCGAGTGAACATAGATCGAATAATCATGCCAGTTCTCTTCCTCGTAGCTCTTCTGAAGGCTGTTCGCCTTCTCGATCTCGCCGTATGCGTATTCCGCGAGAAGCGAGCGGTAAAGTTTCTCATCTTCCTGGCAGTAGCGCAGGCCGGCCTTGGGTTCGATGCCTACCGAACGCAGGCTCGAAAAAGCGTCCTCACCAAGATCACCGTCAGTATCTTCTGCCTCTTCCATGCACATTTCAACCTTATCTTCAGGCAAATATTTAAGAATTATCTTCTCGAGCGCAAAGCTGTCGATAGGCTTTGTCAGATAGTCGGTAAAGCCTTCGGACAGATAGCGCTCCTTCGCGCCGATGACGGCATCCGCAGTGAGGCAGACGACAGGCACGTCAGAGCTCGCTCCGTCAGAAGTCGCGCGGATCCTGTGGAACGCCTCGGTTCCGTCCATCTCGGGCATTCTCTGATCCATGAAGATCATGTCGTATCTGTTCCTTGCGGCCATCGTGACCGCTTCCGCGCCCGACGTCGCGGTGTCGATCTTCATCTTCGTGTTCTTGAGAAGGTTGACCGCGACCTTGAGGTTGATGCTCGTATCGTCAACTATCAGGATCTTCGCGGAAGGCGCCCTGAACGACTCCCTGTAAGGCTTGCCGTTAGCCTGGTGCTCCTTGAGGCGCGTCTGGAAATCGCCAATCGGCAGATCCGACAAGACAGTCTGCGGAATGGTGACGGTAAAGATAGAACCCTTGCCATACTCGCTTTCGACTTCGATCTTTCCGCCCATGAGGTCGACTAAACGGTGCGTGATGGTAAGACCTAAGCCGGTGCCCTCAAGAGTGCTGTTACGCTCCATTTCGAGGCGCTCAAACTTCCTGAAGAGCATTTCCTTGTCTTCGGACTTGATGCCAATGCCCGTATCCCAGACGATGATGGTCAGAAGAATCTTTCCTTCCTCGAGTTTCTTGAAACGGACCTTGAGCGTCACCGAGCCCTTCTCCGTATACTTGACCGCATTGTTGAGCAGGTTCGTAAATATCTGGCGGATGCGGACCTCGTCGCCTTCGAGCTCATCGGGGATCAGGGGATCTGCCTCAACGATGAACTTAAGGCCTTTGTCCTGCGCCTTGAAAAGCGTCATGTTGTTGATGTCGTTTAAGAGCGAACTCAGCTGGTACGGGGCATTTACAAGATCCATACGGCCCGCTTCGATCTTCGAAAAATCGAGTATGTCGTTAACGATCGCCAAAAGATTATGACCGGCCTTCTTAACGTCGCCTGCGTAGACGCTTATGTTTTCGAGGGCATTGCGGGCCTCCAAAGGATCGCTGTCGGCGATATCCATTGCCCTGTTGTCCTCGCGGATTATCATCTCGTTCATACCGAGGACCGCGTTGATCGGCGTTCTTATCTCGTGCGACATGTTCGCAAGGAAATCGCTCTTTGCGTTGTTAGCACTCTCTGCGCGTACCTTCTCCGCAAGGAGCTCGCCCTGCGCCCTGACGTAAGGCCTTACGGTGAGCAGTGCAAGAAGCGCGCCGACCAGGAGCGAGATGATGAGGATTATCACATAACCTGTGACCATCGAACGGGTCTGTTCGGAGAGCTGTGCTTCAAACCACGAGACGGAGAAGTCTACCGCAACGATGCCGACAACGCTGCCCATGGAATCGAAAACAGGGCTGTACGCACTGTAGAAAGAACCCCACTTGTCGGTGTACGGAACCTCGTCAACAGCTGCCGTTCCCCTGCCCGCTTTGGCAAGCGCTTCGGTGAATTTAACGTCATCGCCGTACGAGGCGGGTTCCTCCTGATCGAGGTCCATCGTGAATATAAAATGCCCGGGTTCTGCTTCCTTGATGCAGTAAACGTACTCGAGTTCGACGTTGTCCCTGAATACCGCGAGAGTATCGTAGATGTGGTTGTATTCGGTGCTTCCGACAGTCTCTTCGGACAATGTCTTCATGACCTCTCCGTTGACCGATCCGGATGCGCAGTTCGCGATATCCAACATTCGCTGCTGTATCGATTCGCGTATGCCGATCCTGGACATGTAAATCGATACCGAGCAGAAGAGTATACTCGAAATAAGCAGAATGGCTTCTACCATCAAAACGATCTTGGTGGACAGTCTTTTCCCGGATAACACGAAGCCTTCCTCCCTGTGTTCTGCTTATATAGCTAAATAATATTAACTTAAAAGAGCATTTCAAATCAACATAACGTTTAATGTATAATAATTCCAGTTTCAAAGCACACTGTTTTTCGGATGCGGTGTCGGAAAGGTACTCTTATGAATTCATTCTCAGAAAAGCTTATCGGAAACGTCAATAAAGTCATCGTCGGAAAAGAGGACCAGATAGAGCTTCTGCTCATCTCACTGCTGGTCGGCGGACATGTACTTTTAGAAGACGTTCCGGGCACCGGAAAGACAAAGACAGCAAAGGCTCTCGCGGCTTCGCTCGACCTTGATTTCAAGCGTGTGCAGTTTACGATCGACCTTCTGCCTTCGGATCTGACGGGTATCAACTTTTTCGACCGCGAGGCAAACGCTTTCGTATTCAGGAAGGGCCCTGTCTTCACAAACATCCTTTTAGCAGACGAGATCAACCGCGCTACCGCAAGGACGCAGTCGAGCCTTCTCGAGTGCATGGAGGAGCATCAGGTCACAGTCGACGGCGACACTAAGAAATTGGAGCCTCCGTTCCTCGTAATCGCTACGCAGAATCCGGTCGAATCACAGGGCACATTCCCGCTTCCCGAAGCGCAGCTCGACCGTTTCCTCATGATGCTCAAGATGGACTATCCGTCACACAACGAGAGCATCGAGATGCTCAAGAGATTTGCGACCGAAGACCCGCTCGACAAGCTCGCTTCGGTCACGACAAAAGAAGAGCTCGCATCCATGCAGGAGCAGGCGAAAAACATTTTCGTATCTGATCTTCTCTACGACTATGCGGCAAAGATCGTTGAAGCGACAAGACAGTCCGATGACATCGCCATCGGCGCAAGCCCGCGTGCACTCCTCGCTTTCGTCGCGGCAGCCAAGGCAAGGGCATTCGTAAGAGACCGTACAAACTGCATTCCCGATGATTTCAAATCACTTGCCGTTCCGGTCCTCGCTCACCGCCTGACGGTCAGGCTTCAGAGAGCCGTCTCAAAGGACGTGAAGTTCCTTTCGAAGCGCGACATGGCCGAGCAGCTCGTCAAAAAGATCCTGGAAGAAGTACCCTGCCCCACCGAAGACTTCAGCAGATAAACATTAATGGAAGTTATCGTTCTCGTCGGAATACTTATCGTGGTTTTTGTAGTAGAGATCGTCTACTACCGCCTTCACGCGCTCGATAACCTCAGGCTCAAAGTCGATTTCTCCAAGAACATCGCCGACTACGGTGAAGACATAGAGCTCATCGAAGTCGCAGAGAACAAGAAACGCCTGCCGCTCCCGTTCATAATACTCAAGTTCGAGACGCCCCGCGAGCTCAGGTTCTACGATACCGAGAAGGTCAGCACCTCCGATTTCACTTACCGTGAGGATATGCTCACCATGAAGGCATTCTCAAAGCACACGCGCCGCATCAAGGTCAAATGCACGAAACGCGGCTACTATGTTTTCCCGCGCGTCGGCATCACGACCTCCGACATGCTGCTTTTCGAGCGTTTTACGAAGGAATTCGACAACGAGGCAAACCTCATGGTGCTCCCTAAGGTCCTTAGGACAAACATCACGGAGATACTCATGTCCGTCACCTTAAGCGAGCTCCAGCGCAGAAGGACGCTCCTGACAGACCCCTTCTCACTCGCGGGCATCAGGGAATACGGACCGAACGATCCGATGAAGAGCATCAACTGGAAGGCGAGCGCTAAAGTGGGCGATCTTATGGTCAACCAAAATGCTTCGACGTGCGCGCAGAAAGTCCATATCTTCGTTAACCTCGAGAACTATAATCCAAGGGGTTCCACGTTCCTTCTCGAATACGCGTTAAGCCTTGCTTACACATATCTTTTGGAGCTCGCGAAACTGAATATCCCCTCTTCGCTCTACACGAACGGGCGCGATATCCTGTCCGACCTGCCTGTAGTCTCCGAGACTGATCCGGGTCCTGCCGCCGTTACCAAACGCGGCGTAATGCTGTCCGGAATAGACCTCAAAAAGCCTGTGGCAGCATTCCCGGGCATCATCGAAAAATACATCTATTCCACTGACCAGAGCGATTTCATCCTGATAATCTCGCCCCAGTACAGCGACAGTTTCCGTGCTCTTCTTGCAGAGCTCAAGACTATCAGGCCTTCGCTTCTTTGGATCAATCCTTGCAGCAGCAATTCTTCCGAGGTCGGCCTTGAGCCTTCGATCTCTGATTCTTACATGAGATGGGAGGTGGCAGGCAATGAATGACGAGACCCGCAGCATGCGCGAAAGCTTTTTCGCCGAGATACTGATGTCGCTCATAATCTCGCTGTCCATCCAGTCCTGTCTGATGTTCATCAGGGGCTTCAACGAGTACGTCACGATCACGTTCTACCCGCAGCTGATCCCCCTGGTCCTCACGGTGATCCATACAGTTATCAGGAGAAAATGGCCGAAGCTCCTTAAGTGCTTCATCCTGCACATAGTATCATCCGTCGTTTTCTTCATTGCGGCCGCATTCATCCCCGGCTCGCTCTTCGGGGCCAATATATCCAACAAGGTCTATCTTGGAATCACCGTTTTCTTCTTCACGGTCTCATCCTTCAGCTACCGCCTCACTCCGAGGATCGTCCCGAGCGATGTGCAGGTCGCATCTATACCGGCATGCGTCTTCCCCATCACAGGCATTTTCTATGCCATGATGGGCCGGCCGGAGCTCCTCACAGATCTCGTCAGCAACACGATCCTGTGCGCGGTGCTCTTCCTCGTAATGCGCCAGGTCGCAGTCTTCGACACGAAGTACTATCACTCGATCCGCAGTTCCTCGAGACCTCAGGAACAGCTCAAAAAACAGAACTACAGGACCGCAGCGGCCTTAGTCGGCATCTTTGCCCTCTCACTCGTAGTCTTAAGGCTCATACCCGTCTCCCTCCTCACAAATATCATCCTCGCAGGATTGAAGGCTCTCCTCCGCTGGCTCATTCCTTTATTCCTGGCATTGCTTGAGTTCATCGGCTCCCTGTTTAAAAACATCAAGGGCGAAGAGGAGGCCGAAGAAGAAATGCTCGAGCCCGAAGAGCTGTTGGGTGACGCGCCATGGGTCCACGTGCTCTCCGTAATAATCGCCATCATCATCCTGATAGGCTTTGTACTCCTGCTGCTCAACGCAATCAGGATCGTCATCCGCAATGCTCCCAAATACGGTAAGGAAAAGGAATCAGAAAACGATGGCATCGTAACCGACACCATCGAAAACATCGCTCCCCAAAGGATACCGTTGTTCTGGAAGCGCCCCGATTTCGGCAAAGGCCGCGAGCGCCGCATCAGAAAACAGTTCTACGACAAAACAATAAGAGCCATGAGAAAGGGCCTGCCCGTCTCGGATTCATCAACTCCGGGAGAGATAGAAAAGGTGCTGACAGAGAATGGTGACACAGCCTTCTCACAGCTTAGAAAAGATTACGAGAACGTCCGCTACGGCAATTGACACGGAGGTTGTATCATGAGACTTTGCACGGAATGCCACTGGGATGACTGGGACAGGATAGTCGATATATTTCCCGAAAGATGCGACAAGCTCCCCGGATACATAAACGATAATGAGAATTACAAGATAATCATTCTCGAAAAGGGCGCCCTGGAGATAAAGAACGGCAATGAGATCTGCACAGTCAAGGCTCCCGCGCTTATCCAGCTGTCGCAGAAAGACAATCCCGATTACCGTGTTCTCATGAACATAAAGGCCTTCATCCTGTTCTTCAATCCGACGGTCATCCGCGAGGAATTCGTTTTCGATAAGCTTGATTCAGGCGAATTCGAGAAGACCTGGGGATCGTCATTTTACCAGGACTATGTGCTTATCAGGGATTTCGCGGAGGCTACTCTTGCAGAACGCGTCAACGAACTTACACTCAACAGCCTTAAGCGTCTGAAAGAACTCTACATGTCCACCGAGAAAGAGCTTACCGAACAGCGTGACGGCTTCTGGCCCTGCCGCAGCAGGTCTTATCTGATGGAGCTTTTGTATTACATCGAATACACATTCTACGTGAACAGCTCTGAAGAGGAGACACCCGGGCAGGACGATTTCGCGCTCATCACGGATTACATGAACGAGCACATAGAAGACCAGATAACGCTCGATACGATAACAAAGAAGTTCGCGATCAACCGCAACAAGCTCAATGAATTGTTCATGAAGCAGTCCTCCATGACCTGCATGAGCTATCTTCAGAAGTTAAGGCTCGACTTAGGCAAGATCCTTCTTACCAAGACGGAGCTTCCCGTAAGCGAGATAAGCATGCGCGTGGGGTATCCGGACCCGAACTATTTTACCAAGCTCTTCAAAAAGACGGAGGGAATGACCCCTACCCAGTTCAGAAAATCCTGATCGTGCAGATTTTCCCCTTATCCGTGCCGTAATTTCTATTTTTGTTCCTGATACCCATATAAAATTACGGTATCAGCAACAAACAAGGAGGAATGACCATGAAATATATAAAACTTGCTTCACTCGTTCTCTGCGGCGCGCTCGGGCTTTGTGCCATGGGGTGCTCTGCCGGGCCGAATGAGACTTCCGCTACAACGGAATCAACAACGGAAGCGACAAAAGCACCTGTAACAAACGAAGGTGATGAATTTGTCGGAGATTATCCCGCTTTTGAAGTTACGACGACGAGTCTTAAAGCTAACAGTAATATGTGGGAAGACAGGATGGGAACCGAGAACATCTCTCCTGCTCTTTCGTGGGAACCCGTT
>JAEEGL011970399.1_pt1 | contig 11824 bp, 6 predicted proteins | sample 9134231 | NCBI WGS metagenome assembly JAEEGL01 (sample SAMN16246548, study PRJNA631951) | gut metagenome | biome: gut microbiome; feature: rumen; material: fiber-attached | host: Bos | place: Iran: Karaj | collected 2018-10 | reverse complement strand
TTTTTATAAAAAAATATGTAACTATTACTCTGAATTACATATTACTATATAGAACCTTATTGAACCCCTATCAAAAAAGTGCGTTAGTATCAGAAAAAAGTGTATATTTGCACTCGAAAATCGACGCGAGAAGTCGTGCAATGCAAAGATAGCATTTATAATGTCCGAAAACTGAAATTTCGCCAAAAAATCACTGAAGGACTCTGATACTTATATTTTGTTTATTAGACCCAAAGAAACAAACATAATTAGCAAACATAAAAACTAGAATAATATAATGGATAAATATACACAGAGAACCGTATATAAAATATTTATTGCTTCGGCGATCCGAATCAAAGAACGTGCGGCAGTGAAAAGTGCTATCGAAGAAGCAAACACCGATAGCAAGACCCAAGACAAAGGAGTCTTGTTCGATGAATTTATCTATGAGGATCGACCTGATTTTACGCAGAAGATCGAGAAATGCGACGCTCAAAAGCCAGCTGACAGATTTTTGCGGAAGTCTCCAATATTTTTTTTGATTATTGATGATTTTGTGCACGACTTGACGCGATACGAATTTGAGTTGGCTCTTGAGAGGTTTGATAATGACCAGATGCCGAAATATATTTTTTTGTGCCACAAGAAACACAAGAAAGACAAATGCGAACCTGCCGAGAAGACCACATCTGACGGTTTGAGTTATGAGGAATTTTTTAATATGTACAACCTCAATAGGTACATAAGTGACAAATATGGGGAAACGATAATCCACAAACGTGTGTACGACATACCCTACGAGGGGCTGGAAGATGGTCCTGAATCGCTGAAAATAAGGGTTAATGGACAACTAATGCGTTTAATCGAGAGTGATGAGATGGCATTTCCGCATGCTGTTATGGGGTGGCAACTCGATGACAAATCCCGCTTCTTTGGTAATGACCCGCAGCGTATGGAAAAATTTCCTAAGGTATACTATCGGCGACAGGTCGACTATGACCTCGACCTTGCATTGAAGACCGATAACGTTGTGCTACTGGTTGGCGAGTCGCTAACTGGCAAGACGCGTGCAGCCATGGAGGCTTTGAAAGCGGTTGAAGACGGGTGGGTTTATGTGCCCGACAAAGGTGGCTTGGGTCGAAAGCCTACGGTAGAGGAACAGGTAGCAACAAGAGAGAATCTGATTAGGTATTTCAGCCGTGAGAACCCGCAGAAGCTCGACGTCTTCTTTGACGACATTGGCATTATGAGCCACAGCGACGAGAGGTTTCACAAGGCACTGGGTGAGCTAATCAGAGCTGTCCAGGGTGCCCATGGCAACGGTGTACTTCTGGCCACCTCGTCAACATCCAACCTGGAATTGGAAGGCATGGACAAAGGCGCAAAGGGTTTCAAAAAGCTATGTATTGGCACAATGAGTGACAACGACCTCGATATGGCAGTGCGCTATTTCACATCGTGCGGTCAGACCATCGTTAAAAACAGCCTTAGGTACAGAATGATGGGTGCCCTATTCGTGGACCTTGACCAACTCAAGGCACGCTATGACAACTACCTGAAAGGCAGCGATCTTGGCACATTCATGAAGGAAGATGTAAAGGAGCTGCAATGCATTGTGCGACACATGTTACTAAAGGCCATCAAGGCACAGTCGATATGGAGAGATGACATGCTGGGCGACTTGGATTTACTATATGATATGGTAAAGTATTTGTTCTCATTGAATTATGAGGCCGATGGCGAACAGTTGAACCAAGCGTTTGACAACGCCGTCGAGGCACTGTGTCTAAGAGTGGGGCTCGGCGTGTCGAAGGTCAACGACCGGATTCTCGACATACAGGAATATGTATACAAATATTTTATTGGCTATGGCGGAGAAATACTTGACAAGGCCTACAAAGAGACAGAGGGTATTGTGGCCGAGAGGAAGGCTGTGCACGACATAATGATATTCTGTGGCAGCGAATACTACTCAGCTGACGAGCCCTTGACGTGGAATGTGTCCCGAGTCTCGTCAAGATGAGTATATACGACTACCGTGGGCTGGCTATATTCACTATGGAGCGGTAAAACCGCTGTGGAAGAGGCTGGAAAGTACGCCGATCTGGCTAAAATGTTGCATGACGACCTGCGACGATGCGAAACCATGCCAGAACAGAATATGTCGCCGAAAACGATTCACCATTACACCAAGGTGGCAGAGATGTACATTTACCGTTGTTGCAGCAGTTTCGAAGAAAGCATTGAAACCTATGAGACTTGCGCACCGTCGATGCGCACCGACCACCTGCTTTGCGCCCTTATGAGGAAAGCTATCAGTAGCGTCGACCGTGAACGTGTGAGAAAACATGTGGACTATGAACGCTTTCGCAATGACCCCTATGTGGTCAGATCTGAGGTGGAATGGGCTGAGACTTTTGACGAGGCAGCTGCAATAATGGCCCGCTTTAACACAGGTGAGACTCCAGATCATGTCATTGATAGAATTTTGGGGGCCGTTGAACTGCAGTACGATTTAATACAGTTAACAGGTGCCGCAAGCACAGTTTTCTCTAAGATAGCCACAGAAGAGGATTTTGATAGGTGTATCGGATTACTGCAGGCGTATTATATTAAGATAATTGACGACCCAAGTAGGCTGAAATATATCAAGGAGAATGGGATAAAACGTATACTTGAGGGGTTGACAATTATAGACATAATGGCCAGGATAAAGCCTTACATGCTTAAACAAGGCCTGATGCGTGTATTTGGCGGGAATGTGGATGCGAGTCGCTCTCTAGTAGAAAAGATGAAGAGTGCTGTTAAGGCCACATTACAGACGCAGGTGACATCTGAGACCGAAGTGCGTGTATTGTTTGGGGTGGTTGGTAGCTGGTTGGTTAATTGGGCAGCCAATGAGGGAAAGGGATGCTCTTACGATGAGGTTTACAATACTCTATTCATTGCCTTGCAGATGCCACACCCCCTGAAGGACGGCAAAATGCTTATTCTACGCAACAGCTACACATATACCGCCATAATGACATGTGGAGATTGCGGGATAGTGGAATCCTTGAACCTATTCGAGAACGACTTGATGAACCACGTTGCTGACAAGAACAACCCCATCGTGGTGAACCGGTACACGCTGAACACTCTGCTGAAGAAGTGCAGCAATAAACCATCATCGTATCTTGTTAGAGTCGGCAAACTGTTTCGCCAACTTGGCGTAAAACGCGACGCATTCAGCTACTACAGCATCCTAAAAGGCTCGAAATACGACGATGAAGGCAATAAAGACTTTGGGGTGGATATAGCAACATGCAAGGCTGTAATTAAGGAGATGCAGGAAGAAGGGGTAAAGCATAACGTATTCACAATTACGGCATTGATGTCATCCAAGGATGTAGACTTGGCCATGGCGTTAGGTTTTATGGATTGTCCAGCCGAGGTATTGTCGGAGAACTATCAGACTAAACCTTTTCCAGGTTTTACAATGCCCAAAGAATTAAAGGATGTCATAAAGTCTTATGATGAGGCTTGGGGTAATGTGTTTAGGAAAAAGTGCCCAACACAGGTAGAGAAGAACCTGCTCGGACGATGTTTGGAGTACATTGAAAAAACATATGGCAATAGTATTCTATGCAGTGGCAAAGTGTACAACGCCATTGTTAGTAACAATGACTTTATGCCCGATATAGCGTCGGCTATAGCTTTTTTGAGGAAAAAAATGAATCAAGGACTCTTTTTGCCCGATAGTTTTACTGCATGTATACTGCTAGACAAGGTGACCAATGAGAAAGGAAGGGCCAAGAGGGATGCTCTGTATTTATTCAATAATTTTCTGAAAGAAAATCTTAGGTTGATAGACACGTATGTTGTCAATAAGAGAATCAATATCTACAAGAGCCATTACGAGCAACTACCTCAGGTGTTTGTCGATGCCAACGGGAATATAATAGAAAAAGAGATGTCGGCGATGAATTATGTAGAGACCATGTATGAAACTGGCTTCAAGATAGATTATTTAACCATTAAAGAGATTACAAGAGACACAATTGTTGCTGGTAAGGAGAATGCAAGAAACTCGGATATCTCTGTTAATAAGAATCCGAGAGGTTCTATTAGTGAACTTTCTGACGATTTAATAAGACGACTGATGATAGTCTTGATAAAACAGCAAGAGAAGTACCCAACAGATAGTCAGATGAGCGAGACTCTTAGAGAACGAATTGGTGACGAAGTGTTGGGAAAATATAAAGACTTGCGCCTTGTGCCGGAATCGGTGTTGTCGCACAACAAGAATGTTACAAATAGATTTAAACGCAAAGCAATAGATATTAACACAGCATTGACATTGTTGAATTGGAGTGATGCAAACTCTGCGAGAATTGAGTTTAACGCTATAATGACGCATTATATAAACGACAATAAGCATAAGAATAATACTTTGTTTCATGAGGTTATGAGTTATTATAAAATGTTTTATGGCTCAGGATGTGGCCATAGGCCATCATCGTATACATTCGGTGTGATTACCAAAGCCGTGACCTCTCTTAACGACTTCAAGACGGTAATGGCCGAACTGTTAGACAAGAGGAGGACGGACTCGCGCTTGTCGTTGCAGCCTGTAATGCTTTCGAGTTTGGTGGCGGTGGTGCATAGCGTCAAAGATTTGGCAATAGAAACATGCAAGTTCAAAGAGGCTGGCGGTGAGTACGATCGCGACACTGCTGACATATACCTAAAAAAAATAGCATGCTCCATATATTATACCGATAAAGAGCATGCACAGGCTGTGCTTGATGATGTTTTCCGATATATAATTCTCGGTGGAGATGCGAAAAAGGCTCTCGTCTTGAATGAGCGCGAGTACCTGCTTATGGATGTATATGCAGATTCTGTCAAGGTGCAGCCGAAGACACTGTTCATCATAATCAAGTACAATAGACGATTGACGATGCCGATGGATGACAAAGAGATTGTTGATGGTATTAAGAAGAGATATTCAAAATGTATCCCGGGACTTATGAACCTTGTGGCACATGAAGGAGGCTGGATGGTGAAAAGGTATCTTTTCCCACTTTTCTCGGTGCTGGAACCACACTCGTCGCCAAGACTTGACAATACTGTTATGAATATTCTTGCCACTAGCTTGCCGCAGTACAATATTTCAGCATACAATTACTTTGTGCAACGGTTGTATGAGACAGACTGCCGTAATGTAGAAGACGCTGTGCCAGGACTGGTCAAGTGCATTCATCGCTTATCGAAAAAAGAATTGGATAATAAAGAATTACTGAAAACTGTGCATCGTACAGAAGCACAGATGTTCACTTACGCTGAATTAGGTATCCTGCGCTGTGGACATCTGCTTATAGATAAAGCCCCGGCAGAATATGACGACTGGTGTAGACATACGATGCAAAGCGATATTGTTTATCAGAGTCTTTGTAATGATGACGCTCTCAATAAGGACAGGGTGAATTTTGCAGATAAACTGAAATATTATATATCCCTCCTCGATGACGCATTCCCTTGTGCCCTTATGGTGATTGGGAAACAGCACGAAAACACGTCATTCAATACAGATGTCGTCAAGATAATGGAGCATCTGCAAAAAAAATACACCCATAACATTTCCAACGGAAAAGTCTGTTTTCGCGACCTGCAACGGTTACCGTTGCTCTGGCAGCGTGCGTCGTTGGTGCCATCGGTGGAGCACGTGTTGGCTTTAGTTTCTGCCTATGTTAGAATGGTGGATGATGACTACTATTCTGAACGTATTGAGGCTATTATCGAAGGGCTGATTGTCAGCGTTGTGGCGGCCGAAAACCGCCATGCAGAGGAAGTATTGGTCAGATATGGTACAATCGGCCATTTCAAATATGAAAACCGAATAGGCAGAATGGTGCCAATCGGAGAATTGTCGGCCATATTGTATAAACCTTTATTAGCATATATGGCATCCCAGCGCAGTTACTCATCTAGACAGAAAGCCGGCTTTCTGTCAGTAGAAAGAAGTTTCGCCAAGTACCTTGGTGCTATTTGCAGTATTGATTACAGAGCCATTGTAAAATTACCTCTATTATGGATAGATGCACATTTATCTCCATCTACAGAAATGGTGCTGGCTATGGTAAAATGTTACAAAAGAGTGGCAATGACGGATGCTCCAGATGCAAAATATGCCATATCGCATCTCAATAAAATACAACGCCAGATACAATATGCCAGTAACAATAATTATTCAAAAGTACGAATCACGTATGCTATGTTAGGCGATTGTAAAAATTGTGAAGCATTTGTGCTTGTGGATATTAACAAATTGACTCGAATTTTGAACACGTCGTACAAAAATGGCAAATAAACAACATGTATTTTGTTCCGCATCTGGGTCACACAGCGTCTGCTCGAATATATAATCAAGGGTGTGGCTCACGGAGAAGATGGGTAAATGACATCAAGGCTAGGCAAAATTGTTGTAGAGGAAGTCGATGGTGGTGATGTACGACGCTGTGGGTCGGAGGATGGAGACGGGCCACGCAGGCGGGGCGCCGGCGAGTTAGATTTCTTCGAGGACGGAGTACATCCAGGGGGAGGTGGGGAGGATGCGGATGCGGCAGTCGAGATGATGTTGCTCTCTGTTCTCGCCGCCGGGATTCCAAAGGTATATGGTCACCCGCGTGCGTTTCAGTTGACTGCGGTGCTTGACTATGCTCTCGACGCGTACAGGCAGGACTATTGTGGCGAGGCTGTCTGACGTGGTGGGCAGGATGCTGATGCCGCGCCAGTCGAGCTTCCTTCCGCCACGCACCAGCTCCGTGGCCAGATAGACAGGCGGTTCACTGCCATGGTACGCAGGCGACTCGCCTGCAAGATTTATCCGGCTCTCGATGCATACGAAACGGCTGTCGGTGATGTCGGACAGGACGGTGTCGAGAATGGTCTGATATTCAGCCTTGGATGTCTGAATGCTGCGTTCGAAAACAGCGGTTGCCAGCTGGTCGAGGTCGATGGCCGACGCGGAGGGCTGGCGACCGAAAAGACAAACTTCCGATACGACACAGGGACGCACGCGCAGCAGGGTGGGGTAGTGGTGGCCCGCGATGGCAAGCATGGCAGGGTCCTGTATTCCGGAGCAGACGATGTATGGCATCGTGCAGTGCTCAAGTGCGCTGTCGAGGCGTGCGGCGTCGTCAAGCAGTTCCTGCGGCATGGGGTGCAGGGTGCTGTCGTAGTAGGCCACCTTGTCGGGCGTCAGGTTGAACAGGCAGGCCACGTTGTCGCTGCCGTACTGGCTGACAGCCTTTTGCGCCTCGTTTACCGTTGCTTCGACCCATTCGTGGCGCATCATGGTGAAGTGGTGACGTGTGACGAAAAGGGTGACCACCATCACCACCGTGTAGGCGTCGGTGGCGACTGTCACACGCCATGCTTGGCATGTGTTGTCGACACCTGCGGCCAGGGCGAGCAAAAGGAAAGGAAACGAGAAAATCAACACCGAGGACTGAAGCACAGGGTTGACTGTCACAGAATAGACGTATCCGATGATGGCCGGCAGCAGTCCCACGGCCAGCATTGCCGCCATCAGGGGGACGTTGCGGTGGAATGCCTTTGGACTGAAAACCAGTGCGTAGGCAGCCAATGCCACAATGGCAGCCAGAAGCGAGTGGTGGTTGAGGTAGCGCAGGTATTCCGATGCGAAGGCGGGTGTCGGCTTGCCGAGCCATCCTCCGATGCCTTTCAGCTCAAACAGTTGGTGGAGGGTGATGGGTAGGTGCGGCAGGAAGAGCAGCACGGCAGCGACACAGGCCGCAAGGTAGGGCAGGAGATGCCGCTTACCGACGAAGAATAGGGCTGTGCATGCCATCAGCGCGGCGGTCAGCGCGCAGAAATAGTGTGTGTATGCGCAACAGGCCTCGAACAGTGCGAACAGTGCCAGTCGCGGCAGAGTGTAGCGCTGCTCCTTCACCATGAGCGACAGCATATTTAGCGCACAGAGGATGAAGAAGATACCTGCGCTATAGGGACGGGCGAGGTCGGAATAGTAGACGGTGTACTGGCTGACGGCCAGCACGGCGGCTGGCAGCAGGGCACTCCAGCGGCCAAAGCAGCGGCGGCCTATGGCATAGATGAGCGGCACGGTGGCTATGCCCATAAGCATGAACGGCAGTCGGATTGCAACTGCCGATGTGCCGAACAGCCTGCTCCACAACCACATAAACAGCTGCACGCCACCCGGATGGCCGTCGGGCATAACGCCGTAGGCCAGCACATCGGACAGTGTGTCGTACTGCAACCGGCAGATGGCACTCAGCTCGTCGTGGGTCAGTGGACTGGCGATGCCGCCCACCCGCAGGGCTGCCCCTATGAGGGTTAATATACATATTAGTATAGAGGGGACATCAAGACGTCGAGACGTCAAGACTTCGGGTCCTTGCGGTTTGATGTCTTGGTGTCTTGGTGTCTTGATGTCTTGTAGACTCGATGTCTCACAACAATCCTTGGCCATGTCCTCCTGTTTTCGCGGTGCAAAATTACACAAAAAAGCGCAGACGGCTACAGATTGGCATTGTTAAATAATGTTAACAATGTAACATTTTGGCATTTTTCGCGTCTATATGGCAATGAGCATGGATTATGCACAGATGGTAGAAGGTTGCCGACGGCGTGACCCGAAGGCGCAGAGGGCGTTGTATGACGCTGTCTCACAGATGTCCATGGGCATCTGTATGCGCTATGCACAGGGACGCGACGAGGCACAGGATATGATGCAGGACGGATTCATAAAGGTGTTCGAACGCATCGGTTCACTGAACGATGCGGACAGCCTTGTAGGGTGGGTGCGCAACATCATGGTGAACACCTGCATCGACTACCACCGTCGCCGCCGTCACTGGATGCCGATCGATGAGGTTGAGGAACCAATGTCGAACCTTGACACCGACCCGTTCGCCACCGAGGAGATTGTGGCTGCGTTGCAGCAGCTGAAGCCTGCCCAGCGCACCGTCTTCAACCTCTGCGAGGTGGAAGGCTACAAACAGGACGAGGTGGCGAAAAGACTGAAAATAAACACATTGTTGGTGCGGGTGACATTGTGCAGGGCAAAAGATGAACTAAGAAAAATATTAACAAAATGAAGGACCTGAAAGATTATCGCGAGCAGCCCGACAAGGGCCTGTTTGAGAAGATACAACGTCGTCTGGCTGTACGCCGTGCGATAAGGATTGGCGGCACCGTGCTTGCCGGCGTGGCCGTGGCTGTAGTGGCGTTTAACGTCGTGTCTGTGTTGGCGTTGCAGGACAGGCGTGATGTCGGCCAGCAGCAGATGGCCGCAGGGGAGAGTAGGAAGGCTGTGGTTATGGCCGAGAACACTGTGGCACCGACACCCGAAGCCGTCACCGACAATGCTCGTGAACAGATCGTTAATACCACCGTGGCGATGCCTCTCGACACCACTCCCGCTGTTGCCGTGGCCACGCTGCCGGAAGAGAAGGCCCCCGACTGTTGGCTTGGTCGTGATGAGCTGGAGGCGATGATACGCCAGACCGAGGCACTGATGCCCGGTGAGCAGCCTGCGGGACAGGCCGAGACGGTCGCCGACAACGACGGCAAGACCGCTGCCGTGCCCGACGAGGAGAAAGAAAAGCAGTCCACCGAGGCTGTTAAGTCCAGCCCGCAGAACCCGCACTACGACAACATCATCTGGGCGCCCAACGTCATTGTGCCCGGCGGCGAGGTTGAAGAGAATCGGGTGTTCAGCATAAGCGCCAGTTCGGAGATAACAAACTTCAGCCTTCAGGTATTCAATCGCCGTGGCATGAGGGTATACTCCACCGTCGACACCGACTTCAAGTGGGACGCCGCAGGAATGCCGCAAGGCGCATACGTTTGGGTAGCCACCTTCCGCGACACCGACGGCCATCCACGTCAGGAAAAAGGCAGCGTAGTGGTGGTGAGGTAAGGTTTAAGTTTTCAGTTTAAGTTTTCAGTTTCAGTTTTTAGTTTAAGCACATTGCGACTGCCGATGCTTAGACTAAAAACTGAAACTATTTAGAATCCGGATAGTAGGAACTGGAAGATGCCCATGAACCGGATTCCTTTCTCGTTGGTATATTCGGCGATATCGTTGCCAACAATGACAATTTTTTTAAAGTTATCGTCAATCTTTTGCAGAGAATTCAACTCCTGTAGTTGTTTTTCCTCACTGTCAATTGCAAAGGCCGACTGTATATAATATTTGTCTGTACCATTTGTTGCAATAAAATCAACCTCGTACTGGATATATTCTAATTTGCCGTTGCGCATTTCACGAGCTTCGACCAACCCTACATCAACGGTGAATCCACGAATACGCAACTCATTGTAAATGACATTTTCCATGATATGTCCAACTTCCTGCTGTCGAAAGTTGAGTTTGGCGTTTCGTAAACCCACGTCTATTGAATAGTATTTCTTGATGCTCTCAAAATATTTGTTACCCTTGATGTTATAGCGTTTTGCTCCTTCAAATAGAAATGCCTCTTCCAAATACTCCATGTAATTGGAAACAGTGTCGGGGTCTATCTTCACTTTTTGCACACTCTTCAAGATGTTGCTGATTCGGTTGGGGTTGGTCAACGATCCTACCGATGAGCAGAGAGAATCGGCAAGTGCCGATAATGCCGTTCGATTCTTCACATTATGACGCTCCACCACATCGTCCAAATATGTCTTGTTCCATAGTCGTTGCAGATATGACACTTTTTGTTCGGGAGTGCGTTGGCGTAGTAATCCAGGCATCCCTCCATAAGTGTAGTATTCTTTCCATAAATCGCTGACTGACTCTGTGCGATTTGTACAGAACTCTTTGAACGAAAAAGGATAGACCCGCACTTCGTCTCCTCGTCCTCGAAAGATGGTCTTAATGTCTGAAGAGAGAAAATGCGAATTGCTACCGGTAATATATACATCGATATTGTCCTTGGCATTCAGGCCATTCACCAACTTCTCAAAGCCATACACCTCTTGCACCTCGTCAAGTATTACATAGTATTGTGAAGTTTTTGAGGTTATACGACTGTAGAGATATGACTTTAGTGCTTTAATGTCGGTCAGGTCGTCGTATTCCTCATTATCGTCGATATCAAAAGAAACGATTATGACATTCTCTTCCGGCACACCCTTGGATATTAGGTAGTCCTTGAAAATTCTGTTCAATAACCACGATTTTCCACATCGACGAGGTCCGGTCACAATTTTAACCTCACCATTGTTCATTCTGACAATCAACTGGTTCAGATAGGTTTCCCGCAAAATGTATTTCTCCATGTTAATTCCGATTTTTTTGCAAAATTACAACAAATTCCGAATACAGCAAATTTTTATTCGGGATTTACTGTAATTTTACGATAAATTCCGAATACACATCACTTCGAGACATCAAGTAGTTCGGAGTTCGGAGTTCGGAGTTTCGAGTTATCCGAGTGCGGCAGCAATAACTCCGAACTCAAAACTCCGAACTCCGAACTTCTTGAAGACTGGAAGACTTGAAGTCTCGAAGTCTCTTTTAATGCGTCATGTGGAGATTTCGACAAATTTAGTGTCCTTAAAATCAGGCATAAGCGTTTTTTTATATTGTAATCCTAAAAAAGTTCGTAATTTTGCACCCTCGAAAAAGAGAGCGAGGGCCATCCTATCGCTGGGCAGCAATGCCGAGAGGAAAGTCCGGGCAGCACGAGCCACCATGCTTCCTAACGGGAAGGCACTGTGTAAGGCTTTTGGCTGTTAGCTGTTGGCTGTTGGCCGCCAAAAGCCAAAAGCCAAAGCCAATGGCCAACAGCCGAATGGTGACAGAAAGCGCCGCAGAAAAGATACC
>JAEEGL017010912.1_pt1 | contig 11825 bp, 10 predicted proteins | sample 9134231 | NCBI WGS metagenome assembly JAEEGL01 (sample SAMN16246548, study PRJNA631951) | gut metagenome | biome: gut microbiome; feature: rumen; material: fiber-attached | host: Bos | place: Iran: Karaj | collected 2018-10 | reverse complement strand
GTACAACAGCTGTGCGCTCTTTTAATACCTTATAGCCCTGTGCTACCTCGTGAGATGAAAGAGGGGTACCGCAGCGAGGGCAGTAAGGAACTACCTTGAAGCCCTTGTAAAGGAGGCCTTTCTTCCAGATCTCATTAAGAGCCCACCACTCGGACTCGATGAAGTTGTCATCATAAGTGATGTAGGGGTGATCCATATCAGCCCAGAAACCAACTGTGCCGGAGAAATCCTCCCACATTCCCTTGTATTTCCATACGGATTCCTTACACTTCTTGATGAAGGGCTCCATTCCGTACTCTTCGATCTGTTCCTTGCCGTCGAGGCCAAGCATCTTCTCAACTTCCAGCTCTACAGGAAGACCGTGTGTGTCCCAGCCAGCCTTACGGGGAACTGTATAACCCTTCATGGTTCTGTAACGAGGGATCATATCCTTGATGGCACGTGTAAGAACGTGTCCGATGTGGGGCTTACCGTTAGCTGTAGGGGGTCCGTCATAGAACATATACATCTCACCCTTGCTTCTTGTGTCCACACTCTTCTGGAATATGTTTTCTTTTTTCCAGAACTCTTCAATCTGTTTTTCTCTGCCGACAAAATTCATGTCAGTTTCGACTTTGTTATACATACTCTCTCCTTTCATCACCTGCGTATGAATCAGCCCCAAACTCGGAAATGACAGGCATTTCCGAGTTCGTGTTACTCGCCATATATTGATGTACAAATGCATGCCGGCATGTATTTGTACATCACTGCATGGCTCTGCTTCACACGCAAATATAAAAAGCCCCGTCCCTTGTAAAAAGGACGAGGCTAATAATATACTTCGTTGTACCACCTGTTTACACATACGCGCCGCTAAACTGCGGTTGAATACGCGCTTCGTTAACGCCAAAGCCAACGTCGGAATCTACTGATATTACCTTCAATCCCGCAGCTCAGAAGTGATTTTCACCTGGTAGTTACTTGCACTGCCTCGCACCCTCCGGCAGCTCTCTGGAGCTTTCCCTTACCTGTTACTGTCTTCGTCACAGCCTTTATTACATATTGCACACATTCTACTACTAATATAAAAAATATGCAAGTTCCTATATTTCAATCATCACAATCTCAGGATGGTTGAAAAATCTTGGATAGGGCATGCGCTCTCTGCAAAGGCCTCTGCTGACTACCATATTGGTTCCGTTACTGAGGGTGTAGAGGCCGTCCACATATTTAGGCCAATATCCCTGATCCGGAGCCAAGGTTCCAAGGCCGGTAAAAGGATTTATCCACTGGCCGCCGTGGGCGTGTCCGCAGACCACAAGGTCAAAATTGTAGTCATCATAGAAATCTACCCTCTCCGGTCTGTGAGATAAGAGGATCTTGTAATTATCTGATCCTGAATATGCACCGTCCAGCTGAGCTCTCCATTCATCATCTGACATGTAGGTAGGATCATCAACGCCGCATATTTCATAGGTTTTCCCCTTGATCTCGATGGTTTCGAAGTTGCCTTCAAGAACCGTAACTCCTATGCCCCGCAGATATTCCTTCCACTCATCCATGCTGTCACTCCAGAACTCATGATTACCCGCAACGTAAAAGCATGGATATGAATCAGCAATCTGCTCCAGAAATATCTTGGCATTCTTATCGCCAAACTTGTTGTCAAAGATATCTCCGGACAGCAGCACTGCATCTGCCTTTCCCTTCTTAAGCATCTTTACAAGAGTCTTCTGGTTTTTTCCGTAATAACAGGAATGAAGATCTGTCACCAATGCAAAGCGGGCAGGCTGCTCTTGTTCATTGCCGCCGTCATCAATATGAATCTCCTCCGTAACAGGAATCTCAAACCATAATACAAATACGATCATGAAAAGGATAATATTCCTGAAAATATGTCGTTTTTTCTTCTTGGATTTCTTCTGTGTTTTCTTTTCTTCAGCCATATTATTTCTCCACAAATTCTCCGTTGTCATAAATGTAGCTATGCTCACTGCCGTCATAGCCCATACCGGTAATGCACTGTGCTTCCTCATCTATTCTATAGTCAGGTATGTTCTCGAATGACTTCACGTATGTAAATTCGCCATTGTCATAGACATAAGCACAATGTACTAAGCAGTTCCCCGCAGCTCCCAAAGATATCACGATGTCCTCGTGACCATCAAAGGTAACGTCTATATATTCGCAGCTAAAGTCGCAGCCGCTATTAACATATCTGTCGGAGCTGACATCATCTTTTTTAGATGGGTAAAAAACGCCCGTGTAGGTGCCATCAGCAAAGAAGCAGTCAAAGAAATGATAATACTCTCCTTCAACCTCGTAAGGCCTCTGAATGCCAATGTGATAGCATTCCTTTGCTTCATCAACAAAGCCTGCATTCATGACATCGCCATCAGCCAATCCCTCAACGTCTCTTAACATGAGAGCCTGCAGATTAAGCATTTCAATGGCCAGCAGTTTAAAACGATGTTCCCTAAGGGCCAAGGCTTTGTCTGAGTTTCCTGATACGCTCTCCTCAAGCTCATTCATAAGTTTGGTAAGGCGAACGTAATTAACTACATAAGGGCTTCCATCGGACTCTTCAGAGCCAATCACCTTCATGATCTTGGCACTGTCAGCTGCAATATTACGCCATTCATGCTCACCCATGGTCAGAAGTCCTGTCTCCTCGACCATCTCCATGAAATCAGAACCTGCCTCCATGCACACGCAGACGCCCTCAAAATCATATCCTTGTACGCTACTAAGGTCAGTATCCTCCGAAAGGACACTAAGTGTAAGCTTGTTGCTTCCAGTAACCTCATACTCAAGAGCCATCAGTGCTCCCTCGAACAGCTCGTACTTGCAGGCGGCGACATCTGTTTCCATCTCACGGTACATACTTCCGTGTATGTATCCGTCTGCATCATACAGCGCGCCCCAGAGCTTGCGGTATCTCGTTTCAAAATCTGACCACTGTGCCTCTATCTCATCCAGTTTTTCCTTATCGGAATCGCTAAGCTTCCCCGATCCCTTGAGTGAAGCGATGGTTCCTTCTATCTTCTCATTCCACACTTCACTCTGAAATCCGATATATTCGCCTTTTTCAGCTAGAGCAAGCTTTGCATCAATACTGGTCAGCATAAGGTTCTTGTAGAACTCATCGCTGTCACACATGAACAATTCACTGCCAGCAGAATATCTTGTAACATATACCTCGCCAAGATCAGTCGAAGCCACTGTTCCCGTAGTATCTTCAGCATCTGCCTCCACCACGTTATCAGCTTCCTGCGAGGACTCCTGCCCGGAACCAAGCTGTGAAATCAACTCCTTCACCGCCTCTTTGGCTTCTGCTTCATTATTTCTGTCATCATTCCCCTTTGCCCCACAGCCCATTGCTGTTCCTGCCATGCTCATGCACAGTAAAAGGGCGATAAACCTGTTTTTCATTCCGTATCTCCTTAGCTTATTACGCTCATAAGCGTCTTATAGCTAGAGAATAATACAACATTACGGGATATAAAACCACAAATAATTCAAATTAGCAGTGTTGATTACCGCAAAAACAGCAATAAAGGGGCCTGTCCCCATTAACAAACTGTGAACAACAATGAACTCCGCCAGTATATGAAGTTCACAATTTGTTGATGGGGACAGGCCCCTTAGTGGCTCTATCATTAAAATTTAGAAATAAATCTCTCCAATCGTCCCATGGCTGTCTTGAGGTTCTCAAGGGAGTAGGCGTAGGAGATACGGATGTAGCCCTCACCGCAGTCGCCGAAGGCGTTGCCGGGAACTACCGCCAGTTTCTCTTCCTGAAGGAGTCTGGTGCAGAATTCGTCGCTGCTCATACCGAACTTCTTGATGCAGGGAAATACGTAGAATGCTCCGTAAGGCTCAAAGCAGGGAAGACCAAGTCTCTTGAACTCATTCAGAAGATATCTTCTTCTCCTGTTGTACTCCTCGCGCATAACCTTAACATCCTCGTCGCCGTTCTTAAGTGCCTCTACCGCAGCATACTGGCTGGTGGTGGGAGCGCACATGATGGCGTACTGATGGATCTTGACCATCTGCTTCATGATAACTTCCGGTCCGCAGGCGTAGCCAAGTCTCCAGCCGGTCATGGCATAGGCCTTGGAAAAACCGTTGATAAGAATAGTTCTCTCTCTCATTCCCGGAAGGGATGCGATGGATACGTGCTTACTCTTGTAGGAAAGCTCTCCGTATATCTCATCTGACAAAACATAGAGGTCCTTTTCGATGACAACCTTGGCGATTTTCTCCAGGTCCTCTTTTTCCATGATGGCACCTGTGGGATTGTTGGGGAAAGGCAGTACAAGAATCTTGGTCTTGTCCGTTACCTTCTCCAGAACCTCCTCAGCGGTCAGACGGAATTCATTTTCCTCTTTTAACTCAATAATAACGGGCTTGGCATCTGCCAAAATAGCACAGGGCTCGTAGGATACGTAGCTGGGCTGCGGGATAAGAACCTCATCCCCGGGATCTATCATTGCGCGGAAAGCCAGGTCGATTGCCTCGGATCCACCAACAGTGATGAACACCTCGCTCATAGGATCATAGTCGATTCCCTGAGTTCTCTTAATATAATTCGAAACCTCTTTTCTAAGCTCAATAAGTCCTGAATTGGAGGTGTAGAAGGTTCTGCCCTTCTCCAATGAATAAATGCCCTCGTCTCTTATGTGCCAGGGCGTATCGAAGTCCGGCTCGCCGACACCAAGCGAAATAGCCCCCTCTGTCTCATGAACTATGTCAAAAAATTTCCTGATACCCGAGGGCTTGATGTCTACAACTTTACTTCCTATGGGATTTCTCATAATGACATCATCTCCCTTGTATCTTCGTACTGCTTGGCCAGTATTGTTCCGTGGTCCTTGTATTTCTTAAGGATGAAATGGGTGGCTGTGCTCTGAACGGTATCAAGAACTGCCAGCTTGTTGTTAACAAAACCCGCAACCTCCTGAAGACTCTTGCCCTCAACGATTACCATAAGGTCAAAGCCGCCGCTCATAAGATAAACACTGGTTACCTCGGGATATTTATAGATTCTCTCAGCGATGCTGTCAAAGCCAAGGCCTCTTGTGGGAGTAACCTTAACCTCGATAAGTGCATCTACTCTCTCGATATCAGTCTTGGACCAGTCGATCATTGTGTTGAATCCGCAGATAACGCCCTCTTCCTCCATGGCTTTAAGCTCATTAGCCACATTGATCTCCTCTGCTCCGATCAAAACCGCAAGCTCCTTGATTTCGATGCGGCTGTTTTTCTCAATAACTTTAAGGATTTCTTCTCTTGTCCCCATTAATAATCTCCTATTTAAACACTCGTCTATGCTACTTTCTTTTAATCTTACTATACTTTAGTACATTACTAAAGCGGCAATTTCCCTCAGCCCAAAACCTTGTGTATTTCGTCAGTCTGAGGCATGTCAAGGAACCTGGTCTCGTCATTATTTACAATGATCTTGTCGTTCCCTTCCTGCAAAAAACCCACCACTGCCGCGGGAATTCCTTCTTCCCTGAGGGCATCTGCAAGCCTCTCACCGTCATCTGCGGTAAAAAGAAGTGTGCCTCCTGACAATAGCTGATATGGATTGATCTCAAAAAATTCGCAGATCTCAATTGTTTCCTGTCTGATGGGAATTGCCTTTAAATCCACTTTCAGACCGCAGCCTGCTCTACCTGACAGCTCCCAGAGTGCGGCAAAAATACCGCCATTTGAAGCGTCATGGATACTCAAGGCTCCGGCCTTCATCGCGACTGCAGCCTCTCTGCCGATATTTACCATTTCCTTAAATCTGACAGCGCCGTCAATAAAGGGAGCAGGGTATCTGGTTATAAGCTCGTCATAGCGATCCTTTGCCAACATGGCTGTGCCCTCAAGGCCTGCCCACTTGCTGATGACAATGGCCTGTCCGGCCTTACCCTTAGCTTCAAAAAAGGTCTTCTCCTCATCTGAAGCGCCTTCCGCATAGCCTACGCAGGTCGCGGTAATAACCGGTCTGTTCACTGCAGTTGTAACCTCTGTATGACCGCCGGCGTAGGGTACACCTGCTTCTTTGCAGGCTTCAAGACAGTCTGCTACTATTTTCTTAAGTGCCTGCTCCTCTGAATCGGGATCAAGCAGCACCGAAACTGTCACATGATCCGGTGTGATTCCCTGGCATACAATACTGTTAATTGCCTTGGTTACCGCATAGAAGCCGGCATCCGTCGCATCCGCCGTCATGGGGCTTGTGGCGGAAAAAACCCGTCTATTTGAAGAAAAAGCGCAGTCTGTCCCTACAGCTGCGCTCGCATTCTTTTTGTATTCTGTCTTCAATGGCTTCAAAACTGAGCGTTTCAAAGCGTTCTCTGTTATTTTTCCGATTCTCATATCAAGATCACTCGTTTATCAGGTAATGATTACCCGTTGCTGTTAACTGACTCCAGGTCCTCTGACGGCGCCTCAGCCTGAGCGGCTGCTGCCTGGGCGGCAAGCTGTGCGTTGGCGGCGTTCACCGCATCCTGGGCTGCCTGATTGGCGGCTGCTGCATTCTCTGTGCCTGCGGCCTGTCTTGCTCCGAGGATTGCACCTGCCACGGCCTTGACCGTGTTGACATCGCCTGTTGCTACCGCTGTGTTAAGCTGTGCCATGACGCCGTCATCAGCGCCTGCGGTTCCGATGGTCACGATTCTGGGCACCATCTTGTAGGTGCTGCTGTTTACCACAGTCTTCTCTGTTACAACACCGTCTTCCTTAACAACCTTCCAGAGCTGTGCCTTATAGCCGACGTGAGCTGACTGAACGCCCACATAGCCAACGCCCTGTGATCCGTCAAATCTGAAATCATCGGCGGAAGCCGGAATCGTCTCAAGAACCTCACTCTCATAAGATACCTGATGGCTGGCAGGTCTTGTCTCAACTCCGTACACAGTGAAGGTAATGTGCTTATCCGGCGTTGTGTATCCGTCTATATAAATAGGATGTTCCGTATTATTAACAAATCTGAAGTTCTTACCTCCGGACTCGGCAATAGCCGCATCTGCGGAAGGTGAAACATAGTTGACGATCATAGAATGGTTATGACGCTCTGTAACTTCAAGCTCTGCCAAGAGAACTGCGTTGTAAAGCGTTGTTGAAACCTGGCAGATACCGCCACCAACACTCTCAACCACAAGTCCGTTGAGGTATGAGCCTGCGGGAAAATATCCGTTGGCCTCAGTAAAAGGAGTAATCTTATCAAGTACTGAAAGTTCCTCCCCGGGATAGATCGTTGTTCCGTTTAAAAGTGAGCAGCCGTTGGCAACATTGGCACTTCTGGCTGAACCCGAGGTTTTATAGCTGGTGGTGAAGGTACCAAGGACATCCTTGACCATGGCAAGTTCTTCATGGCTTCCGAGGGGCTTGTCCTCTTTTACGGAGAGCTGAATATGCTCTGCATCTTCGCTCCACTCGCTGCTGATAACATTTTTGATAACATTGGCGGATTCATCTGTATCGACCAGGTAACCGATCTGACCGTCTGATATATTGAATCCCTCTTCGGTTCTGGATAAGGTGAAGTTAACCTTCTCTTTATTAAAGCTCTCGCTGCATCTTCCCAGTACTTCCTGCAGAGCCTCATTGTTATAGGAAAGCTTGAGCTCGTAGACCTGATTGGACTTCTCAAGGTCCTTCAACGCTTTGTATCTCTGAACGATATTGCCCTGATGTCCGAGCTGATAAGCCTGATTGGCAACAGACCTGTTGTCCCAGGCGATACCAAGATCTGCGCCTGTAATTGTTATGGATTGATCCGCTGAAGCTTCAAGCACAAGCTCTCTGTCCCTTAGCTGCTGGACTCTGCTGTCAACGGCAGCCTGAGCTTCACTCACTGTCATGCCTGAAACATCCACGGTTCCGATATAAACACCGTTTGCGATAGTCCTTGAATCAGCTGCCTGTGAGCACACTCCCGGCAATAGGAATGTCAGCAGTATCACAAGAACCGCTCCACCAAAAAATTTTTTCATAATGCTTCCTCTGTGCTATTATGTAAAAAGAGAATCCATGATTTTACTGAAAGGATATTATAGATGAAATTCCCCATTTTAGCAAGCTTCATACTGATGTGCGTATTCGCTGCAATCGGCATGAGAAGGACCTCCAGAAAGTTTGAACAAAAAGAACAAAATTTCTGGGACAGAGAACGTGAAGCCAATAATGTCAGAAAAAAAAGTCTGGATGCCCTTGAGTACATTCACATCCCTGTTGACCTTCTTCCCTTCGGTACAGCTGAGGACAACGCAACGCTTGAAGCTGCAGAAGAGGAAGTTCTTGCTCTCAAAGACGAAAAGATCGTGAATTTTACAGGAATTACCAACACAGATCTCAAACTGGAATACGGAACAGCCAATATCACTGCTCTTTCACAGTATGATCAGAACTATACAGCCCTTGTGGTATCCCTGCAGAAATGGGGCGAAGCCCTCTACAACGCAGGCCGCTTCGAGGATGCCTGTCATGTTCTGGAATTTGCTGTCAAAACAAGAACAGACATCTCTGCAACCTACAGACTTCTTATAGACATGTACAAGACCAAGCTTGGCTACAACGAAGCCAGGATAAAGGAAAAGCTTGAAGGTCTCCTTCCTATAGCCAAGAACTTAAATGCCCTCAGCCGCAATCAGATACTGAATATGCTGGCAGCCGAGGGAGTTGAACCGCAGCCTGAATGAATGGGGTGGTTGTGAGTCAGCAAGAACCGTCCCCATTGACTCACCCCCCATTTAGCTCATTATATACTCTCTACAAATCTCATAAATGCCGCCCGTCCCTCCGGGGTTCTCTTATAAACTCCGGCATCTTCAAGGACATGCATGAACACTTCACCGATTTCATTCTGGACAATCTCGTCAATATTATCTTGATCTATTTTGTCATACTTCTTGCTGAAGGCATCTACCCAATCAGCGTGCTTTTCAAGCACTTCATCGGCCCTAAGATCTTTTCCCGTAAGAATTGCTTCTTTCAGATCAGCCATCTCACCCTTAAGTCTTGCCGGCAGAACCGCAAGTCCCATTACTTCGATAAGACCGATATTTTCCTTTTTTATATGATGAAGCTCTGCATGTGGATGATAAACTCCAAGAGGATGCTCGTCGGTGGTGATGTTATTTCTAAGCACCAGATCCAGCTCGTAGTTATCGCCTCTTTTTCTGGCTATGGGAGTGATGGTATTGTGAGGAGTACCGTCGGTCTCAGCGAAAATAAATGCTGCTTCATCGCTATAGCCTCTCCACTTCTCAAGGATCACATCCGCAAGGGCAATGATTCTCTGTGTATCCGGGCCGGAAAGTCTGATAACAGACATGGGCCACTTTACAATTCCGGCCTTAACATCCTCGAAGCCTTTAACCGCAAACTCTTTTTCCACAGGTGCTTTCGCCATGGCAAAGGTGTAATGTCCGCCCTGGAAATGGTCGTGGCTAAGGATTGAGCCTCCAACGATCGGAAGATCAGCATTTGATCCCACGAAATAGTGGGGGAACTGCTTAACAAAGTCAAAGAGCTTGCAGAATGTGTCATGCTCAATCTTCATGGGAATATGCTGCGAGTTAAACACGATACAGTGCTCGTTGTAGTATACATAAGGTGAATACTGGAATCCCCAATCGCTTCCATTGATGGTTACGGGGATGATCCTGTGATTCTCCCTGGCGGGATGGTCGACTCTTCCCGAATAGCCCTCATTTTCCCAGCACAGCTGACACTTGGGATAGCCTGACTGCTTGGCGTTTCTTGCTGCAGCGATGGCCTTGGGGTCCTTCTCAGGCTTGGAGAGGTTGATGGTGATATCAAGATCCCCGTACTCCGTGGGTGCGATCCACTTCATATCCTTGGAGATACGATATCTTCTGATGTAATCTGTATTCTTGGAAAAATTGTAATAGTAATCCGTAGCCTTCTCCGGGCTTTCTTTGTACAGCTCATTGAAGCGCTTAATCACTGCACTTGGCCTCTCAGTTACTTCTCCCATGAGTTTAGTATCGAATAGATCTCTGTAGACAACGCTGTTATTTTCGATAAGACCGTTTTCTGCAGCATAGTCGTCAAGAACCTTAAGGACTTCCTCAAGGTATGTTCCGTCCTCGATGCCGTTTGCCGGGATCTTGTCCGCAAGGGCGATGATATCTGCTTTGTCAAACTCCGCAGCATCAATTCCCAGCCGGATCAGCAGAGAATTGATGGTGTAGATGATGTCTTCTTTTTCTATAAGACCTGTTTTAAGAGCGTAGGCAGCAAGATTGTTTATAGCTTCCTGAATCTTCATTTTTTCTTCCTTTCTTATTGCCAAAAGTGCGCCGTCCCCATTGACTCACGGCGCACTTTTTTCTTAGATTACCTGAGGTCCGTTACCGATCTCGACTGTGTAGAAGGTTGCATCGTAACCAATCTTCCTACGATACTCCTCGCCTACAGTCTTCTTGAAATTCTCAATTGCCTCGTCTTTTACGATAGATACTGTGCAGCCGCCGAAGCCGCCACCTGTCATTCTGGATCCGATAACTCCGGGAATCTTCCAGGCTTCCTCAGCGAGGGTATCAAGCTCGATGCCGGTAACATCGTAGTCATCACGAAGGGACTCATGGGACTGTCTCATAAGCTTGCCGAAGTGCTCAATGTCTCCGTCCTTAAGAGCCTTAACCGCTTCAATTGTGCGCTGATTCTCGTATACGGCGTGCTTAGCCTTCTTCTGCATATCAGGGTCTGTCAAAAGATGCTTGTTGGCCTCAAATTCTTCGATTGAAAGATCGCCAAGTCCTTTGATATCAAGGCTCTTCTGAAGAATTGCAAGAGCCTCCTCGCACATGCTGCGTCTTGCGTTGTACTGGGAATCTGTGAGTTTGTGCTTCTTGTTGGTGTTGGCGATAACAATCTTGGCGCCCTCAAGCTTGATCGGAGCATATTCAAATGAAAGATCTGCTGTATCAAGGAAGATAGCGTTATTCTCTTTGCCCATAGCGGAAGCAAACTGGTCCATGATACCGCAGTTACAGCCGTTGTAGTTATTCTCTGAGTACTGTCCGATAAGAGCAATGTCCTGATTGGATACTTCAAAGCCATACAGATCTCTTAAGATAAATCCTGTGAGAACCTCCAGTGAAGCTGATGAAGAAAGTCCCGAACCGTTGGGGATATTTCCGTTGATAACCATATCGAAGCCCTTATCAAGCTTCATTCCTCTCTTGGCAAAGGCCCATACAACTCCCAGGGGATAATTGGTCCATCCTGCCTTGGGTGAAGGGGTCTCGATATCATCAAGAGAAACCTCATATACCCCGAACCTGTCCAGATTCATGGAAAACAGTCTGATTGTTCTGTCCTCTCTCTTAGCTGCGGCGCCATAAGTTCCGATTGTCAGTGCACAGGGAAAAACATGTCCTCCGTTGTAATCCGTATGCTCACCGATGAGATTCACACGTCCCGGTGCAAAGTATGCCTTAACGCCCTCTTTCTCACCAAACTGCGCCTTAAATCCGTCAAGTACGGCCTGCTTCATGCTCTGATCGATCATATTACCCTCCTAATGTTATGTGTTGTTATGTTTAACTCCAAATTATTTTTATTTGTTATCTTGCTTTATATATACCATATTATATACCTTCCCATAAATATCACTTTGTTTGAATAATCAGTCATAATGTTAATTTTCTGATCAAAAAAAGGCGGTATGAGATAATTCTCATAACGCCTTTCGTTTATTCTTATAATCCCCGTATTACTGGTTCTGTGTCTTAGCAGCCTCAAGGAGCTTGTCTCTAAGCTGTGACTCGATCTGTGAAAGCTCAGCCTCGGCCTCACGTCTCTTGGTCTTACCT
>JAEEGL014011610.1_pt1 | contig 11825 bp, 12 predicted proteins | sample 9134231 | NCBI WGS metagenome assembly JAEEGL01 (sample SAMN16246548, study PRJNA631951) | gut metagenome | biome: gut microbiome; feature: rumen; material: fiber-attached | host: Bos | place: Iran: Karaj | collected 2018-10 | reverse complement strand
TCCCTTAGATAATATTGAGGACGTAGAAGAATTCTATGCGGCCATTAATCGCCGTCATATTACACGAGAACTCTCTGCCGACCGTCCTTACACCTACTGGACTATTGAACTTTATGATCAGAAGAACGGCATCCGCGGTGGCGGTGGCTTGGGTGTGCTAGCCGCTGATACACGTCGCATTGCCGAACAGATGAATGTGCCGTTTACCTTAATTACGCCATTTTACCCAAGCGAAGCACACCAGCAAATCAAAAATGGCCAAATCGTCGAGGACCACCGTAAAATTAACTATGCCGATTTCGGCTTTGAATTTCTAGATACTGTAAACATTAAGTGTAACAACCAAATTTGTTCACTCGACGTCATTGAAAAAGAATTTAAATCCACGCGCATCCTCTGTATCACCGAGCCAAACTTTGGCGAACTCTACTCTGGCATGTCTGGTAGCGATCATCGTCTCTATCAAGAAGTATCACTAGGTTTTGGCGGCTATCAAGCCTTGAAACTCGCCGGCATTAAACCAGCAATCATGCAGCTTAATGAAGTTGCAACCTTTTTTGCCGCCCTCGCTCGCCTTGACGAACTCGCCTCGAACGGTATGGATTTTTACGAAGCCGTTGTCTACACTAGAAAGCACACTCTTTATACTAACCACACTCTCGTCCAAGCGGCCGAAGCCGAATTCTCGCGCAAACAATTTGAACACTATGTCTTTCCAAATCTTAAATCTGCCGCCGTTGCCAAATGGCTACATGATAAATTTGACGAAAACGGTCGCATTAAACTCTCTACTGTCACCATCGAAATCGCCGAACTTCGCTCTGGCGTTAGTAAACTTCATGCAAAAGTTGCCAACTATCATGACCTCGCCGGTGACAAGGTAAAATTCAAAGCCATTACTAATGGTATCGATCTTCCAACTTGGACTCTCGCTTCAACCATTGAATTCTACAAAAAAGAGGGAATATTAGACAAATTCTGCCTACCAACCAACGATTACGTCGAAAAACTCAAAGCCGTTAACGCCAGCAACATCCGCCAACTTAAAGCCGAAGGTCGCGACGAATTAAATCGCGTACTAGCCAATCGCCCAGACCAATACGGCAGAACTTTGAATTTTAATCAAAACGAATTAATCTTTGATTTTAAACGCCGCTTTGTAGATTACAAACGTCCGGAATTACCATTTTCTGACCTCAACCGCTTGCGCAACATTCTTGAAGCTCACCACGCTCACTACATTTTGTCTGGCCGCGTTCATGCCGGCGACACCAATATGACTAAAAAGCTCTTCAAATTACTTGACGAAATCGACCACGACCCAATTTTGCGTGACCGCGTGCACTATATCGCCGACTACGACGAAGAGCTTGCGCACGCCCTTTCGCTTGGCTGCAATATCGCCATTAATGTTCCAATTGTCGGTCTAGAAGCCTGTGGTACCTCTTGGATGAAAGATATTGCCAACTTTAATCTTCTAGTTAGCACTCACGATGGCGGCGTAGCCGACGCCCCAATCGATTCCTATCTAAACGTCAACGGCGACAACCAAACTGAAGAAATCAATTCACTTTATACCCGTATGGATGAAGCCGCCCGCGCCTGGGAAAATGACTTTGACCTTGAATTTTGGATTCAACACCAACTTGCCGCCTATTTACCGGTTATTTCTGGTACACGCATGCTTAAAGATTATCTCGAATATTTGTTTTAAATTGTTGCATTTATTGACTTGACTTGCTATAATGTACTTGACAAGTCTGGTAACAGACTTTTTTTATGGAAGGAGAATAATGGCCCACATCACCAGAATCAAGGCTGGCGAACACAAAACCAAAGTTGAAGAGCCAGAAGAGGCAAAGGTTGTCGCTAAAGCCAAAGTCGTAGACAAAAAAACCACCAAGGCTAACAAAAAAGCCGCCAGAAAGAAAGCTAAAGCCGAAAAAAAGGCAGCTAAAAAAGCTGCTCGCGCCGGCAAAAAAACTTTCATTTTGTTCCGCCCATTTGTCGCAATCGCACATTATATCCGCGATTCCTGGCGTGAACTTCGCCAGGTCCGTTGGCCAAACCGTAAATCCACCTGGAAAATGGTGCTTGCCGTCTTTATCTACACCGGCATTTTTATTATCTTCCTCATGTTACTAGACACATTATTTACATATCTATTTAATTTGCTCTTCGGAGCCTAAGGAGAATATATGGCAGTAAACCGCTATGATGACACCCGCTCATGGTACGCAATTAGCACCTACAGTGGCTATGAAGACAAAGTAGCCGACAGTATTAAACAGCGTATTGGCAACATTGATCTAAAAAACAAAATCTTTGACGCTATCGTGCCAAAAGAAAAGCAAATCGAAATTAAGAACGGCAAACGCAAGGTTGTTGATCGCAAAATTTTCCAAGGCTATGTCCTTGTTGAAATGAAACTCTCTGATGAGACATGGTACATTATCCGCAACACCCCAGGCGTCACCGGTTTCATTGGCAACGGTACTCAGCCAACCCCAGTTTCCGAGAAGGAAATCGCTAAAATTAAGAAGCGCATGGGCGTAGAAGATCCAAAGTACACCGTCAAATACGAAATCGGCGAAGTCGTCTCTATTACCGATGGTCCATTCAAAGGTTTTGATGGTACCGTTTCTGAAATAGACCAAGCCAAAGGCAAACTCAAAGTTATGGTTTCTATGTTTGGCCGCGAAACCCCTGTTGAACTTGATGCTTTACAAGTTAAGCAAATCCAATAAGTATTTATTTTTAACAGAAAAAGTGATATAATAATGAGCGTTACGCGCTCTATAGGAGTAAAGGAAAATTAATTATGGCAAAAAAAGTCATTGGCAACCTAAAGTTGCGTATCCCTGGTGGTAAAGCCACCGCTGGTCCTCCAGTGGGTTCAACCCTTGGTCAGTGGGGCCTTAACATGATGGATTTTATTAATCCGTTTAATGAAAAGACCAAAGAATTCATGGGCAAAAATGTGATTGTTCACATTCAAGTTTATGAAGATCGCACCTTTGATTGGAAATGTCTTGGTCAGCCAGTAGATGATCTCATCCGCGAAGCTATCAAGATCGACAAAGGTTCAGGGAAACCAAACGTTGACAAAGTTGGTAAAATCTCTCGTGCACAGCTCGAAGAAATCGCCAAAGCCAAGATGGATCAACTCAATGCAGTTGACCTCGAAGGCGCCGTCAAAGTTGTTGCCGGTACTGCTCGCTCAATGGGCGTAGAAGTCACCGATTAATCGCGTTAAAAAAGTAAGCGGTCCGAAGCCGCTTATTTTTTGTGCCATTGATTTTTACGAAAAACGTGCTATAATATAAAAAGGTGATGAGTACAGTTCTTTAAAAAGGGGGTGGCGCGATTGAAACTCCAAGCAAGAGTCCGAGCAAGCATTATACTCGCTCTCACTACGATTCTTGGCTTGATCATATATGGCGGGTTACCTTTCCGGATTGCTTATGCCATTTTCTGTGGTCTAGCGTGGCACGAATTGCTTTGCATAATTGACGGCAAACTCTACGCGCTAAAGCATATTAATATTTCGGGCCTTGAATTTCTACTGCTTTTTATCAGCGCTTTTTACATGGTATTTACCAAAACCTTTAACATTGTGTTGCTGATTGCTGGAGTAGTTGTCACCGATGCCGGCGCCTATTTCATTGGGCATGCCATCGGTGGCAAAATTATTAAAAAGCGTCCATTCCCCAAAGTTTCACCTTCTAAATCTTGGGAGGGGATTCTGGGAGGAGTCGCTTTAGCTTCTCTAGTAGTTAGCACTATTTTGGTGTCTTTTCCGCACGCCAAATCGGACTGGCTCTACTTGCTATGTAGTCCTTTCGCCGTCATCGGCGACGCTCTGGAGAGTTATACCAAACGACTATTTTACGTCAAAGATTCTTGTGAAGAAACCAGTAACAAAGTAGTTATTTATCTTTGCAATTTCTTTATGGGCGGAAAAGATGGCCACGGTGGCTTCTTAGATCGACTAGACTCCATGGCTTTTGCCAGTTCATGCATGCTTCTTTTATCACTCATCACCCGTTAAGGGTCGCCACTCGGCGACCCTTTACTTTTTTAAAGTAATAATGTATAATACTCGGTATTATTAATTCATGTTGGGAGGGGTAAAACCCGCTATCACCACAGAAAGGATTTTCATGGCTAAAGAAGAAGCCAAAACTCTTGAAACCCCAGTTGAAGAAGTCAAAACTGAGGCCGTCGAAGAAGTTAAAGAAGAAAAATTTGCCAAATCCGGCAAAAAATCTAAAAAGCACGTTGAGGAAGTAAAAGCCGAGGAAGCTCGTCAAGCCCGCAAGGCTGAAACCAAAGCTGCCGAAGCTGCCGCTGCTGAAAAACCAAAAGGTGCCAAGCCGGTCACTCGTCCACTCATCGAACGCCGTGGCAAAAAATATCAAGAAGCCTACAAACTCATCGAAAAAGGCAAGGTCTACACCCTTAAAGACGCTATCGAACTCGCAATCAAAACCAGCCCAGTCAAATTTGATGCTACAGTTGAAGCTCACGTTCGTCTAGGCGTTGATCCACGTCAAGCTGACCAAAACATCCGCAGCACCGTCGTCTTACCAAACGGCAACGGCAAAACTGTCCGCGTTGCTGTTTTTGCTCCACTTGATGAAGCCAAAAAAGCCGCCGCTGCTGGTGCTGATATCGCTGCTGACGAAGATTTCTTGAAGCAACTTGATAAAGGCGTAATAGATTTTGACGTCTTAATTTCCACCCCATCTTACATGCCAAAACTTGGTAAGTACGCTCGTACGCTTGGTCCAAAAGGTTTAATGCCAAATCCAAAAGCCGGTACTGTAACCACTGATATCGAAAAAGCCGTTAAAGAAGCTAAGGCCGGTAAAGTTGAATACCGCGTCGACAAACAATCCATTGTCCATATTGGCTTTGGTAAAGTTTCCTTTGGCGCCACCAAACTTCTAGAAAACGCCAACGTTTTCTTTGATTCTTTGAAAGCCCAAAAGCCAGCTTCCATTAAAGGCACCTATGTTAAGTCTGTCTTTATCACCACTTCCATGGGACCATCCATCGCAATTGAAAACCTTTATAACTAATTGCAACACAAAAATTGCCCTTCGGGGCATTTTTTGTTGCTGTTAAATATTACATATGGTGGTAATTACTGCCACGATTAATCTCTTGCGCACGGTAGATTTGTTCCGTTACCATTAATCGAAATAGCTGGTGGGGAAAGACTAAATCAGAAAAGCTCCAGACAAAATCAGCTCTACGTCTAGCGTCCTCCGAAAAGCCATAAGCCCCGCCAATCAAAATAATCACGTTACGACTATTCGTAAAAGAGCTATCAAGCTTAGACGCAAAATCCGGAGAACTAATCATCTTCCCGCGTTCATCAGTCAAAATTACATAGTCATCATGCGAAAACGGCCACTCGGCCAACATCTTGGCTAATTTTTCTTCGTCGTAAAATTCCCATTTTAGATCATAGGGCTTTCTCAAGCGTTTCTCGTATTCTTGAATTCCGTCTAGCGCAAAGCCTTCATTCTTTTTTCCACCACAAATCATTTTAATCATTGCATTTTCTCCAGGTATTTGTTATAATTATACCAGTTACCAAAGACAGTGGCGGGTTTTTCTATGAAATAACCTTAATCATGCCACCGAGGCAAAATTTCTTATAATTTGTTTGGTGACGCTATTTAACAATTAGCTAATCTCACTAATAACCAAAGGAACTTTTTATGGCAATTTCAAAAGATAAAAAGAACACATTGGTTGCTGATTTAACCGAGCTTTTAAATGACAGCAAAATGACCGTTTTCGCCCGTTACCAAGGTCTTACCGTGGCCGATCTTCAAGATCTCCGCAAAGAAGCCCGCGCTAATGGCGTCAAAATCAAGGTCGTTAAAAACCGTCTCGTACGTGTTGCAATGAAGGAAATCGCCGTCTACAAAGACACCGACACTACTGGTCTTGTTGGCCAATTGCTTTATGCCGTGTCCGACAGCGACGAAGTTGCTCCAGCCAAAGTCTTAGCTACTTTTGCTAAAACTCATGACGCTTTGCAAATTGCGGGTGGTTTCAACGATGCTGGCAATAATCTTTCTGAAGATGAGATTAAAGCGCTCGCTGCTCTTCCATCCAAGAACGAACTTATCGCTCAAGTCGTTGCACAATTGCTCTCACCAGTCACCGATTCTATTTCCGGTCTCGCTGGTGGCCTTTCTGGAATTATTTCCGGTTTGGAAAACAAAGCAACCAATTAATATATAGATTATTTGAAAGGAAATACTATGGCTACAGATATTAAAAAATTAGCCGAAGAACTCGTCAAATTGACCGTTCTCGAAGTTAACGAACTCAAAAACGTCCTTAAGGACGAATATGGCATCGAGCCAGCTGCTGCTGCCGTTGCCGTTGCTGCTGCTCCTGCTGAAGGCGCTGCTACTGCCGATGAAGGCAAATCCGAATACGATGTCGTCTTGAAAGACGCCGGTGCTCAAAAAATCGCCGTCATCAAGGCCGTCAAGGAAGCTACTGGCCTTGGCCTCGGTGAAGCCAAAGCTATCGTCGATGGCGCTCCAGCCACCGTCAAAGAAAAAGTTGCCAAGGACGAAGCCGAAGCTATGAAGAAAGCTTTGGAAGAAGCCGGCGCAACCGTCGAACTCGCTTAATTAAATCAAGAAGATTAGCTAATCTGTGCAAAGAACTCCCATTAGGGAGTTTTTTGTTGCAAAGCATCCATTGTTTTTTTTACAACATTTTTTACTCTACCAATGTTATTATGGTGGAAAACTTTTTGTCTAAAATCGTTGACTTTTTTCATATTAGAATATAATATAATATTAATACTAGATTTTAACAGACAGGATGCGAGGTGATGTCTGAACTACCAGAAAAACAAATAAAACGTCTCCGTTCTCTCTTGCAAGAAGCAGAGACGAACTTGGCTGCCGCCAAGGAATTACTAATATCAATTTTAGGAGATGGTGGTACTATTACCGCTCCACGCGACTCCGTTATCTCCGGACCAGAAGGGAAAGTGATCGAGGGTATCTTTGATGGCCAGATTATGATTGGTCCAGATGGCAAAAACTATCCAGTTCCTGCTAACTATGCCTCGAAATCTAAACTTGTTGAAGGTGACATTATGAAGCTCACCATTACCGAAGATGGTAAATTCCTCTACAAGCAAATCGGTCCAGTTGAACGTAAGACCGTTATTGGTACGCTAACGCATCATGATGATAAATATTACGTAGAAGTTTCTGGTCGCGAGTACGAAGTTCTATACGCTTCTGTAACTTACTTCCATCTAAAAGATGGTGCGCAAGTTTCTGTCGTCATTCCAGCCAAGAACCCAGATGCCGAGTGGGCAGCCGTAGAAGCGGCACTTTAATCTTACCAATTATCCCTCAGTGAACGCCTGAGGGATTTTTGTGCTATAATAATCTTAATGAGTAGAGCGTTGTATCGGAAGTATCGTCCATGCACCCTCGCGGAGGTCGTTGGCCAAGAACATATCACAAACATTCTTGCCGAATCCATTAAGCAGGGTAAAATCTCCCATGCCTATTTATTTGTCGGTCCACGCGGCACCGGCAAAACTTCCGTAGCTCGCATCTTCGCACACGAAATCAATCATTTCAAATACGAACTTGAAGATAATTATCTCGATATAATCGAAATCGATGCCGCATCCAATACTGGCGTTGATAATATTCGCGATCTCCGCGAAAAAGCCATTATCGCACCAACCGAAGGCAAGTATAAAGTCTACATTATAGACGAGGTACATATGTTATCCAAGTCTGCTTTTAACGCGCTTTTAAAAACACTTGAAGAACCTCCGGCACACGTTGTTTTTATTATGGCTACAACAGACGTCTACAAAGTGCCAGTCACCATTACCTCGCGCGCCCAAATGTACACTTTTAAACTAGCCGACGACGACACAATGTTTAAACATCTTCAAGACGTTGCACAGAAAGAGAAAATCAAAATTGATGACGAAGCACTAAAAATAATCGTACGTCGTGGTGGTGGTTCATTTAGAGACTCACTTTCATTGCTTGATCAAATTTCCACCATTAAAAACGATTTAATCACCGCCCAAGACATCACCACTGCCCTTGGACTACCACAAGATAAAATCATTACTGATTTACTAATCGCCTACGCCGCCGCCGATATTAATTCTATAACAGCAACCGTTAAAGAAGCATTAAATACCGGCGTCCGCCCAGAAACTCTAGCCTCTGAGATTATTAGCTATATTATTGCCAATCCTAAACCAGAATATCTCAAATTACTAGACAAATTACCGGATGTTAGTAGCCCATTTGCTGAAGCTAAACTTTTGACCGCCATTTTGCCACAAACTCAATCCATAGCGGTCCAAACCACTAAAGTCGATACTATAACTACTAAAAAAATCGAACCAGAAAAAGCACCACAAACCATCACTACTACCGCAGTTTCAACCGAAACCGTAGTGGCAAAACCGGCGCCAGAAAGTTCTAGCGAAAGCTTCAATTGGGATGATTTTGTTAGCACCATCAAAGGCGAAAACCTAGCAATCTATAGTCAAATTAGTAATAATGCACACGAATTTAAAGACAACACGCTCTACATTTATCCAAAAGGCATCGCTTACAAAATTCTAAGTCGCGACAATAACAAGGCCGTTATCCAAAAAATACTCGGCAGTATTACTCTCGTTATTCAAGAAGAAAGCAAAATACGACAAAAAGAACCGACCAAATATCAGGAAGTATCTGCTATAATGGGAGGTAATATACAGGAGGTTGATGATAATGGAGAAATCCCGTTCTGAGGATACTGGCCGTATCCCACCACAAAATATCGACGCTGAAAAATCATTACTCGGCGCAATCATGCTTTCCGAAGATATTTTTGCCAACATCATCACCACCATTCACCCATCCGATTTCTATGACAAACGCCATGCACATATTTATCGCGCGATGATGTCACTCTATGATAGCCATCGCCCAATCGACCTCACAACCGTGACCGCCGAGCTCAAAAGTCAAAAAACTTTAAAAGAAGTTGGTGGCGCACCATACATTTCTGAATTAACAAACTTTGTACCAACTGCCTCCCACGCCAACGCCTATGCTGACTTAATTAAAAAAGCCTCTGTTAAGCGTCGCCTCATTAATTCCTGTACAAACGTCATCAACCAAGTTTATACTAGCAATGCCGAAGTACCAGAATTAGTCGGACAAGTAGAAAAGGACTTATTTGAAGTTACTGGCGATAGTAAAAAAGACGAATTAACTTCACTTTCCGACCTTTTGGCCGATTCTTACGAACGCATCAACCGTCTTCGCGAAAACAAAGGAGCTTTGCGCGGACTTAAAACCGGCTTTCACGATATTGATAAGAAAACGGCTGGTTTTCAAAAAGGTGAATTAGTTGTCATCGGTGCTCGCCCAGCCATGGGTAAAACTACCCTCGCTCAAAACCTTGCCTACAATGTTGCAAAAATCAATAAATGTGGTGTACTATTTTTCTCAATGGAAATGTCATCCGATGAAATTGTCGATCGCATCCTTTCCGACATTTCCGACATTAAAAGCTGGAACATTCGTAACGGTCTTCTAAGTGACGACGAGTTTAGCAAAATTGGCAACTCCCTCAGCGATCTAGATGAAACTCCGCTCTACATTGACGATTCTTCTTCTATGAACGTGCTTGACTTGCGCAACAAAGCCCGCCGCGCTGCGCACGATCACAATATTGGCATGATTATCCTTGATTATTTGCAGTTACTGCAAGGTACCGACCGCTATGCTGGTAACCGCGTGCAAGAAGTTACCGAAATTTCCCGTGGTCTAAAAACACTAGCCAGGGAACTAGAGATACCAGTCGTCGCCCTTGCCCAGCTTTCCCGTAACGTCACCGGCCGCGAGGATCCACGCCCAGTCCTTTCTGACCTTCGTGAATCTGGCTCAATCGAGCAAGACGCCGACCTAGTAATGTTTCTGCACCGTCCAGATTATTATCATCAAAACGACGACAGTTACACGCCAACTAATACTACCGAGCTAATCATAGCTAAACACCGCCACGGCTCACTTGGTAAAATCGATCTCTTCTTCGAAGGCGATTACAATCGTTTCCGTTCTCTAGATACGTCTCACGATTAAACACTAGTTCAAAGATTTATGCTATAATACTTATGTGAGAAAGATAATTATCTCCAAATTGTTTTTGTACCGTAACCGCTTCTACATCGGCTACGTACTGCTTGGCCTCGCTTTTATCGCCTTACTTGTTTTTATGCCGTCAATTAGTCCAGACGGTCTATCCGAGACTGAAGTTCAGTCAGCCGTAACTTCTTATAACCTAAATTTTTCTTCACTCACGAGTGATAACGTTATCGACTTACCGTATCATGTTCTACAGAAGATCTCGATTCTAGTTTTTGGTCTTACCAACTATGCCATTAAACTGCCTAGCATCCTAATTGGCCTCGCTCTTGGCTTTCTTTTAATTCTCCTCCTCAACCGTTGGTTTAAAAACAACGTCGCCCTATTCGCTTCCATTCTAACCATTCTTTCCTCTCCATTCCTATATCTCGCCGGCAGTGGCACCCCACTAATCATGTTAGTTTTTTGGCCAACCTTCTTGCTCTGGCTTGGCTCAAAGATCCAAGGCGTCAAAAAACCACGCCCATCCTATTGTTTTATATTTGCCGCCGCTCTTTTACTATCATTATTCACACCACATCTAATTTATCTAGCTGTCTTCATCGTCCTATTTGCGATGATTCAGCCACATCTTCGTTTTACCGTCACACACCTACCAAAAGTACCGCTAATTATTTCTGGGATAGTCATTGTTGCCGGTTTAGTACTACTTAGCATTAATATCAGCGCACATCCAGAAACTATCGTCACCTTGCTTGCCGCCAATAGTCTCACGGCATCAAGTTATTTTGGCAACATTGGCACTGCCTTTGTTCCGTTCTTCTCGTGGAGTGGTGGCACCGAAAGCCTCTTCCTCTCACCGCTCATTGGCCTCGCTACTATCGCCATCGCGCTAACTGGCCTAATCTCCACCGCCAAAGGTTTCTTTGCATCGCGCAATTCTATTGCCTCATGTTTTATTATTTTCACTGTCATTTTAGCGGGCTTCAATCCAGACTCTGCCATTTTAATAATCCTACCGCTTTCGATTCTCATTGCACATGGTCTCCGCTACATTCTTGAAAAATGGTACGGCCTCTTTCCGGAAAATCCATATGCCCGTATCTTTGCAATTTTGCCAATCAGCATTTTCCTCGGCATCATTATTGTTTCCGATTTAACTCATTTTACCTTCGGCTACCGTTATGATCCATCAGTTGCCATTAACTTTTCTAACGATTTAGCCTTAGTCCACCAAAACCTTGATAACAAATCCGCCACTCTCTTAGTAGAAGAAAATACCTTATCGTCTCAATTTTATTCAATTCTCAATGAAGACGCCGAAGTCTACGTTACCACCACCTTACCAGAAAACGTCAGTGGACCAATTGCTATTCTTGGTAACTCCAACATTAGTCCTTCGGTTCTACCGAAAGAATACCAATTACACCGCATTGTAACCTCGCAAAAATCAGATAACTCTGCTAGAATATACATATATACACGCCCTGAAGTAGAGCAGGGACAATAAAGGAGAAAAACTATGGGTCAGACTATGGACCAAATGAAAATGCTGAATCAATTACGTAAAGCACAAAAAGATTTAAAGAACGAAATTGTAGAAGTCGAAGCTGGCGATGGCGCCGTTGTGGTACAAATCACTGGCGAACTCAAAAT
>JAEEGL012295134.1_pt1 | contig 11825 bp, 10 predicted proteins | sample 9134231 | NCBI WGS metagenome assembly JAEEGL01 (sample SAMN16246548, study PRJNA631951) | gut metagenome | biome: gut microbiome; feature: rumen; material: fiber-attached | host: Bos | place: Iran: Karaj | collected 2018-10 | reverse complement strand
TACATAAAGACAACGGCTGTTTATCTGCTTCCCGAAAGCAGATAATGGCCGGAATGAATGGAGGGATAAAATGAGCAGACGTATACTTATCGGCGTTATCGTAGCCGATTGTCATATCGATTTCCAGAGGGAGATACTTCGCGGTATCATAACTCAGGCTTTCAAGAGCAACTGCGATGTGGCGGTCATCTCTCCACTCCATAATTTCTCTATAAGTTCCATGCACAAGGACGCAGAAAAGACTATATTCGACCTTCTGCTTGCAAAAAATATCGATGGTATCATCTATGACCGAAATGCTCTTAACAACGAGGATATCTGCCGTCATATAGACGATCTCTGCAAACAGTCGGAAAAGCCTGTAATGCTTCTTGATTATAACGACCACAAGAGCTTTGAGACCACTTCCGTTGATGACCGCGAGGCTTTTGAAACTATCACGGACCACCTTATAAATGTTCACGGCTACAGGAAGATCTACTGCCTGACAGGTCCAAAGAACACCTTCAGCGGTGAGGAGCGCCTTGCAGGCTATAAAAATTCCATGAAGCGCCACGGCATAAATTTTGAAAAGAGCTGGTTTGAATACGGTGATTTCTGGACAGAAGCTCCGAAAAAATATGCTAAGCGCATAATCAGCGGCGAGCTTGAGCGTCCCGAAGCAATAGTCTGCGGAAACGACGTAATGGCAATAACTTTGTCAAAGATATTCATGGATGCAGGCATAAGAGTTCCCGAGGATATAGCCATAACAGGCTATGATGCGTCTATTGAGGGATATCAGGCAAGTCCGTCCATCACGAGCTACAGCCGTCCGAATTTCCAGCTGGGTGCAGAAGCCGTAAGGCGGCTTTACCGCATAATCACAGGAAAGATATGCAGCAAAGTTCCGAACGAGAACGGTGAGCTTCGTCTCGGAGAGAGCTGCGGCTGTACGGAAAATCCCGGTCTCAGACACAGCATACTGCGAAATATAAGCATAAACAGCCGTTTTGAGTCAGAGCTTTTATATGGCGATATGCTTTTCGATATCACAAATGCCGACAATATCGCAACTTTTGCCGACAGACTGGATAATTACACCTATTTCCTGCATAAAATGAGAAGGGTGCGTATCTGCCTGACCCAGAATTACGTTGACGCTACTGTTGACAAAAACGCCGAGGAACTTGGCTTTACTATCGGCGACAATATGAAGGTAGTCCTTGCGAAATCCGCTATCTGGCGCGAGGCTGAAACAAATCTTGTATTCAGCTCTTCGCAGATACTTCCCGATTATACCGAGGACCGCAGTTATCCGTCTGCATTTTTCATCTCGCCCTTACATTATAATAATAACTTTTTCGGCTACTGTGCGGTGTCATTCGGAAAAGAGCCGCGTTCATTCAGCTCACTTTACATGAAGTGGATAAACTATGTAAACGTTGCCCTTGAACAGGTGCGTATAAAGGCGATAATGAACAGGACTATACTCAATACCAGCAAAGCGCTGCTCTATGACCATATTACAGGTCTGCTCAACAGGAGCGGTATAGAACAGGAATTTGAGAAAAAGTTTTCTGCCGATGATACTGCTGAGTGCATAATATTTGAGCTTCACGGATTGAAAAAAGCTTATTATCAGAGCGGCGAGGAGAAGTCAAACAGCATTATGGCGGCTTTTGCGAAAAAGCTCCGTTCATGTATACACGGCAAAGAGATATGCGGTGCATGGGCATCACAAACTCTCTGTGTAATAAGTCACGAAAGCGGACGCGCTGAAACTATTTACAACGAGCTTTGCGGTAAGATAAAAGAGACTCAGTTCAACAGCAGTGAGGAAAACTGCAATATCGACTTTTCTGTTGGTGTGTGCAGCTTTGACCTAATCGACTCTGCCGACCTTTCGGATGCGATGTACAAGGCTACGGTGAACCGCGTATTTTCATATACTATATCAGAGCCGACATCAAATCCTCAGTTTGAAAAGCTGTGTCTGCTCCGCAACAGGATAATGAAAAATCCCGAATTGCCGTGGAACATCAGCGAGATAGCAGAGAGTCTCTATCTCAGCAAGAGCTATTTGCAGAAGATATACAAGTCTTATTTCGGCAAGAGCATAATCGAAGAAATGATACAATTCCGCATAGACAGTGCAAAGACACTGCTTTCTCAGACGGATATGACCGTTACTGAGATATCTCGAGAGTGCGGCTATTCATCATATAATTACTTTGTTCGTCAGTTCAGAATGTGCGAGGGACATTCGCCGTCTGAATACCGCGAAGAACAGAAAAGAAAGGCGGAGAAGAATGAAAGCTGAAGTTATACTTATGAAGTGCCCCGAAGCTCGCCGTATCTACGGTGTAAGAGTTGAGGAATGGGAAGGCGACTGGTACAGGACATGGGCATTCCCGTTAGATGAGAAAAGAGCTTCACATGAGGGCTTTGACAAAGTCAAGATAAAGGGAAATCTTTTCCCTGCTGACGAATACAACGGCTGTCCGTACTGCAAGTCGGTAAGATTTGTACAGTGTGAGAGATGCGGTAAGCTGAGCTGTTGGAACAATGAGGAGCGCATAACCTGCGGCTGGTGCGGTCTTACGGGAGGTGTTACCGCTACAGAGGAAGAGCTTAATGTCAAAGGCGGCGGCTATTGATATTATCTTACAAGGAGCAATATTTAAATGAACAGAGATAAAGTTATAGTAAAAACCAGTATCATCGGTATACTTGCAAACGTTTTTCTTGCTTCATTCAAGGCTATCGTGGGAGTTTTAAGCTCGTCCATTGCTATCGTGCTTGACGCTGTAAACAACCTGAGCGATGCCATGTCATCGGTAATAACTATTATCGGTACAAAGCTTGCAGGAAAACACCCTGACAAGAATCATCCATACGGCTACGGAAGGATAGAAAACCTCAGCACCGTGCTTATCTCGGTCATCGTACTGTATGCAGGTATCACTTCACTGGTTGAGTCGATAAAAAAGATAATCCACCCGTCAGTCCCCGATTATTCAGCGGCGGCGCTTATAATAGTATCGGCGGCAGTTATCGTCAAGATATTCCTCGGATTGTATGTTAAGAAGACAGGCGAAAAAGTAAAGTCTGATTCGCTTATAGCTTCGGGAAGCGATGCACTTCTTGACTCTGTTATCTCAGCGTCAACTCTTGTTGCGGCGGCGATATATCTTATTTTCGATATCCGTACAGAAGCATGGCTCGGTGCGGTCATATCACTGGTCATCATCAAATCAGGACTTGAAATGCTTGGCGACAGCCTTTCCAATATAATCGGCAAGCGTATAAGCAGTGAGTTTTCAAAGGATATAAAGCAGACAGTCTGTTCTTTCCCTGAGGTACAGGGAGCATATGACCTTGTGCTCCATAATTACGGACCTGACCTTATGATAGGCTCTGTGCACATCGAAGTCCCCGATACACTGACAGTTGCAGAGCTTGACAAGCTTGAACACCGCATAACAGAGACCGTTCTTGAAAAGCATAAGGTAATTCTTACAGGCATAAGCGTTTATGCGGCAAATACAAAGAATGACAAGGCGGCGCAGATGTCTTCGGATATTCGCAGAAATGTAATGTCCCATGAGTATATCTTGCAGATACACGGTTTTTATCTCGATGAGGAGAATATGACCATACATTTCGATATCATCATTGATTTTGCCGCTCCCGACAGCGCTGAGCTTTATGACCATATCCTTACCGAAACTCAGCAGGCTTACCCCGATTACAATGTAAGCATTACCCTTGATACGGATATCAGCGACTGATAAAAAACAAGTCCGAAGGCAGTAAAACCTACCGCCTTCGGACTTTTTCATTGCTGTTTGTTTTCGTTGAGGTACTGGCTTGCAAGGTAAAGTGAACCGCATATTACGGCAATACCATTGTTTTCGAGTGCGAGAGCCTTAGCCTTTTCTGCACATTCTTCAAGCGTACCTGCTTCTGCTTCTGTGCGGAAGCTTGCGATGTCTGCGATAGTTTCCGCAGGCACAGCGTTAGGAGCAAATCCCTCAACGGCAAAAAGCTTGTCGGAGAGGGAAGATATTTTCTTTACACAGTCAACGTAGTCTTTAGAGTCTACCATACCCATGACTGTGTATATTTTTTTGCCCCGTGTACTGAGGTACATGAGCATGAGCGAGAGCATTGCTACTCCTGCAGGATTATGTCCGCCGTCGACTATTACAGGCGGCTCACCGTCTATATACTGCACTCTTGCGCGTACCTGAGTAGTCTCAACTGACTGTATTACAGCACTTTCACTTATCTCAAAGCCCTTGCTTCGCAGATATATGCAGGCAGTTATAGCCGTCTGAGCGTTGTATTTCTGATGAATGCCTGCCATTGCAGGTGTGAGCTTTATTTCTCTGTACATGAAAGGTGAGAAGAGTCCGCCGTCAGCATCGGGAGGACAGGGCTCACAGGGGATAAGTTCCGCACCGACTTTTTCGGCGGTGCTGCGGACGATATCGCGGACACTGTCGGGATTGTCCTCGGAAAGGATTACTGCCGAGCCTTCCTTGATTATTCCTGCCTTGTGGACAGCTATCTCCTCAACGGTATTGCCGAGAAGCGCAGTGTGGTCGAGGGAAATAGATGTTATAACAGAAAGGAGCGGCGGCGGTATCACGTTTGTGCAGTCAAGGAGTCCGCCTATACCTGTTTCAAGGACTACAATATCGCATTTTTCTCTTTCATACCACAGCATGGCAATAGCCATAGTTATCTCAAACTGAGAGTACGCCTTGTCATCAACACGCTCTTTAACAAATTCAGCTATTTCGCAGAGCGACTCATCGTCTATCTCGTCATCGTTGATGCGAATTCTGTCGTTGTATCTGAGAATGAAAGGTGAGGTGAATTTTCCTGTCCTGTATCCCGAAAACTGAAGTGCATTGGCAATGTATTCAAGTGTAGAGCCTTTGCCGTTAGTGCCTGCGATATGTACAAATCTGAGCCTTTTCTGGGGATCACCCACACGTTCCATAAGTTCGCGGGCGCGTGAAAGGTCGGTTATTTTGCCGCCCGATTTTGTGTAAGAATTTATAAAGCTCATGCATTCTTCGATGTTCATGGTTTCTCCTTAAAATATGAACGGCTGACTTGCTGTAATTCTCATAAAAAATATTTGTGCGATTATCGTGAAAATCTTTCTGAGGGAGACTCTTTTCTGAAAGGGTCTCCCTCAATAATTACATAAATATTCTGTATGAGTGTTATGGTCGGCCGTCCGTTATAGTTTAATATACTCCTGCCTGTTTTTCAGCTTTTGCAACTGCGTCTTCGAGGCTCATGCCTGTAAACTCCTGAGCGGAGAATATCCTGCCGTTTTTCTTGTCGTCAATGAAAGCGCCCACAAGTATGCCGGGGAGTGCGCTTTCGGGAGAGTTAGGAGCTTTAGGGCCGCCCAGATCTGTTCTGCACCAGCCGGGGTCGGTAAGACTGAGAGTAACATCAGTACCCTCATAGTTTTTGCCAAGATCGCGTGTTACCTTGTTAAGAGCAGCCTTTGCTGCGGAATAGCCTGCCTGCTCGGGTTCGAGGTCGATACCGCTTGTAGTATTCACGATACGTCCGAAGCCGCGCTCCTTCATCTGCGGAAGGAAATGATAGCATATCATCATAGGAGCTGTAGTGTTGATCTTAAAGCTTATGTCATAATCCGAAGCAGGAGTTGTAAGATATTCTGTTCTGTATGCTATCTGAAGTCCTGCGTTGTTGAGGATAATATCGAGCTTAGTCCCTCTCTCGTCAATAGCTCTGCACATTTCCTCTACCTGTTCCATGTCTGAAAGCTCTGCTGTCACAATGTAAGCGTCAACGCCAAGTGCCTTTACTTCACTGAGGACTTTTTTACAGTGCTCTTCTGTCCTGCTGTGGAGTACGAGGTTACAGCCGAGCTTAGCCATATAAATAGCCGCAAGATAGCCGAGACCTCTGCTTGCACCCGTAATGAGTGCCCATCTGCCTTTTACGTTTACCATGTTTTCTACCTCCGTTTACTTTGATATATATATAATTCTCACGCACTTGCGAACGTGAGATATCATATCAGTATTCGTAGTCTATGCAGGCTCTGTCGGTTTTTACACTGCCTATAAATTTGCCGAATTCAAGGTGTGCAGGGTGTACCTGATAAGCATTGAGGTCGTCAATGCTGTCGAAATCGCAAAGGAGAGAAATAGTGTAGTTGCTCTCGGGAGCGTCCTTAGAATTGATAACTACCTCACCTTTTTTCAGCTCCTTGACATTAGCGATAACGTTGTCGAAACGCTTCTGAGCTTCAACAGCGTTTTCGTATTCACTTCTGCCGTCAGCTTCCTTTAATTTGAACATAACAATGTGTTTTATCATTATAATTACCTGCTTTCGTAAATTTTAGCTTTGAAAGTCTTTTTGCCGTCATAGCTCTGATATTCACCAAAGCCGACAAAATGCAGTCCGCACTTTTCTATTACGTGAGCTGAAGCTGTGTTTTCAGCCGCACATTCGGCTCTCAGAGGAACATTGCCGTATCTGCTTTGTACAAGCTCTATCATAGCCTTTGAAGCCTCTGTAGCGTAGCCCATTCCCCAGCAGTCGTGTCGGAAGTTATATCCGAACTCCCAGAAGCCGTCCTCTTTAAGTTTTATTCCGCCTGAGCCTATAAGCTTATTGTCGCTTTTTCGAACAAAGCCGAACTCATACTGCGTATCCGTAGTTTTTACAGTTCGCAGCCATTCTTTGGTAGTCTCCACGTTTTCGTGGGTGGAGTATATCATGTATTTTGCGACTCTTTCGTCGCCTGTCCACTCAAAGGCAGCTTCCGCATCGTTAAGAGTCAGGGGACGGAGAATGAGTCGTTCAGTTGTTATCGTCAGCATCGAAGTTTGCTCTGAAATGGTATTCATCGGGATTTTGCTCCTCATCACTTGCGGCATATTTTTCTATCGCACATTCCTTATCATATACAAGAAGCGGAGCAGCAGCCAGTGCGATAATCCCCACTATCCAAATGATTTTGAGAGATATGTTCAGGAAGCTGTGTTCATCATAGACAGAATGATAATATGAGCTTATATCACCCATGTTATAACTTCTTGAGTTTATCTTATCTATGAGAAGTGTTAAGAGCTGAAGTGCGCCTAAGATAATAACAGCTATCTCGCCGGCAAGACCTCTGACGCTCTTGTATTCCACATTTTTCTGCATAAAGCACGGAAGCATACATATAACAGCAAGCGGAAGATATACGTTTTCAGATCTTATAGTAATAATAATGAGAGCTGCAAACATCACACAAGTGTAGATCATAAGAGATTTGCGTGACTGCCACTTTATCCTGCCGAACATGGTAAGAGCGGCGACTATGTCTCCGCCGAATTCAACCAATAAATATAATATTAATAAGAAGCCGTATGAACCGCTCATCAATCCTGAGAAAAGGTAATTTAATTCCATAATGGATATCATTGATGCTGCTAATGCCAAGGCTTTTGCAGCTATTCCGATACAGAAGATTACTTTGAGTATCAGATTATTATACAATGAAAAGATCATCATTGCGGCTGCGGCTAATATCATAGTTTCGCTCAGCAGCAGGATAAACGGCCAGAAGCTTTCATATTTTAAAAGTTTGAAAGTAGTCTTTAAATCATCTATCTGAGAAATAATAAGTAAAATACCTGTGATTATTTCCAGTATTCTTATTCTTTTATCTGTTGTCATTTTTTCACTCAAATTAGTAATGTGATGTATATTTGTTTAATTTTCGCTGTCGGACTCGTATTCTTCCTCGTCCTCATACTCGTCATCATCGGTATCTTCGGCTTCATCGTCGTCCTTAAAGAGAACAGAATCAAGCTTTTTGATAATGCCGATCTTTGAAGTAGTTTCTTCAACTTCACCGACATTTCTCTCAAAGATCATGAGAGGAGTGAGCAGGATAAGAAGAATATGCAGACAGTTCATAAAGAATATGAATGAATCATTTTGTTCCGAGTAAGTTTTTATCTGCAATATTTCGAGGAAACTGTGTCCGCCTGCAGGACTGCTGGCATAATGAGAGTAAATATAGCCTATGAGAACAGGAAGTATAGGTTTGGCTACAAAGGCTGCACAGCCTATGATTCCCTTTGTGTTCTTGTTCTCAGTGTAGTCCTGTATTAGGCATGGAAGCATGAAGAGCATAATGACATAAAAAGAAGACTGAGATGTGATGAGCGACTGTGCCATATATATGCTTGTCATGACATATGTGTAGGTAAGGAGCTTTTTTCTTGACTTCCAGACTATATTCCTGTTCATGGTAAGAAAGCCTACGACTGCTGCTGCCAGAATAAGGAGCAGAGTTAAATAAGCCAGCAGAATATAAATATGCGGAGTATTTCTGAATGAGAGATATTCGGTGAACTGTGAATAGGGTTCAAAGAAATGTCCCAGCAGAACTAAGCCGCCTATAGTATTCAGCGGCAATCCAAGAACCGTAATACAGTAGAGTATTTTTATTGGTTTAGAGTGATACTGTCTGAGTGTCAGCATTACAGCAAACACAAAGCTGAAAAGTGTGTACAGTGCAGGGATAAAGAGATATGATATTGCTTCCTTGTCGATATAATCTATATTCGGGACATACATCCGATATAAATGTCGGAAGTTGATAAAAGAAAAGTAAACTATAACTATGCCTACTATGATCTCTGCGATCCTTGTGCGTTTTTTTACTGTGATATTCATTTGTTCCCCCCTGATATCATGTTATTATTTTACTCCATTAAAAAGAGTACTTACCCCCATTTTAATTATTATTTACCGCCTATTTTTTCGACTTTCATAAGATTAGTAGTACCCGATACGCCCAGAGGAACTCCTGCGGTGATAGCCACAAGGTCCCCGTCCTCTACGAGTCTGTGTGACTCGGCAGCCTCAACAGCTGCGGCAAACAGGTCATCTGTGTTGGTCTTTTCGTCGATTATGAAGGGGATAACGCCCCAGCTCATATTCATCTGTCGGCAAACTACTTCGCTCATGGTACAGCTGATAATAGGACAGCTTGGACGGTACTTCGAGATAAGCCGTGCAGTCTGTCCGCCGAGAGAAACTGTTATGATAGCTCTTGCATTCAGGTCATGGGCAGTAGTAACAGTAGCGTGAGCGATAGCTTCGGCTACAGTACCGTTCTGGTCGGCACGGCGTGATGAAAAGCGAGCTTTATAGTTGATATTGTTTTCGGTAGTCTCAGCGATGAGAGCCATAGTTTTTACGGCTTCAACAGGGAAAGCACCTGCGGCAGTTTCGCCTGAGAGCATGATAGCACTTGTGCCGTCGTAGAGAGCGTTTGCAACGTCGGTTATCTCAGCACGGGTAGGACGCGGATTGGTTATCATAGACTCCAGCATCTGTGTAGCTGTGATGACCTGTTTCCCTGCATTGTAGCCTTTCTTGATGAGAGATTTCTGGATAGCAGGTATCTGCTCGAAAGGTATCTCAACGCCCATGTCTCCGCGGGCGACCATGATACCGTCAGCGGCTTCAAGTATCTCGTCGATATTCTCAACACCGTCGGTATTCTCTATTTTTGCGATAATTCTTACATCGAACCAGCCGAGACTCTGAGTGAATTTTCTCAGGTAGTTGATATCGGCGGCGGTGCGCACGAAGCTTGCGGCGATGAAGTCAAATCCCATTTTTGAGCCGAATTCAAGGTCGTCCATATCTCTTTCGCTGAGGTATGGCATTGAGAGCTTTACACCCGGGACGTTTATGCCCTTGTTGTTAGACAGTGTGCCGCCGTGAATGACCTTGCAGATTATATCTGTGGTAGTTACTTTCTCAGCGAGAAGCTCGATAACGCCGTCGTTGATGAGAATTCTTGTACCCATGCTCACATCGCGTGGGAGCTTCTTGAAGCTGATACTGCCTATTTTATCTGTACAAAGAACATCTTCGGTAGTAAGAGTGTAAGTATCGCCGTCATGTATCTCTACAGGCTTGTCGTCAACGAATTTGCCGAGGCGTATCTCAGGACCTTTTGTGTCAAGGAGAGTAGCTATAGGCAGGTCAAGCTCTTTGCGGAGCTTTTCGATTACGCGGAAACGCTTTTCGTGAGTTTCATAGTCGCCGTGAGAGAAGTTGAAACGTGCAACGTTCATTCCTGCAAGCATAAGCTCGCGCATGATGTTTTCATCATCGGTAGCAGGACCAATAGTGCATACTATCTTTGTCTTTCTCATAAATCATCACCTTGTATCATTAAGAAATTACATATGTGTATCAGAGCTTTTTCAGCTTTGCATAGTTAGCCATTATCTTTTTAGTACCTACCTTGTCAAAGGCTATCTCGAGCATTGAATCGTTAGCCATAGGCTTTACGGAAACGATAATGCCCTCGCCGAAAATGCTGTGCGAGACCTTTTCGCCCGCGGTATACACAACAGCTTCCTTAGGAGCACTTCCTGCGCTCTTTTTGTTTCTTGCAAGCTGCTGCTGAAGTGTAGCAGAGCGTACTTCCGTAACGGCGTTGTCCTCGTTTGCAAGCTGCTGCTTCATAGCTGCGGCGTTGTCGTGCTTTTCGATAAGTTCACTGCCTATCTCGCGCATAAAGCGTGAAGTGATATTGTGCTGAGTCTGACCGAAGAGCATACGCTGTCTTGCATTTGCAAGGTAAAGGTGTTTCTTTGCACGGGTAATAGCAACATAAGCAAGTCGTCTTTCCTCTTCCATGTCGTCCTCGCTGTCGAAGGAACGTGCACTCGGGAAAATACCGTCGTCCATGCCTACTACGAATACGTTTTCGTATTCAAGACCCTTTGCGGAGTGTACAGTCATAAGAGTGACCTTGTCCTCACTGCCGTCATCGCGGTCAGCTTCTGTATAGAGAGCGACTTCTTCAAGGAAACCGCTGAGAGTAGGCTCTTCAGCCTGTTCCATGTACTGTACCATAGAGGTACGGAGCTCCTGTACGTTTTCTATTTTAACGTCGGCATTTTCGAGAGCCTTGAGGCTGTCGAGGTAGCCTGTCTTGTCCAGGAGAACATCGAGAAATTCATCGAGAGGAAGCTCCTCAGACTTTTCTGTAAGGAATTCAAATAAATTGTAAGCGCTTTTCAGAGCGGTAACTTTCTTGGAAAGGGGAGCGTACTCCTCGCAGTTTTTCATTACCTCGAAAGGCGATATTTTAAGGTCGCGGCTGATATCCTCGATAACGGTGAGGGTAGAGTCGCCGATACCGCGCTTAGGCTCGTTGATTATACGTCTGAAGCGGAGTATATCGTTATGGTTATTGATAAAGCTGAGGTAAGAGGTAACGTCTTTTATCTCCTTGCGGTCATAGAAGCGCATACCGCCGTAAACACGGTACGGGATACCGCACTTGACAAGCATACGCTCGATAGAGTTTGACTGAGCGTTCATGCGGTAGAGTACGGCGTTATCGGAATAGCGTCCTGTTTCCTTGTATTTTTCAAGGATAGTATCTGCTACGAACTTAGCCTCGTCTGTCTCGTCAACAGCCTTGTACCAGTACACCTTGTCGCCCTTTTCGCCCGAGGTCCAGAGAGTCTTCGGCTTGCGTCCGTTATTGTTGCTGATAACTGAGTTAGCCGCATCGAGGATAGTCTGTGTTGAGCGGTAATTCTGCTCAAGGCGTACGACCTTAGCGCCTGTGAACTGATCCTCAAAGCCAAGTATATTCTCGATATTAGCACCTCTGAATTTGTAGATACTCTGGTCATCATCGCCCACAACGCAGAGATTGTCGTGCGATGCCGCCAGCAGGCTTACCAGACGGTACTGGGCGTAGTTCGTGTGCTGATACTCGTCCACAAGGATGTAACGATAGC
>JAEEGL015413631.1_pt1 | contig 11826 bp, 4 predicted proteins | sample 9134231 | NCBI WGS metagenome assembly JAEEGL01 (sample SAMN16246548, study PRJNA631951) | gut metagenome | biome: gut microbiome; feature: rumen; material: fiber-attached | host: Bos | place: Iran: Karaj | collected 2018-10 | reverse complement strand
GGGGCATTAGCTCATCTGGCTAGAGCGTTTGACTGGCAGTCAAGAGGTGACGAGTTCGAGTCTCGTATGCTCCACATGCAAAAAGAGGTCGCTGTGCGGCCTCTTTTTGTATGTGGAGCATGTGGGACCTCTTTTTAGTTTCCTTTCGGAAACGGGCGGCCCTCCGGGCCGATAAAGGGTCGCAATTGCGGCCCTTTATTTGTGGAGCACACGAGACGTGTACCTTTTTTTATTTCGCTATCGCGAAAGGTGGCCCTGTGGGCCATCTCGCTCGGGGTCTCGCTCGCCCCAATACGTTCTAACCTGCGTCTTTTAATGGACAATGACCTTGGTGGTGCGGGAGCCTACTGTTATCAGGTAGATTCCGGGGGATACGGGGACTGAGAGCGCGGAGCGGCCGGTTGCTATTGGGGTTCCGGATGCTGAGGTTATGGAAATCAGGCTGTCATCGGTGGCGCTGACGGTTATGGTTCCGTCTGAGATGATGATATCGGCATTAATGATACCCTTCTTTTCAACCTCTGTCTTGCCGGTATAGACGTAAACATCTTTCAGGGTGTACACTGTTTTCCAGTCATTGGTGTTGTCATCCGGTTTTTCTCTTGTGGTAAGGATGTAATCCAGATTGCCTGCGTTGTTCCGGAAGTTCTGTTCAGTATCTCTAAAACCACAATCCCACTGTGATGTCAGATCGTTCCATCCGTAATATGTGGTTCTTTCATATGAATATGAATCGGTCTCCTCATTCTCAAAAACATACTTCATGCTGGCAGTCCAATCACTCTTATCCGCATCCCATTCATATTCTATGTCGGTAAAGTTGTAGTCATCAGTGCCGAATATAAATTCACTCTTATCGGCACCCTCCCAGCACCATGTCGTATAGTTCCAGGAATATTGGGCTTCAATCAGTTTATCTTCATCGGAGTAATATTCAATCTTACTGCTTCCGCACCAGTCATTCCTGTCATAATCCCAAAAATATAACTCCGCGCTGATGGAATCATTCTTGCTGTTAATGCAGTTTTTTTCTAAGCCTATCCAATCATTCAGCATGTCATCCCATTCGTAAGAAGCACTCATCACGGTATCACCCTGTTCATTATACAGGTTCTCCTCTTTATTTACTCCTATCCAGGAGCTTGCTTCAGAATCCCAGGTGTAGGATTCAAACAGGAGCGTACGGTCATTTGAGTCCAGTTGTCTCAATGTCTTACCCATAATCTGCCATTGGTTCTCCTGGTCAAGGTCTGATGTCTGGGAGGTTAAAGTCCGTGTGGAAGTGTCAAACGTGTACTCTTCCTTGCCGTACAGAATCCAATCTATCTCATTAGGATTTTGTAAGTATTTTGAAATCAGCTCAGTCCGGCCTGCGTCATCGTAACTGTAAAGAGTCTTGTAGCGTGTAGTGTCACCCATATCAATGGAAGACAAGATTTCACTCAGCAACTTACCGGAAGGAGAATATTCCCATTCATAAATAGAGCCCGTTTGCCAGGTATCGATGTTATTATCCCATGTGCTGTATGATTCATCAAGAATAATATTTCCGGCATTATCAATTTCCACGTTTTTCAACTCGTCTATTACCCATACTGAATCGGCACCCTGGATATCTAAACAGAAACGGTAATAGGTCCATATCTGGCCCGATGCATAATAAAGCGTTGCATCTTTTGAAACCAAGACCCATTGGCCCTTTTCATTCAATTCATAATGTGCCGATGATGTCATCCGGTTGTCTTTATTATAAAAATACTCATTTTTGGATGAATAATTTATATGCGCCTGTTGTGACAACGGTTCCAATGATTCAGGTGCATCGAAAGCAATTAACCAGTCAGATATCCGCAGAGTGTCTCCCTGATAATCGAATCCGCCTGTACTGCTCATGTAAAACGCGCACAAAATGGTGTCATACAGGTAGTTCTCCTGATATGTGACCAGCCCCTTTGGATTGTATCTGCAAAATGAGTTGTCAAATAGCGTCCATTTTTTTACATCGCTGTCCCAGGTCCAGTTTATTTGGGTATACTGTGTCTCATCATCACTTAACAGACACCTGAATTTCTGGTTTCCTGACCAGGTTGACTCCGTCAGGTCATAATCCATCTTCTCATAGCAGTAGTATCCTTCTGAATCATATCCGGATATTACTCTGTCCATGTATTCCCAATGACCGTCTCCATCCTGGCCAACCCAAGAACAGGTAGTCTTTGAAATCATGCCATCAGACAGATACTCATACTCATATTTCCGATATATGCCAAGATACCTCTCACCCTGCTTCGTAAAATGCGGCGTATAGATGAAAGTAACTGTAGGGCGTCCCTGGCTGTCATATTGTGATTCTGCTTTTGCATATTCAGTCATTATTCCGTTCTCATCCAGCTCTTTTGCAATTATCAGTTCAGGCTCATCATTGAAATACTTGTATCTCTTTATTGAAACGTCATGCCGTTCACCGCTTAGAGGGTCAATATAATAGATCTCTTTCCTGTAATTATCGGGATCATCGTCAACGACAGTCTTTACTGTTGCACCAATAGGATAAAGGTCAGTCTCATTGCATATGTCAATAATATCCCCGGCATTTATTTGAGTTGATTCATATCCGATGAGTATGCCGTTGGCATCATATGTAAAGTCTATCTGTCCGTTATTGGCAAGAGGAGCATCACCGAAACTATACATATATTCAATGCCTGACAGGATAGCACTCTCATCATTGGAATAAAACGATTTGTTGAACTGGCTATCATTAGTACCGGCATCCTGTGCCAAGCCCCTCAGGTCACGTGTTCTTATACCCATAGCCCTGACAAAAACAGAGTCTTTATAATAATAGTATTGCCGTCTTGCCGATACCATAGGCGTCCTGACATCCTTCATTGAAGATGCGGAAACAATACGTATAATCTTGGAACTGACCTGTGCGTTAAAAAGCGTAAGCAACGCTATTAGAACTATTGATAATCTTTTCATAATTAAACGGAATCTACATTTGACACAAAAGTAACAAAAAGATATCTACTCCCAAACCGCATTTGAGAGTAGATATCAAGAAAGAATCCAAGAAAATTTATCTAACCAGGATCTTGATGGTCTTGGTGTTCACTGAGATATAGTAGATGCCGGGGGCTACTGATGTCGTCACTGAGCCTGTACCGGTAGCTACGCTGTTGCCGGATGCGTTGAATATGCGGATCACAGCATCATCGGCTGATACCACGCTGATTCCGCCATCAAATACGCTGATATCAACATTATCAGTAAAGTCAGCGATAATATCTTCCACTCCATCCCAAACGGAGTAATCAAATGTCAGCTCAACCGTATAATCCAATATCCAGGATGAACTTTGATACTTCTCTACTGTCATTACCTGTTTCTCAATGTTCAGGTCACTACGGTATTCCGTAACATCTGTTTCGCGATAATCAAGTTCCCACTTGGATCCATTATTGTCCCACCGTGAACTGATAATGGTTCTTTTGCTGTTTGTATCTGATTCTTCTTCCTGTATAGCTTTTTTGAGTGTTCCTACCCAACATTTGCCATTCAAATCCCATTTATACTCAGCTCTTTCATAACCATCATCCCAATATCGGCTTTCATTCTTATAATCTCCTACCCAACACCATTCATCCTCATCCCAATAATAAGATGAATTCATGCTCACTTCAGTACTGTCCTTGTCATAGTAGTAACAGTGCTCTCTTTTATTTTTGCCGCACCACTCCTGTTTACGGGAATCCCATTCATAATACTCACTGTAATCCACATTATCGACCTGGCCGTAAACCCTTTTGCTGGAATAAACCCAGCCGCCAAATGCATCAGGCTCAAAATAAATTGATACAGTTCTGTTTTCTAAAGTATCATACTCATATTCCACCCTGCTGGAGCCTACCCATCCCCAGACATTATCATCCCAATAATATTCCGCATACAGGAGCATGTTACCTTCACTGTCGTACAGCTCTTCCCGCTTATTATAGTTGCCACGCCAATCCTTTCTTTCATAATCCCAACGGTATTCGGCATGAAGTGTCGTTCTGCCGTTAAAAGGATCAACAGCATTCTCTTCCTTGTAACTGCCTACCCATTCTGAATCAGAACTGTCCCAATAATAACTGGCATTCATTATAACTTTACCATAAGCGTCATATTCACGCTCATACTTATCTTCACCAATCCAAATCAATGTATCACCATAGTAGCCATTAGAACGGTAATATGATTCAAAGTAGATAATCCTGCCTTCTGAGTCCAAACCCTTTATCTCCTTGCTATAGGGCCGCCAGCTGTTATAGTATGAGTTCCAATCATATCCTATATAAGTAACCAGACCTGTTACATCATCATAAATGAACTCCTCCTTGGAACTGGGGATCCATTTATACTCACTTGTCCCTGTTCCCTCGTCATAAACTTCATTATATACGCTCTCTGTATAATCCAAGATACGTCCATCTATTGTAGTACTGGCTGTTTTCTTTTTCTTCAGCATCAGCTCACCATTCTCTCTTTCATATGAATAGAGACTCGTCAACTCACCAGACTCTGTATATGCATATTCAGACTTTTCATTTATATACCAATCAGAAAGGAAAGTATCATAATTATAATTGACGTATAAAATAATATTACCAGCCTCATTATATACATATTCCTCCTTAAAAGTGTTATACCAGGTTCCGTCATACAACTCCATCCTTTCCTGACCGCTCTTTAATCCGCTTTCAGAATAAGTATATATATCTTTCCTTCCATCGCTCCAGGCAGATGTATAGGTATTCCATGAATAATAATCCTCTACGCGCAAAAGGTGACCTTCATTGTCTTTCCATTTCTGAGATAAAGAACTAGGTATCCACACGGTAGCATTATCATTCTCATCATACTCACCGTAATAGTTGGCATCATAGTAACAGAAGCCTGACTCATCATATGATTTCTCACTCTTATTACTGCCTATCCACGTTTTGTAGGTTGAATCCCAGCCATAGTATTCCGACAGGATATTTCTACCACTATCATCATACATATTTATATCCATTTCACGTCCAACCCATTCCTGGTTCTCCGAATCCCAATAGTAATAAGATGACATGGTTTTATGACCGTTTTCATCATATTCTGATTCGTTTCGGGAACCGTATGACCATGTATCCAGTGTTTGATCCCAGTCTGATCTGCTAGCCTCATAAATTGTTCTGCCTTGTGAATCATATTGATATTCGGTGGTTGACTCACAAACAAAGTAGCCTTCATAGTTCCGTGACCAATCATCCACATACGAAGTAAATCTTTCCACTGTGCTATCGCTCAAAGAATAATATCGGACTCTGTATTCATAACCTATTGACTCACGCGTCAGGATAATACCGTTATTATACTTTTCACTCAATATCTGGTCACCATATTCATTGTAATCATATCTCCACTCATCAGAAAGATACCATTCCCCTCCCCTATAATAAAATTCCTTGTTGGAAGTTATCATGAGGCTGGGGTTTTCTCTCCCCTTAAATGACCTCAGATCATAATCGTACTCTGTTTTATAAAGGGCTGTCCATTCAAGAGAGCCATCACTGTCAATACGGGATAATATACAATCGATTTTATATTTTCTGGGCAGTGTCAAATACTCACTTGCAGTTGCAGGCAAGCCAAGTTCCTCATATGTATAATAAGCATATTCCGTTCTATTTGCCCCACCGACCAAAGACATCGGATATGTTTCAAACTGATTCAGCGAATCTGGTCTGTAAAAATCGATATTCCAATCAGCACACCGCAATGTATCACCTATGTAATCATATCCATTCATGCTGACAAGATAGAATGCTGCAAATAGCGTATCATAGGCGTATTGTTCACTGCGAACAATATTATCTGCAGAATTATATATGCTGACAGACTTCCGGTTCACCTCCCAATCCTGTACGCCGGAATTCCAATACCAATCAATATTGGTTATTCTTTCGCCACCGTTATACTCTTCTGTCTGTGATATGTATTTCTCATTTCCATACCATACTGAGTCATATGAACTGTAATACAGCTCTTCATAGTACTCTACATCACCCTGATCAGTATTTTTTGTTATCTTATAATTAGGCTCCCAATATTCATTACCGTATCTGTCATATCTCCGATAATAAGAGGTACTGGTAACAAGATTGTCAGGACGATATTCATATTCAACCCTGCGGTAAGGGGTAAAGATCTCTGTTATCTTACCTGTAATAGAATCTACCAGATAACTCTCCGTATAATAGATTGTACTCAATGGACGGTCCTCAGAATCAAATTCTGATTCCGCCCTACGAAACTCTGTCCATTCTCCTGTTTCATTATAATAACCATTTACATCAAGCACAGTCTCTCCTTTATAATAGATTCTTTTGGAGATTCTCAAATCAACCCGCTCGCCTGTAATGGGGTCTATATAGTAGGAAGTATTCTCTTCAAGGTCATCAGTATTGATTTCAATATTCTTATAGACAGCATCAACAGGTACTACAGTATTCCAATCAGATTCTCTTCCTTGAAAGACCGCCCCATCCACATTTTTTAGAGTAGTCTCACTCCTCACCATTTTACCGCTGGCATCGTAAGTATATTCCACCTTGCCTACATTCTGTGAAACGCCGTTTTTAGTGTAAATATAATCTCCACCTGAAAGAGAGAGTCCGGCAAAGGCCTGGAAAGGCTGATTCTTTTGATTCGGGCGATACACCCCACTGCCCTTAGAACCGGAAGTTACTGACATACTGTTTTTAATGACAGCATTTTCTGCTCCAGCATACATAGTCCAAGATGCGAGCATAGCAACTAGAATGAGTAGATTTTTCTTCATAAAACTATGATTATAAATATTTTAACCAAGGATTTTTTATAAATCAAACACATCAAATAGTCCTCTCACTTACAAAAATATTAAAAAAATATAAATCATATACTTATTTATTGTTTATATTCGCCCCATGCAACAGCATTAGCCTTTCAAGTATGAATATTTTTAACTTTCAATAATTTGTGATTATGAAAAAAATTACAATCCTTTTGGCTCTGGCTGCAGCGTTCACGCTCAACCTCACCTTCACATCATGTGATGAGAAAGAAAACCTTGACAAAGAGCAGGCCGGCGATATCATCAAAGCCTACTTGCCGATAGAGTATGCAAACAAGCAAGTTGCTGCATGGTACATGCTTACTGACCAGAGCGACAACAAGACAAAGATTGAAGCGGTATTTCTCTTTACAGACAATACTCTGGCAGTTACCAAAGTCAAGTTTTATTCAGAATCTGACGGCCGCAAGCCAGAATACGATATAAACGCTACCGGTAGGTATAAGATCAAAGAAGGAGACTACACTACCGGTAAGGCAGACGTCATCACCAGTGGCGGAGATGCATTTGAAGTTAACATCGAAAACGGAATACTGTATGCCATGAATGAGGAGTTCACCAAGATGAGCAACTCATTATTACCTTCAGCATATAACCCCAATGGCGGTGGCAACAACAACCAGGGCGGCGGCAACAACCAAGGCGGTGACAACAACAATCTGGATCCCTTCTTCCCGAAGTCATATGAAGACAAGAACATATCGGCATGGTACTCATATTCTGCAACTGAAGCGGCACAGGGATATGAATTTAAAAGAACAGCGGCAGTCTATTTATTTGACGACAATACATATGTTGCTACCATTAACATGTCAACATCCAGTGAGCAGCATGGAGAACATAGTAGTTGTATGATAGTATCAAAAGGTACCTATCAGAAAGTTGAGGGGAACTTTACCACAGGTAAGATTACAATTACAGATGATAAGAATAGCATGACCGTTGAAATCCAGGACGGACAGTTGAAGATTAAAGATACAGAGACTCCTGAAGTGTCTATATATTTCAAACAGGATAATTCCAAACTCCCCCAGCCATCTGAGCCCACGGAAAACGGCAACCAAGGTGGAGACTATCAGGACGAACAGGGACCGGCTTTCTTCCCGACCACATTTGACATCAATAATGTTGTTGCATGGTACTCATATACTGAGTCGGAATCTATGGAAACAAGAGTTGAAGCTGTATTCCTGTTGAATAACGATACTGTGTTAGTTACTGAGCACAAGATATTTGAACAAAGTACACAAATGCCCGATGATCGTAATATTTTTGTTATAGGTTCATACACCCTTTCTGGCAACTATGACAATGGTACCGCGGATGTAACCATTATTGATGGATATTATTTTCAAAAGGGAAGTAAGAAAAACATAACCATTACTAATGGTAATCTTGTAGTGGAATATGACAACAATTCGGTGTACACAAGGCGTGACCTCAAGGATCTTCCCGAACCCCTTGAGCCCCGCAATCAGGGCGGTAACGGCCAGGGCGGTGGTGATGACGTTACCGGTAATTCAATCTATGGTACATGGATAGATGATCTGGCAAATCCCTACAGTTCACTTATCCTCAACACAAACGGCACAGGTTCTATGCAGGATGAGAGTTTCAATTTCACCTACAAGAACGATACTCTTGTCTATGACCAGGAGTCCAAATATGTGATTACCATAGATGGAGATGTCATGACCTGGGCATATTTCGATGAAGAATACGGCATGATGGAGCCACAAGTATGGTACAGGTCCAACGCCACATTTGATAAACAAGTTTCAACAGGCCGCTGGAATGGATTAATGGGTGAGGACGAGTCCGATTGTGGAATAGTTTATTTCTTTTATGAAAACGAGGTCGAGTTTTACATCATTGCCTGGGGTGAACAGTTCAAGGGCTCATTCACCCATGAAGGAGGTATCATCAACTTCAATCTCAGAGAAGGCTATAACGCAAGGATTGGCGATGCAGAGAGCTGGAGCTGGGAAGCAGGCAATCTTGACCCTGAGACACTTCAACTCACTGAAGGTTATGAATGGTGGCAGATGGACAACGAGGTCTTAAGTGAGCGCAAGCAAGAATTAGAAAAATTCACTTTTGCTTTAGTATCTGACGACAAAGCATACGGAAGTCTATTTAGCCGCACCATGACCATAGTAAAAGCCAAATAACACATTGACAGATTAAAAAAACGTGCAAAAGGGGTCTGTCCCCTTTTGCACGTTTTTGTTTACCTTTGCAACATGAAAGTGTGCGTAGGTCTTTCAGGAGGCGTTGATTCCAGCGTGGCGGCACTGTTGCTCAAGCAGCAGGGCTATGATGTGTTTGCCATGTTCATGCAGAACTGGCATGACACTGAGGGTACACTGCACGGTGACTGCGAGTGGGAGGAAGACCGCCTTGTGGCTGAGATGGTAGCCAAGAAAATAGGCATACCTTTTCACTTTGTTGACCTGAGTGATGAGTACCGCCGCCGCGTGGTGGATTACATGTTCAGCGAGTATGAGCAAGGCCGCACTCCCAATCCCGATGTACTCTGCAACCGCGAGATCAAGTTCGATGCGTTCTTAGAGGCCGCCTTGAAACTTGGTGCCGATATGGTTGCCACCGGCCACTACTGCCGTAAAGAAGAGTTCAGGACCGATGACGGCAGCACAATATACCGCATATTTGAGGGCACAGACCCCGGCAAGGACCAGAGCTATTTCCTGTGCCAGCTAAACCAGGAGCAGCTATCCCGCGCATTGTTCCCCATAGGGCATCTGCTCAAGAAAGAGGTGCGTCAGATTGCCGCCGATGCCGCCCTGCCATCGGCCACCAAGAAAGACTCGCAGGGAATCTGTTTTGTGGGCAAGGTGGATCTGCCGGAGTTCCTCAAGCAGAAACTCAAGAGCGTGGAGGGCAACATTGTTGAGGTATATCCGGAATTTTATGCGGGTAATCCGCACTATAAGTTCCAGCAGGAGACGCTTTCAGGCCTTACTGTGGGCGGTGTGCAGGCCAATATGGTGACCGGTTATATTAGTGAGGACAAGTGTACTGACACGCTCAGCTCCAACCATTATGATCCTGATAAGATTGCGTTACTTCCAGACGATGTCTTGGAGCGTCTTGCCACGCCCTATCGATATGATTCAATCAAATTCATAACTGAGACCTACCGCTCCGGCCGTAAGCACGTCAAGAAAACCCGCTTCAAGGCCAATCCCTGGGGCAAGATAATAGGCACGCACGATGGTGCGCAGTTCTTTACCATCGGACAGCGCCACGGTCTGAACGTGGGCGGGCATGATGATTCGCTGTTTGTAATTTCAACAGACATAGAGAACAATGTGGTCTATGCCGGCGAGGGCCACACCCACCCCGGCCTGTCACGCAGCTGCCTGAAAATAGAATCGGGACAGATTCACTGGATCCGTCCCGACCTTATAATGAATGATGGCGAGGTTCGCCGTTACCGCGTGCGCATCCGCTACCGCCAGCCTCTGCAGGATGCCTGGCTCATACAGCGCGCATCGGGCCTCTTCATACTCTTTGATGAGCCTCAGCGGGGCATCACACCCGGACAATTCGCCGTCTGGTATGTCCCTGACGATGAGATGGTGGGATCGGGTGTAATAAAATAATTGAAAATTGAGAATTGAAAATTGAAAATTGAAAATTAATACGCTGTACCTGCGTAAATAACCTGCGTAAATAACCCGCGACATTAAGAAACCCTTCGGAATTTTTCCGAAGGGTTTCTTATAATTTTCAATTTTCAATTCTCAATTCTCAATTCTTAATAGAACCACTTGACGTAGCAGAAGTCCTGACGGTGAGGCAGGTCCGCATTCTTGGGGAACATGCGGTAAGCAACCTTGAATGAGCCGGCAAAGTCATTCTTTACCTGACCCTGGAAGGTGTAGAGGTTACCCTCACGCTTTACAAGCTCCAACGGAATAACCTTCATCAGTTTCTCATTGCCATCGGAATCATAGCCCAAGAGAACCATCTCAACGCCTATGGCATCGTCCAAGCCCTTCTCATCTATCACATACTCCACGTCATAGCTCTTACCGGTCTCAAACAGACCCTGCATCAGGGAGTCAGACTTGCGCGAGCTAACCACCTCAATGGCATCCCAGCGCTGTGCCACAACCTCCTTCCAAGCGGCAATCTCCTTAGCCTTGGCGTAGTCATTGGCCTGCAGCACGTGTGAGCGCTCAGCCATCTTGTTGTAGAACTTGCTGAAGTAGTCATCAAGCTGACGCTTCATAGTATAATGAGGAGCAATCTGTGCAATTGAGTTCTTCATTGTCGATACCCAACCCTCGGATACGCCCTCGGCATTCTTGTTGTAGTACAGAGGCAGGATCTCGTTCTCCAGAATGCTGTAGATTGTAGCGGCATCCAGCTGATCCTGATAAGCCTGGTTGTTGTATGTACGCTTATCAGTCAATGCCCAACCGGCACCCTCACGATAACCCTCATACCACCATCCGTCAAGCACTGAGAAGTTGACAACACCGTTCATCAGAGCCTTCTCGCCCGATGTGCCCGATGCCTCCAGCGGACGTGTAGGAGTATTCAGCCAGATATCAACGCCCGATACGAGACGGCGAGCCAGATGCATATCGTAGTTCTCCAGGAATATGATCTTGCCCAGGAACTCCGGACGACGGCTGATGTCAATGATCTGCTTGATAAGTCCCTGACCGGCACCATCATGCGGGTGAGCCTTACCGGTAAAGAAGAACTGTACCGGATAGTCAGGATTGTTCACGATCTTGGCCAGACGGTCCAGGTCAGTGAAGAGCAGATGTGCACGCTTGTATGTAGCGAATCGGCGACCGAAACCTATTGTCAGGGCATTGGGATTGATCTTCTCCATCAGAGACATAATGCGTGAAGGATCACCCTGG
>JAEEGL013880743.1_pt1 | contig 11826 bp, 6 predicted proteins | sample 9134231 | NCBI WGS metagenome assembly JAEEGL01 (sample SAMN16246548, study PRJNA631951) | gut metagenome | biome: gut microbiome; feature: rumen; material: fiber-attached | host: Bos | place: Iran: Karaj | collected 2018-10 | reverse complement strand
GGGTCGTCTTCGGTGCCTGCGTTCACGGTAGCCCAGTCAATGGCGACTAAGTTTTGGGTACTGAGATTGACGGTCACGTCGGCATCGGGCATGACGAGCGTGTAGGGGTTGTCCGAGCCGCTGAACTGGCCTTCGCTGACGACATAGCCGCTGAATTGATAGCCCGCCAGCGGAGTATTGTCGAGCGTCAGTTTCACGGCGTCGCCGCTGCCGTAGTAGATTTGGTCGCTGAAAGCGAGTCCACCGCCGCTGTAGGAGGTGATGCCGCTGACGTCGTACACGGTCTGGTTGCCGGTAAGGGCGATGGCCTGGACGGTGACGTGGTCGTCCCCCGTGACGGTGCGCGAGGCCTTGCCCTGGGCGGTGCCGAGGGTCTGGGTGTAGTAGATGCCGGTGTCGTTGGTGCCGGGCGTCCAGTTGCGGGCGAAGGTGGCTCCGTCGGTGACGGCGTTGGCGTCGGACTGCGGAGCGTAGAGGCTCTTGGTGATGGTGAGCGTGCTGCCGTTGTTATAGCCCACGAAGCCGGCGCAGAGGGTGGTTGGGGTGGAGCCGGTGCTGATTATCTTGCCGTCGAACACGCAACCGCGAATGGTGACTGTGCCGCTACCTGGACGGCCTACGATGCCTCCGTGTGTGCCGTCGCCCTCGACTTGACTTTCGATGACGGTGCTGACAAGGCAGTTCTCAATGTTAACCACACCCCAGCAACCGCCTACAAGACCACTGCCATATTTGCGAGAGCTCTCGACGGTGCCAGTCACCTTCAGGTTGCAGATGGCGGCGGGGGTGTCGTTCGCGTCGCTGGGGTTGGCCTTGGTAGTGGTTACGTAGCTGAATGGGGCGGTGTAGTCATGGCTGTTGTCGGTGCTGATGTTGACGTAGAGCGTATTGCCGTCGCCGTCGAAGGTGCCGGTGAAGTCGTGCTGACTGCTGCCCGCCATGCGAGTGACGGGGTTATCTGCCGAGCCGACATTTCCTTCCAGCTTCACCGTCTTGCCAGTGAAGTAGCCCTTCGCATAGTCTTTCAGTATGTCGCAGAAGATGTTCCAGCCCGTGACGGTCCTGATAGTGTACGAGCCGTCGCCGTTGTCAACGAAGTGCGCGGGGTCGGGGATGCAGGAAAGCGTCACGGCGGGATGATTCGTCCCCACACCGATGATGCTTGTGAGGTCGGCCTTGCCGTCGGTGGCGGAGACTGGCTCGCTGTTCACGGTCAGCAGACAGTTGTCGGGCACGGTGATATAGACCTTGGTCGCCGACGGGCTACCGGCAAAGCATACTGCCGCGATGCTGGTCAGACTGCGGGGGAAGGTGACTGTGCCGTTGAAGTAATTAAACGCGCCACTCCCTACGCTGGTGAGTCCTATGGGAAGACTGACGCTCGTCAGATGCAAGCAGTTGTAGAATGTATAAGCCCCGATATGGGTCACGCCGCTCCCGACGGTGGCCGAGGTAATATCTTCGTAGTATGCTGCCCATGGCACGTCGCTCGGCTCGGCGTAGTCGGTCATGGCACCTGTGCCACTGATGGTGAACTGCTCGTAGTGGCCATTCTGGTCGTCGTCGTGCAGGGTGTAGGTGACGCCGGTGCCGCACGAGCCTGTCCTGTCAGCGTAGTAGATGCGGAATTGCTTCGTCAGGGTTCCCGCGTAGTAGCCCTGTCCGGTGGCGGTCAGCGTGGCGTAGCCCCCATTCACGTTGTTGGTGCAACTCACGGTGTAGTCGGTCCCAGCTCCGAGCACCTCCCCGTTTACGGTCAGCGTGATGTCGGGCACGATGGGACTGCCCGTATAGACCTGGTCGGGGATGTTGGCAATGGTGCCGGTAGCGATGTTAATCAGTGTCTCGTTGCTCAGCGTGGCTGTGATGGTGATGTCGGCGTTGCCCATGGTGAGCACACCTTTGTTGCTGACCGATGCACCGGTGTTGGTGGGCGAAATGGTGAATATGGGTCGGTGGCCGTTAGGATTGTTGCCAGTATAGCTCAGCTGCGCGGTGGCATTCGGGAGGTAGTAGTGGCTGTTCTGAGTGTTGAAGCCTCCCGTGGGGGCAGGGCTGGGCAGTCCGACATTGCTGCCGAGGGTCACCTTATAGACGCTGCGGCTGACGTCGCCGGTGGTGCTGTCATGTTTTTTACCGATGCCGGTGGAGACGTTGCCCGTGCCTACGTAAAGATAGCAGTTGGTGACATGGGTGCTGTTCGAGGCTTCGCCGATGAGGGCACCGGTGTATATTGTGCCGCTGCCCGTGACGTTAAGCGTAGGACTGACAACTAGGCAGTTCTCGACGGTGGCTGTACTCGTGTAGCCGATGAGAGCGCCGCCACTGAATTGAGTGGTGGTAAAATTGTGTGTTGCGGTGATACTGGGGCTATCGAGGATGACGTTCCTGAGGGTGCCATTCACGACGTTGCAGAAAAAGCCGGGCATATCTTGAATGTAGAGGCCGCTGACGAAATGGTTGCCACCATCGTAGATGCCTCTGAATTGATAGTTTGCTGGCGTGAAGGGGCTGCTGCTGCCGCCGAGGTTGATGTCGGCGGTCTGTATGAAGCGTTTACCTTTACAGTCGTTCACCGAGTTGACATAGCTGGCAAGGGCGCGGAGGTCGGCACTTGTGTTTATCTTGTAGAACAAGCCGTTTTCATCCTCGTCCACCTGGAAGTCATGGCCACCCAGCGTCTCGGTACTTTTCACGAGATAACTGATTTGCCGAGAGCCGGTATAACTGCCTTTGCCCGTAACGATGATGGTGTATGTGCCGTCGGTCCTGCCGTCGCCGCTCCATGCCAAGGTGTAGTGCGTGTTCTTCGTCAGCACCGTGCCGTCACCTGCGGTCACGACAGGCTCCGGCTTAATTTCTTGACCTGTTCGGATGTAATACTCTTTCACGCCGCTGATAGTTGCAGTGCCGAGATGATTTAGGTTCATAATGGGAATGACCTTGTCACCGCTGACCTCCCAGCTGGGGCCAAGCTGCGCTTGGAGGGTGCTGCCCGTGGCGTCGGTCTGCTGTCCCTGCACGTCGCCGTATGCCGTCTTGTAGTAGCAATTGGTCAGCGTCGAGCCGCCGTTGCGGTTGAATGTCGCGCTGCCGTTGGTCTCTTTCAGGCTCAGCGTGCCGTTCTGGAAGCAGTTGGTGAACACGAGCGTAGCGTTGCGCCATCCCACAAAGCCACCGCAGTTGGTGGTGTTGCTGCCGTCGATGCTGCCGTCGAAGAGGCTGTTGGTGATGCGGAGCGAACCATTCTCCTGGACAGCCACGAAGCCGGCATGAGTGCCGTCGCCATCTTTAGTCGATGTGATGGCCACGTTGCTCCAGCAGTTCTGGATGGTGCAGTCGCCGTAGGTGTGGGCGACGATGCCGGCAGCATACTTGTAGCCGGTCGTGATGGTGCCCGCCACTTTGAGCGTGTTGATGGTCGCCCCCTCGATGAAGAGGAACGGGGCGCAGTTTTCGCCTGTCGCCGTGTAGCTGACGGTCAGCGTATGCGCGTCGCCGACGAACGTGCCCTTGAACTTGTTCGTGCTCGTGCCCGCCATCGTCGTGATGCCGCTGATGTCGGCAGTCAGCTTCACAATCTTACCCTCATACGTCGTGCCGCTGTTCACGGCAGACGCAAACGTATCCCAGTCCGTCTTCGAGGTAATGAGATACGGGTTGGCAACGGTGCCGCTACCCGAAAGTCCGACAGCCCACGCCGTCTGCACGGCAAAGGCCATCACAAGGGTGAGCAGCGTCATGGCTGCCCGCTCTGTCGTCACTGCGGCCAGCGTCATGGCAGCCCGCCTCACTGCGCCGCCCAGCCCCCAGGCCGTCAACGCCAAGATTTTCTTCTTGTTCTTCATTGTCTTGTGCTTGTTGGTTTATTTACAATATGTCCGTTTCGGTGTTCCATATAAGTCTTTCTCACCGTTATTCAGTGGTTGTGTTTCAATATAGTTAATGCCCATTCTGGTATGTCGTCGGTGTACTGCTTGAAGGGACATCCATCGGTCATGCGGAATAGCAGACGGGCCTCGGTATCGTCGATGGAGTTATCATAGACATACACACGGTCGGCGATGGCCGCCACACGCTTGCAGTTGAGTATCGACTTCTGGTAGCGCGAGATAATCTTGGGAATCGGCACGTCGTGACCACCCTTCATCACTCGGCGGGCGATGCGCGAGGAATTGATTGACGGATGGGAGGTCGAAACGAAGAAGATGCGGATGAAGTAGCCTGCTTCGTGGGCGCGACGAATGAAGTCCACCTTGCCGTCGCTGGAGAGCACCGTCTCGAAAATCAGGCTCTGACCCTGACGCAAGCACGCCTCGCGCTGTTCCTCGCAGTAACGGGCGGCCTGAAGCACGGCCTCGGGCGAGTTCCAATCGCCGAATCGATCTTGCGCCACCTGGTCTGGATTGATGTAGAGCGCATTCTCCAACCATTCGTGTTTGAGAATCTTCGAGGTAATCGTGGTCTTGCCCGACCCGTTGGGACCGGCAATCACGATAAGTACGGGGCGGTGTACTGTCTGGCTCATGGCTATCTGATGTTTGCGGCAGCCTGCCTCAGTTCGTCGAAATAGCGTTGTGTCGCCTGTGCATTCGTTTCGCGTGCCTCCTCAGCAGCCTCGCGCATCAGTTGCGAGAGCACCTCGTCGGTAGGCTCCTCCATGCTTGTCAGCTTGTAAGTGTCGATGCTCATATCTTCTATATTTTTTTCTATTATGTGTGCAAAGGTACGAAACAATCCGCTAATTATCAGCAACCGTCCCGAAAAATCTGCAAGTTTTAACGCACAATCGTATAAAAAGCTCGTAAAAAAATAACTTGGTACGTTTCATGCCCCTGCGGGGCGTTTAAAGAAAAAATAGAAAAAAATAGGCAAAAAATAGATAAAGATTTTTAAAATTGTTTTTATCTGTTTTTACATAAAAAGAGCTTCGTCTCAGCATAGCCCAAGCAAGCTTGGCTCTGCGTTCGGCTTGCATCTTTTTTCTTTATTTTTCTTTTTAATGCCGCAAAGCGGCAAATCATACCAATTTATTTTTTTCGGGGGGACTTATATACTCAAGTTTCGGAACTTATGGGTCAAATCCTTCAAAATAAGTGCTGTACAAGCCTGAATCGTTCCAAATGTAGTGGGGATGCGTGGTAATGAACACGGTGATGGGGTGTTTCTTCTCCAGAACGGAACACCGCACGTAGGGACGGAACGCGTCGGGGTTGGGGCTGATATAGACATGGCGCACTTCGTCCGCATAGATGGGCATCGACTTGTCGGTAGGGCGAAGCACCTCAAAATCAGTGATGTGCTTCTTCAAACCCGTCACCAACCGATACGCCCCATTCACTATCCAGACAATGGGACGACCACCGTAACTCGGCCCATCCACACACACCGTGTGAGGGTCGTCCGACGTTTTCTTGAATAGGTTGATGTCCCAAAACTTGTGGTAAGATGTGTCACGCGCCACATTCAGCACCGTGGGCGAAGCGAGGCCTGTGGTGCGCTCGAACTGCCTGTCTTTCATCCCCAAGAAGTGATAAAAGCCCAACGAGACGTGCCCTGCATTCTTCATGGACGTGGTGGAAAGGTCGCAGTCAATGAAGCGTCCTGTCCTCTCATCCCTTTGCGAACGGTCGTCCTTCCACTTCCTCCATCCGTAGTGCTGTGGCTCCAAGTCTGACGCAGGAAAATATCTCGGCGAAGGGGCGAAGAGGCGGTCAAGCATGACGAAATGGCGATGGGTCACACTCCGCTTCCCCTGTTCCTTCCCTTTGGGAGAGACCACCACGAGGTTCCACTCGCCCTTCATGTCGGGGAAATAGAGGCCGAAACGTCCAAAATCGTCGGTCTCCATATCGCCAGAAAGCATCTTCTCCCCCTGCTGAACCAGCACTTTCAGCTTACGGTCGCCCAAGAGACTGTCTTCTGCCGAGGGTTCCTTTAGTCTGGGTTCAATATGCCCAAACAGCATCAGGTTCGTCTCGATGGGTTGCCGCATCGTATAAACCGTGTCTTGCCGCAGTCTTCTGGAACGAATCCATTCGCTCTCTGTCCGAGGGAATTGCACATTCAACGACCGCACCCCCTCCTTGGGTTCTTTTCCATCATGCCCCAAGGGTAGAAAGACGGGCACTAACCGACTGAAATACCGTTCATCACGCCAGTTGGTCATGTAGCGTGTGTAGGCACGTAACTCATAGAAACCAGAGCCATAGATGCTGTCCACCCACACGGCACCCCTCGCCCTGCCATTCGTCAGAGCCAGCTTTCGCCGCTGAATCACGCCACCATTCGGCAGCAGCAGTTCCACATAGAGCACACGGCTGTAGTCGGTGGCTCCATCCTTCCCCTCACGGGTGACAAAGGCATCGAAGTGGATGGTGTCGCCCAGGTCGCACCCCTTCGTCTTGTCGTAGTTCAGCGTCACCATCTCCCTCAGAAGCGGCTCTTGCCTAAGCGAATCCTGTGCGTAGGAAGCCATGAGGGAGAAGCCCCACCACGCCACCATCGCCATACCCAACCGTCGCATCATCTTTCTATTCATTGGTTAAAAACTTTCCTTCTGCAGTCATGCCCTCAGCCGAGATATAGAGTTGCCTTGCTGAGGAATTGTTCCAAAACTCCACGGTGGCATGTCCCTGTGCATCGGTCTTCACGTCGGGTGCCCAGAAGAGGGTGCGACGGAAGTCCTCCATCGGTGGAATCTTGCTGTAGTCGTCCATCTCGAAAGTGTCGGGCTTATCGAAGGCCTGGAAGAACGTCCTTCGCTGTCCGTCGTGCTTCCACGGAAACAGATAATGTGTATAGACGAAGATGGTCACGGGAGCCTTCCCCATCAACTCTTCCGACCACATATAGCGATTGGAGGCCATCGGTTTCTCCGAGATATACACCGACTTCACCTCATCCAAGAACAGCGGCATATCCCTCACATACGGAGCCAGCACCTCCACGCCCCTCGAAAAATAGATGTCGTTCGCACCTGTCACCCCTCCGAACTGGTTGTCGATAATCCAGATAATCGGTCGGTTCTTATAGCTCAAACCATCCTTGTAGATGCGGAGCGTCTCTTCTGGGTCTTTTATCTTTGTCCCTGCAATATGCGCCTTATAAATCACCCCCTCACGCCGATTCTCCAAGTTGTCGAAGGGGTCTTCGAACTCCGTTTCCACCATGCTCTTTCCACCTCCCGTCTGCACCTTCTCCACATTCTCATGCAGTTGCGTGGGCATATAGGCTGCCGCACCCGTCCCCTGCATCAGCGGATTCCGTCCATACAGCCATTCATACAGCGAGGGCACCACACCACCTTCGTCATAGATGCGGTCTAACTCCTTATCCACATTGTAGTAGATGTTACCCCAGTACTGGCCATGCCGTTCCGACTCCCATTCGGCACGGGCATTGTCGAACACACGCCGACGTGCCTTCACCTTCACCTCCTTCAGCACACGCTCCCGTTTCAAGAGGGGGATGTCCTCCAGACGCTCAAACACCGAGTCGGGCACATCGGCAAAGAGATTCGGGTGGAGACTCGTCAACGTGTCGGTCTCGTAGGGAGAGAGCCAACGAGGCTGGGGCGAGAAGTTTCTATCCACCAACACGCGGTAGTGCTGCTTGCGGTCGCCCCCATCCACTTTTCCCTTCTTCCCAAACCCCAGTTTATAGACCTCTGGCACGATGAACTGCAGATTCCACTCGCCCCACGCATTCGGCATGGTAAAGGCGTACCGTCCCAAGCTGTCCGTCACATATTCAGCCCACACCCATTCGCCCGTCTTGGCAAAGAGATACGTGCGCAGCCGTTCGTTCGTCACGGGCACGTCCTTATGCGCCTGTTTCAGCTCCCCCACGATGTAGAGCTTATCCTCGATGTTGTGGATGCGCTTAAACTTCTCCTTGCCAGCCATCAACTGCCACCGATACCTTCGCCATCCCTGCACCATCATCAGCAAGTCGGCAGCCACACGATGCTCGCGGTCGTCACTCTCGAAGTAGTAGTCAGGATGAGCGATGTAGCCCTTCACCTCGCTCGACAGCAGCATCCACGTCAGCACATTCCCCTCCTTCCCATTCACCATCGTCCCCATGTCGATGGCCGACACCGACAGGTTCGCATTCGGAGCCGCCTCGATGTCCAGCTTCACCTTTCCGCACGGCACCAGATGCGCCATCGGACTTGTCACCTTCACCCTCTCTGCCGCCTCCACCTTCGGACAGATGAAGAACAGCCGTTCGGCCAACACGTGCCCATCGGCATCGAAGAGCGTCAGTTGATTCACCCCAGCAGGCAGCGTCGCCCTGTCCCATTTCAGCACCACCGCCGCATGACACATCAGCGTGTCGCAATCCACGATGCGCCCGTCGTGCATCAGCGTGTAGCCCAACATCCTGTCCTGCATGGCCGTCGAAGCCGACACCGTGGCCGTCACGTCGGGGTCGTTCAGCGTGTTCACCGTCAGCGCGATGCCCTCCGTCAACGCTTCGGGCAGCTCAAACTCCTGCTGCTTGCCGTCGGCCATCGTCAACTGCAGATACTTCGGCGCATCGTCGGGCGTGATGGTGAAGTAGCCACGCCCGTCCCGATAGGTCACAGCACCCTGCACCAGCCGTTTCTCCGCATCCACTATCACGCCCTCCGCATCGAAGTAGCGTCCCTCATCGTCGTTCACGGCAAAGGCCACCTTCGCCGTCAAGTCCTCCACCAGATAGCCCCCTTCGGGATAGAAGTTCACATGCACCTTCCCATGCGGCAGTCGTTTCCGTTTCAGCGCGTCATACCGTCCCTTCCCACCCTGCTCCACCAGCAGTTCGTAAGGCACCTCGCGCAGCGTCGGCAGTCGGTAGCGATAGGAAAACTGGTCAATCTCCATCTTCGTGTAGTCGCCCTCCGTCTTGGGCTGCTTGAAGATGGGGAACACACGTGAGAAACAGCCTGTTCCACCCCAATTCATCATGTATCGGGTGTAGGCTCTCACCTCGTAGAAGCCAGTCACATACAGGGTGTCGAGCCTGATGTCGCCCTGAGCCACACCGTTCTCGATAAAGACTTTTTGAGTCTTCACCACCTCGCCCGTGGGGTCGAGCAGTTCCACATACAGCACCGAACTCATGTCGGTGGGTTTCCCAGTGTCGGTGCTGACCACATAGCCCTTGAACCACATCGTCTCTCCCTTGAAGTAGCCGGTGTTGTCGAAGTGGAGATACACTTTTTCCTGCGGAACGTGATGGTTGAACAGTTGCACCCGTTGCATCAGGCGCACCAGGTTGACATATTCCGACGAACCTATCACGACGGAGTCGGTCAGGTTGATGTTTTGGGCAAACGAGTTGACGCACAGTCCCACGAGTGCGGCACACAAAAAGCTAAAACGTTTCATAGACTTAGGTTTTGAAATTCTTTCAGTTTCACATCTTTCAGTTTTTTTCTCAAACGGCTCTTTGCCGTTCGGTAGGCCTGCGGAGATGGTATTTCCAGTATTTCCATCATCTTGTCGTCGGGCAGGTCTTCCGAATAGTAGATAAGGCACATGGCCTGTTCGCGCTTGGTCAACGAGGGACACTCAGCATTCAGCTTGGCCAAAAAGACCGCATTCTTAGGTTTCTTAGCCGCCCATGCAGCAATCAGATTGTCCCAGAAACCAGTTCCAGACCCCTCACCTGACTCAGACCCCTCACCAGACTCAGACCCCTCCCTCACCTCCCCAAAGGGAGGAGCAGAATCTTGGCTTTTGGGTATCTCATTGACAGAGTAACTACCCTCCCCCTCCAGGGGGAGTGAGGAGGGGGTCTTCTTTTTCCTCCTCACCCACAGCACACCACCCGTTAGCACAAGCAATCCGATACCCCACCATGTCATCCACAACATCCGATGTTCGGTTTGTGCTTGATGCTGCGGAATGAGTGTCGAACCTGCTCCGTGCGTATGTTCCCTGTCATACACCAGCGAGAAACTGTCAGGCACCTCGACCATCGTATCCATCATCACTAATTCCTCTTCCGACATCGCATCCGACTCCGCATGCAGCATCATACGGAACCGACGGCGAAACTCGTACTCGTCATTGTAATTCAGGGGATTGACCAACGGAAAGCCCTCACGGTTCAAGGTCGCCACCAACGAGGATTCACGCGACAACAGGAACTCACGTACAGCGGCAAAGTCGTCGGCACTGAGCAGATGGGTGTCTTCATCGTCGAGGTAACGCTCCACGAATTTCTGGTAATAGTCAGCCTTCACGCTTCGCCCATCGAAGAGATAGACCAGCTGAATGTCTGGATGCCGATAGAAATCGTAACGGATATTCGACAATAGATTCAGCGTCGGCACCATGGTCTTCGCACTTAATCCCACAAACTCCACATACTTTCCACGGTATTGCCGTGTCAGCGAAGCGATGATGGCCTTTCCTTTCACGGAGGGGGAATCGTAAGTGGCTGTGAGTGAGAAAGGAGCGCGTATCATGCGTGGTTGGCAAAAATCGTTACCTAACACACCTACTTCCTGCATGGCTTGCAGGTGGTCCTTTTTACATTTCGATTGATAGGCTGTAATACGTCCTTCTCGGAGATTGACTGTCAGGTGGACATCGTCAGCAGGATGGACAAAAACAGGAATCTGCCACGTCTGTTCATCTATTTCGGAAGTAAGGAACAGCAATGCAGCCCGCTGCACTTCTGCCGTCAACGTGAATGTTCCATCTTGGTGGACATGGCAAGAGGCAAAAGGACGACTTGCTTCATCCGTCAAAACAGACTCGTCGCATAAAAATAAGGATGGATGGTCTTGTCCTGCCACATAACCTTCCAACCGCCCGTGCAGCGTGGCCTTTCCGCTTCCAAACGAACGCTGACAAGGGAACATCCCCTTGATGTTTCGCTGTGCATACCTCGATGCTTCCACTTTTCCTTCTTCCGCGATGCCAAGCATGAGCACCCGTTCCCGATGCAGTTCTGATTCCACAAAATCGATTGTCCGTACATCGTCCGCTAATGGCTCAAACCACAACACAAACGTTTGTTCTCCCCGTCCGTCTAACCAATTCCGTTGATTCAATTCTATACCTAAACCACCGCGTACGCTATACACTCGTCCCTGTTCATCGCGCAGATGGCAGCAGTCACGTAGTGTAAAAAAAGAGTTGTACTTTCCCTTTGCCGAAATCGTCACCAGCGTAGCCGTATCGTTCACCGTCACTCCTGTCACCTCCAACAGCGACTGGTTCGTCCAGTATGTCTTCACATTCTGCCACACCCACTGTCTCGCCACCATCTTCGTGGGTAGCAACCACAATGCTAGATATATTAATAAGGTGTAGAATGTCCGCATAAGGCACATCACTTTTTTCTTTTGACGTTGCAAAGTTAGCGACTTTTCCGAAAAGAAACAAGAGGGTGTTACAGTCGAAGAGGTGCATCAGCTTGTAAATCAACTGGAAAAAGTTAGATTATTCGGTAAATTGTAACAAAGAGAGTATATGGAATCTGGGGAAAAAGGGATACAGACGGAGAGGGAAACGAAAAAAATGCTTCATAAATTTTGTGGTATGTCTGATTTGTGCTACCTTTGCAAACAGATTAAACTTTTTCATTCGACCTCGTCGATTGTTCGTTTTTATTTAATCTATAAAGGTATGCTTGAAAAACTTTTCGGCTTTGACCCAGCCAAACACCGTGTGAAAACGGAGCTGATGGCAGGTTTGACTTCTTTCCTCACGATGGCTTACATCTTAGCTGTCAATCCCAACATTTTCTCGGCACTGGCCGAACAAGGAATGGACACCTCTGCAGTCTTCACCGCTACGGTGATTGCCAGTGTTGTCGGTACTT
>JAEEGL013843420.1_pt1 | contig 11826 bp, 8 predicted proteins | sample 9134231 | NCBI WGS metagenome assembly JAEEGL01 (sample SAMN16246548, study PRJNA631951) | gut metagenome | biome: gut microbiome; feature: rumen; material: fiber-attached | host: Bos | place: Iran: Karaj | collected 2018-10 | reverse complement strand
CATCAGGAATCCCGTCGTCGTATGAAGCGCATAAGGAAGTATGCGGCTCAATGTGAAAAGTGCGGCAAATCCCAGATATGAAGAGTTGTATCCGTAATGCGGCTGTACATTCACGATGCCGGTAATGGAACCGTACTCCTCATATACTCTGATGGCAGCCGCATGATATATACCCGTATCCGTATGGAAATCACCTCTGGACGCGGCATATGCAATGAGCAGCAGCACCCCCGCACCGGCTATGAGATCGGCATATCCGATTCCGGAGATAAAGCCGCGTATCACATCCCTGATCTCATCGCGCGCGTATACGGCCGATGCAGCCGCCAGTATCAGCATCACTATATGCACCGCGATACCTATCCGTGCAAATATACTGATCCAGCCAACCGCAACCGTAAGCGCGATGATGCCTGTAACTATCCTGGCCGTGATGCCGGGCACTCCGAGCTTAAGCTTACGTCCCAGCACCTTCAGCACGCCGCTGCCTGTGCACATACAGAATACGGCTATATATATGAAACTGATGATAACTTCCAGCATATCAATACTCCATCTGTGATTTCCGTTTAATCAATGATAACATCTTTCCAGAATCCCCGCACCGCATCCCTTACACTGTCTATCGTTACCGTGCGGATATCACTCCACTCCCTGGGGAACATACGCCTGTTGGACGGATACGAGAACCTCTCGTCCAGAAGTGCTATCACACCGCGGTCGGTCTCCGTCCTGATGAGCCTGCCCGCTGCCTGCTGCACACGGTTCATCCCGGGATATGAATATGCATAATCGAATCCCTTAAGCCCGGCATCATCATAGAATCCTCTGAGCAGATCCCTTTCTCCTCCGATCTGGGGCAGCCCCGTCCCCATGACGATCACTCCTATCAGGGCATCCTCCCGCAGGTCTATGCCTTCGGCAAATATCCCGCCGAGCACGCAGAATCCTATGAGAGTTCCGGCCGCCGGATCCGCATCCGTCTCTTCACCTGCACCGGGCCTCATGCGGAACTTCGCGACGAACTCCTCTCTGTCGGCTTCACGCATGTTACCGGACTGGATCACGACTTCCTCTCTCCCGGGATCATGATACTCCTCCATATATATATCATATACCTGCTGCATATATGCATAAGACGGTGCGAAGACCATATAGTTGCCGGCGCGTGCACGGGTGATCTCATATATATACTCGGCCATGCGCCTGTACTGGGTTCGCGACCGGTCCGAATACTTACTCGATACATCCGTGGCCTGTATGAGCAGACGCCTGTCCGTATCGAACACCGTCTGTGCATATACCTCATAATCCTCAGCGGTCCCGCCCAGCAGCTTCTTATAGTATTGTATGGGAAGCAATGTCGCGGAAAAGAGGATACTCGCTATGGCCCTGTCCGCGCACGTCCGCAGATTCCTCGCCGGATCGATGCAGTAAAGCTTCACGAAGAAATCCCTGTCGTCGGTAAAAGCATTATAGATGCAGTAATCGTCACCCAGCAGATCATATATGTTCAGGAAGTCCCGTAATTTAAAATACAGATCCAGTATCTCCTCATGTCCCATGCCTTCGGTATGATCTGCCAGATACTCGGACATCAGCTGCGATAGCCTCTCCGCATGTCCCACGAGATCTCCGAGTACAGGCATGACCTGAGGGCGGGAGTCGGGTGTGTCCCCACGTCCCCTTTTGATGGCCAGCATATCCTTATTGCACTTTTCTATGGCGCGGGCTATCGCAGGCTGATACTTGGAGCAGGCCCTTTTGCATGCCAGCAGGTCCTCCTTGACGAGGGTCGCCGAGTACATCTCGCGTCCGCGGTCCACGAGGTTATGTGCCTCGTCTATGAGGAATATATAACTGCCCTCTCTGCCTTCGGCAAAAAACCTCCTGAGATAGGCATTCGGATCGAACACATAATTATAATCACCTATGATGCAGTCACTGAACAGGCTTATATCCAGTGCGAACTCAAACGGACATACCTCATACTCGCGTGAATAGCGTTCGATCGTATCTCTTGTAAAAGTCTCTTCGCCGGTCACTATTGCGAAGAGAGCTTCATTGATCCTGTCAAAATGCCCCTTTGCATACGGACACGCATCGGGATTGCAGTCGCATTCATCGGCGAAGCATATCTTCTCCTTCGCGGTCAGTGTGATGTTCTTGCATTTAAGTCCGTGCTCCTTGAGCGTTGTGAGCGCTTCCTCGGCCACGGTCCTCGCTATGGTACGGGCGGTCAGATAAAAGATCCTGTCCCCCCTGCCTTCTCCCATGCTCCTGATCGCAGGGTAGAGTACGGACAGAGTCTTGCCCGTACCCGTGGGCGCTTCTATATACAGCTGCCTGCCGTGGTATATGGTACGGTACACATACTCCACGAGATTCTTCTGACCGGGACGGTAATCATAGGGGAACTCAAGATCCTGTATGGACGCCTGTCTGATATCCGTCCACCCGGCCTGCATGTCGACCCATTTAGACAGAGCCTCACATGTATCATCGAACCATCCCCGTATCTCATCGGCGCTGTATCTCGAATAGAAATATCTGATCTCCTCGGTGTCCTGTGTCACATATGTCATGCGCACACCGATCTCGGGCAGATCTTCCTGCATCAGATATATGGCCGCATAGCAGAGCGCCTGAGCCAGATGCACGGGCTCCGGATCGGTCATGCGGCTTACATTGCGTACGGTGGATTTGATCTCGTCTATGAGGACTGCAGGCAGAGGCTTAAACGGTTCGATACCCTGACCGGCCCCGGCATCCTCAATATACATCGGCTCATCAGGGCACATGATACCGTCCGCACGTCCCTCTACGGTCACGGTACAGCGTTCCGTACCGAATGTATACGATAGCGGATACTCCGCGCGGTACTCCGGCCCCATCATGGACTGTATCTTACGGTGTATGCGGCTCCCCACCTGCATCGCATCCGGAGAATCCGCGGCTTTTCGATTGTCTATATCGCCGTGTCTGTATATGAACTCGACCAGAGCACGGACCGAGATATGTATATCCATATTATGTACGGTTCATCCGCTTCCAGACGACACAGAAGCATACCACATGCATCAGGAACGTGATGCCCCAGCTGACGGGATAGGTTACATACAGATACATGGGCTTATGGAACATCTCTGTCCTGAACAGTGTGAATATCCAGATGATGCGCAGACCGCATGCCCCGATCAGCGACACGATCATGGGCAGTACCGAATATCCTATGCCTCTTAAGATACCGACCATGACATCCATCATGCCGCACAGAGCATAGAGACCGCATACCCACTTGATGCGCTCGAGTCCGAGTGATGCTACCTCTGTGCTGGTCGTATACATACTCATCAGTTCCGTTCCGAAGAAATATACGGACCGTCCCAGTATCACTCCCGTGAGTATCACGCAGATGAGAGCATCACGCATGACCAGCGGTATACGTTTCATCTTGCCCGCGCCGTAGTTCTGTCCGGTAAAAGTGATGGCCGCCTGATGAAACGCGTTCATCGACACCCACACGAAACCTTCGATATTGGCAGCTGCGGAATTGGCAGCAACTATCGTGGCGCCGAAACTGTTGACGGAGGACTGTATGATGACGTTGGACATGGAGAACAGCATGCCCTGAAATCCGCTGGGCAGCCCTATCCGGAGGATGCTCTTCACTATCTGGCGGTCTATGCCGAGCTTGCGGAATTCCAGACGGATATTTCCTTTCTCTCTGGTCAGGCATCTGATGACCAGCACAGCGGATACGGTCTGGGACAGGATCGTAGCCAGAGCGACGCCGGCCACATCCATATGCAGATTGATCACGAATATCAGATTGAGGATCACATTGATGATACCGGCTCCGAACAGATAATACAGAGGCCGTCTCGTATCTCCTACGGACCTGAGTATGGCCGCTCCGAAGTTATATAGCATACTGGGGATCATCCCGAGAAAATAGATGCGCAGATACAGCGCGGATAATCCGATGACTTCGGCGGGTGACCCCATCCATGTCAGGATCTGTCTCGCACCGAGGCATCCCACTATCGTCAGGAACAATCCGCTGAGCAGTGCCAGCGTGATCGCGGTGTGCACCGTACGGGATGTCTCATCATCACGTTCCGCGCCTTTGTACCTGGCGACCATGACATTGGCACCGACCGATAATCCGAGGAAGACATTGGTCAGCAGATTGACCAGAGATCCCGTACTCCCTACGGCAGCCAGTGAATTATCACCGGCGAATCTTCCCACCACTATCACGTCGGCTGCATTGAATAATAATTGCAAAATGCTCGAGATCATCAGGGGAAGAGCAAAAACGAGCATCTTCCCGATAATGTTTCCCGAGCACATATCGATTTCGTATTTTCTATTCATTGCTGCCTGTCAGCTGTTCCAGATATCCCTTTGATTTATCCGATATCTCAGTATCGGGGAATTCATCGATCACCTTACGGTACATCTGCACCGCATGGGTCTCATCTCCCGAGTGGTTATATGCCTGAGCCAGATAGTACAGTGCATCTCCGTTTGACGGATCATATTGATAAGCCTTGGTCAGATCCGATACCGCAACTTCATAATCACCCGATGAATATGCTTCATAACCGGTATCGTAGAACTTCTGAGCCAGATCCGATCCGGCCAGAGCCAGAAGCGTATTGTACAGACGTACCGGTGCTTCCTGTGAGTCTTCTCCGAGTTCGGATACTTCCACTGCATCGAGATGATCCGATACCGTCTCTATATCCTCGGGATCCGACAGATAGGAGTCTGCCGCCTGTATCACGGAGTACAGCGAGTTGAGCGAACCGTCATATCCCTCGTAGCTTGCGAGCTGCTCCTGCATATCGGTCAGCTGGTTCTTCGCTATATCCAGCTGGCTCTTTAAATCCTCGGTCTCTGCTGTTCTGGCGTCCAGCTGTTCGTTCACGGCCTTGATCTTGGCTTCATAGTCCCCTGCCGCTATATTTACCCTGGCCGGCATGATTATAAACCAGGCACTGGCTATACCTATGCACACACCGAGCATCAGGTTCAGGATAATACCCAGACCGTTGCTGTTGTGGCTTACTGCCGGCTGTATGATGTCTTCATTACCGGATTTAAACCGGACTATCTCGATCTCGTCTTTTTTGCGGACACGCTTACTCTTGTTGCCGTCCACGGGAGTCAGCATCTCATCTACTTCCATGCGGTAACGCATGGTGGTGGTGTTACCGGTATCGATGCTCGCGCACTTGATCAGCTGAGCCTTGGCCTCATCCCACTGTTCATTGTTGATATACAGCAGTGCGAGCAGCTGTCTGGCCCTGATGAACTTCTCATTGAGACTTAAGACCTTCTTAAGCTGGATGATGGCTAAGTCAAACGAATCCATATCACAGTACTTAAGAGCCTGATTATACTTCTTGATCGTCTGGTTGATGGTATCCAGACGCGCGGGATTAGACTGTATCATCTCGATATAGTCGTTGGCGATGTTCTTCTTGGGCCTGATGTTCTGAGATATGACCCACTCACTTAAAGCTGCGACCACTTCACCTGTCTCGAAGTAAACCAGTCCCAGCAGATTACGCGCTTCTATATTGTTTTTGTTGAATTTCAGGCACTGACGCAGTGATGTCACCGCACCCGACAGATCTCTTACTTTGGCACTCTCCAATCCGTCATTATAGAACCGGTTGGAGATGTACATTACCTTTTTGTATTGAGAAACATCAGCTCCGCAGCTGGTGCAGAAATCGTGCTCTGAAAGATTGCATCCGCAGTTATAGCATACCATCTGCATGCACCCTTCTGTTTATCCCTGAACATTCTGACCGGGGTCGGCGCTCTTTCTGCCTGCTGTACTGTTCTTGGTTTCCTTGAGCATCGACACGATCAGATCGGCCATATCAGTCAGGTCCTGATTATATATGGCCTCACTCACATCCTCCACTTCGAGTGACGGATGGAACTTCTTAAGTTCCTCATCAAAATCTATCATCACTGAATCCTCTCATCTCACCGACCAGATAAAGCGAGCCGGTGATGTAGGCGTACTTACCATCTTCTCTTACATAATCACGGGCGGCCCCAAGTGCCTCCGCTGCACCGGATACTGCCACGGCATCCATTCCGGCCGCCATGAACTCACCGGCGATCCTGTCTGCAGTCTCAGCCCTGTGGGAGTCCACGGTCACACACAGTACCCGTTCGAACAATCCGCTGTCCGCCAGGATGGATATCTCACGCAGGTACGCTTTATCCTGCATACATCCGAATACCAGCAGTCTGGATACGGCGCCGTCTTCACGGACACTTCTTAAGAAAGCCTCGATACCGGGCTCGTTATGCGCACCGTCCAGGAACAGCCTGTCCTCTATCTCTTCCATGCGTCCGGGCCACTTCATGGACTCAAGGCCCGACACATAGTCGCTCTCATTCAAACGAGAGGCAAACTTCTCTGCCTCTGCGAGCGCACACACCGCTATTGCGGCATTTTCCACCTGATACAGGGCCTGCGTCCCGATATGCGGGCAGATATAACTATCATACTTATATCGCAGGCAAAAATCAATACCGCTATTCTTCTTATATATATTAGAGATAATGCCCTGCGGTAGTGCAATTTCCACAGATTTATGCGCTTTTGCCACGCGTGAGATCTCCGCTGCCCCGGGGCATCCGTCCCAGTATACGACCGGAGTGTCCTGCGCGCATATTCCCGCCTTCTCGGCAGCGATCTCACCAAGCGTATCACCGAGGTATTCCATGTGGTCATATCCTATCGAAGTGATCACGCACACATCCTTATGCCGGACCAGATTGGTCGCATCCAGCCTGCCTCCCAGACCGGTCTCCAGGATCACTGCATCCGGAGCGTATTCTTCGAAGATCAGCATGGCTATGAAGAAGAGGTACTCAAAGAATGTCGGTACATACAGCTTAAGGCTCAGTTCGTATACACGCTCAAAAGCACGCATAAACGCGTCCTGTCCGCACATCTCACCGTCCAGCCGTATCCTCTCGCGGCAGTCATTTAAGTGAGGGGATATGAAGCATCCCGTCTTCAGGCCCGCATGCATAAGTATAGACTCCATATATGCGCATACGGAGCCTTTACCATTAGTGCCTGCCACATGTATCACGCTCATTCCGGTGTCCGGAGCTCCCAGTCTGTCCAGGAACTCCCTGCCCTCTTCGAATGAATGCTTGACGGTGTGCTTGGGCAATTCATATATGTAGTTGACCGCCTCATCATATGTGAGAGTCATCTCATCCTCACACTTTTATTTCAGCTGGCTGAGACGTTCACGTACCTGTTCGAGCATCTGGGTATATTTGGCGAGCTTTTCCTTTTCCTCATTGACCTTGGCTTCGGGTGCCCTGGAGATGAACTTCTCGTTGCCAAGCATTCCGTTCGAACGCTCGATCTCCTTGAGCAGCTTCGCCTCTTCGCCTGTCAGTCTCTCTATCTCTGCGGATATATCCACGAGCTCCGCAAAAGGAATATACACGGTCGCATCCGGTATCACTACGCTTACGGCATCATCCGCGATGCCTGACTTGTCAGCCTGAACATGTACATCGGATGCATATGCCAGGGAAGCAAAGAATACCTCACCTTCCGTGAAAATGTTCCTGATCTCATCCTTATCACTTACGACATATACCGCAGCCTTGCGGGACGGAGCAACGTTCATCTGGGTACGCACGTTCCTGATGCCCCTGACAGCAGCCTGTATGGTCTCAATGGCCTGCTCCTCACGTGTAAATGCGAGCTCATCACGGTATACGGGCCACTCGGATATCATGATCGATTCCTCATCTGACTGCAGGTTCATGAATATCTCTTCGGTAACGAACGGCATATACGGATGCAGGAGTTTGAGCCCTCCTATGAGTACATTCTTGAGCGTCCACAGCGCAGCTATATGGCTGTCATGGGAATCGGTCGCATAGAGTCTGGGCTTGACCATCTCTATATACCAGTCGCAGAAGCTCTCCCATATGAAATCATAGACCTTCTGAACCGCGATACCGAGTTCAAACGAATCCATGTTATCGGTAACATCCTTAACGAGGGTGTTGAACCTCGAGAGTATCCATTTGTCCACGGGTTCAAGCTTATCTGCCACTTCATCGAAGCTCAGGCGCAGATCGTCCTCGGAGACTTTCTCCATATTCATCATGATGAAACGGCTTGCGTTCCATACCTTATTGGCGAAATTACGGCTGTTCTCAACTCTGGCATTGACGAATCTCATGTCATTGCCGGGTGCATTACCCGTGATCAGAGTGAGTCTCAGCGCATCGGCACCGTACTTGTCGATGATCTCGAGCGGATCGATACCGTTGCCGAGCGACTTACTCATCTTACGCCCCTGCTCATCTCGTACGAGTCCGTGGAAGAGCACGGTCTTAAAAGGCTTCTCTCCCATTTGTTCGAACCCCGAGAATATCATCCTGATAACCCAGAAGAATATGATATCATATCCCGTTACGAGCACATCGGTGGGATAGAAATACTTAAGTTCCTCGGTCTGCTCGGGCCATCCGAGTGTGGAGAAAGGCCAGAGTGCCGATGAGAACCATGTATCAAGCGTATCGGGATCCTGAGTGAAATGTGTGCCGCCGCACTTGGGGCACTTCTCAGGCATGCCTGCTGCCACGACGGTCTCACCGCATTCATCGCAGTAATAAGCCGGGATCCTGTGTCCCCACCACAGCTGTCTGGAGATACACCAGTCACGGATATTGTCCGTCCAGTTGAAGTAGGTCTTCTCCATGCGCTTGGGAATGAGCTGTATGTCGCCTTCCTTAACGGCTTTTACCGCAGGCTTGATGAGCTCGTCCATCTTGACGAACCACTGCTTCTTGATCATGGGCTCGATCGTGGTGCCGCATCTGTCATGCGTACCTACGTTGTGAGTGTGATCCTCTATCCCGACCAGCAGTCCCATCTCATCAAGTTCTTTTACGATGGCTGCTCTTGCTTCATATCTGTCCATGCCCGCGAACTTGCCGCCATTCTCATTGATGGTGGCATCGTCGTTCATGATATTGATCTCAGGCAGGTTATGACGTTTGCCTACCTCGAAGTCGTTCGGGTCATGAGCGGGTGTGATCTTAACCACACCGGTACCGAATTCCATATCAACATATTCATCGGCCACGATCGGAAGTTCCCTGTCGACAAAAGGCAGGAAGAGTTTCTGTCCGATCAGGTCTTTATATCTCTCATCATTGGGGTTTACGGCAACCGCGGTATCACCGAGCATCGTCTCGGGACGCGTGGTCGCAAACTCGATGAATCTGGTCTTGGAAACAGACCCGTCAGCCTCGATGAAAGGATATTTGATATGCCAGAAATGTCCGGCCTGCTCTTCATATTCAACCTCGGCATCGGATATGGATGTATTACATACCGGACACCAGTTGATGATACGGCTGCCCTTGTATATCCATCCTTTCTCATGCATCTTGCAGAATACTTCGGTGACAGCCCTGTTACAGCCCTCATCCATGGTGAAACGCTCTCTGTCCCAGTCACATGAGCTGCCGAGCTTCTTGAGCTGATTAACGATAGTTCCGCCGTATTCTTCTTTCCATGCCCATGCGCGCTTGAGGAAGCCTTCGCGGCCGAGTTCCTCCTTACTGGTGCCTTCTTCCTTCAGTTTCCCGATGATCCTGACTTCGGTAGCTATGGAAGCATGATCCGTACCGGGCTGCCACAGGGCGTTATACCCCTGCATCCTCTTATAACGGATCAGGATATCCTGCATTGTCTCATCAAGTGCATGACCCATGTGCAGCTGGCCCGTGATATTCGGGGGCGGGATCACTATGGTAAAAGGTGTTTTGGAATGATCCACTTCAGCATGGAAATATTTCTTCTCCATCCAGTTGTTGTAGATCCTGTCCTCGATCTGTTTGGGGTCGTAATTCTTCGCTAATTCTTTTGACATGTCATTCTCCGTTTTTATATAGATTCAACTCCGAGTACATCACACATATTGCTGCGGTAACAGCAGAATGTCTTATATACCGACGGAACCATCTTGCCTTCCGAATGGATACGCTCAATTTCTTCAGATGTGGCCAGTCTCGCATCGACGACTTCCTCTTCCTGAAGTTTGAGCTCACCCGGGTCTATATCGGTCACATACATATAGGTATCCACTATACTGCCGGGATGCCACAGGTCACCCAGATAAATGAGTTCCCTGCGTCCGGGATGAAGACCGATCTCCTCGCCGAGCTCACGGTACGCCGCCTGCAGGCTCGACTCGCCTGCCACAACCGCACCTCCGGTATTTTCCCACATGCCTCCGAAACTCTTATCGTTATGGCGGCGTGTGATGAGTATCCTGCCGTCAGGTGTCATCGTCCATATGCTCACGATCAGATGATATCTGCCGCGCGGTATGGCTTCATGAGCATCCCTGGCCCAGGTCTCACCGGTTATATCCTTATATCTGTCATACAGATCCCATAATTCACTCATAATATATCCGAATCCATCCGTAACCGCACAGGGTTATGATGCGTTCATCTTAAGCAGCTTGGCTGCCTGATCGGCGGCGATACAGGCATCTATTATCTCCTGGATATCTCCGCTCATGACTTTGTCAAGTTTATACAGCGTCAGATTGATCCTGTGATCCGTAACGCGTCCCTGAGGGAAATTATACGTCCTGATCTTCTCCGAACGGTCGCCCGTACCTATCTGGCTGCGTCTTGCTTCCGCTTCGGCGTCATGGGCTTTCTGGCATTCCAGATCATACAGTTTGGCACGCAGCAGTGCAAATGCCTTGGCCTTGTTCTGTATCTGGCTCTTCTCGGTCTGTGAATAGATCACGATACCCGTGGGATAGTGAGTCAGTCTCACTGCGGAGTCTGTGGTGTTTACACACTGTCCGCCGTTACCCGAAGCACGCATGACATCTATACGTATATCCTTCTCGTCTATCTCGACATCCACTTCCTCGGCCTCCGGCATGACAGCCACGGTGATGGTGGATGTATGTATACGCCCGCCGGATTCGGTCTCGGGTACACGCTGTACGCGGTGAACACCGGATTCATACTTCATTACGGAGTAGGCTCCGGCTCCGGTGATCATGAATGTGACATTCTTCATGCCGCCTATGCCGATCTCCTCGGCTTCCATGGTCTCCACCTTCCAGTGACGGCTTTCGGCATAGTGCACGTACATCCTGTATATCTCTGCGGCAAAAAGTGCCGCTTCGTCACCGCCTGCGCCCGCACGTATCTCCACGATGACATTCTTGTCATCATTGGGGTCCTTGGGAAGGAGCAGTATCTTGAGTTTATCCTCAAGCTTCGCCTCTCTGTCCTTGGCGTCGTTTAACTCTTCCTTGAGCATCTCCTTCATATCGTCATCGGACTCCGTCTCAAGCATCTCCAGAGAGTCCGCTATGTCCTGCTTTGCCTTTTTGTACTGAGTATAAGCCTCCACCACCGGTGCAAGCTCGCTCTGCTCTTTCATGAGTGCCATGTACTTCTTCTGATCGTCCGTCACTCCGGGCGAACTTAAGGTGTTCATGACCTCTTCATATCTTCTGTTTACGTCCTCTAATCCATCAAACATGCTCAATCCTCAGACCGGGTCCGAAGTATTATTGTAACACATTTATAGGCACCTATACATATCCACGCAACGACGATGCATACAAGCAGGGCGACCGACTGCGCAGGCATAGGTCCCAGATCGGCTGCGCCGGCTGTACCGGCTCCTGTTATACGGTCCAGCCTGTACAGGCCGCGTACGTCATCATACAGTTTCTCTATATATGCATCATCCACCGTGCCTTT
>JAEEGL013040329.1_pt1 | contig 11826 bp, 10 predicted proteins | sample 9134231 | NCBI WGS metagenome assembly JAEEGL01 (sample SAMN16246548, study PRJNA631951) | gut metagenome | biome: gut microbiome; feature: rumen; material: fiber-attached | host: Bos | place: Iran: Karaj | collected 2018-10 | reverse complement strand
CAGATCGACGTTCTTTGCTGCTATGCAGATGCAAGACGTGACAACGAGGAGAAGTGGACAACAGAGTTTGGCAGAACAGACAGCATCTGGGACGAGACCAATGTTATTGGTGTTACAGATGGTATCTACAACGACACAATCAGCGTAAGCAAGACTTCAGCTATCATGGATGATGCATTCAAGGCAGCTCTTACACAGGCGTTCATCAATATTGGTAACACTGACGCTGGTAAGGAAGTTATCTCTATCTACAACCACAACGGATACGTTGAGGCTAAGACAGAGGACTATGACTCTGAGAGAAAAGCTCAGGAGCTCATCAAGTCAATGCAGTAATTTTTCATTGTTAAATATGGGGAGGTTTTTTAGCCTCCCCTATTTTTAGGTTTATAGTTTTCAGGAGAAGGCAAAAATGATTAAATTTGAGAACGTAGGAAAAGTATATCCAAATGGTTTCGAGGGACTTAAGCATATCAACCTCGAGATCGAGCAGGGGGAATTTGTTGCTATCATCGGTCTGTCCGGAGCTGGTAAGTCCACACTTATTCGTACCATCAACAGGATGCACGATGTAACAAGCGGAACATTAACCGTGGATGGTGTTGATGTTATGAGCCTTTCAGGAAAGAGTCTTAGAAGGTTCAGACGAAAGATAGGAATGATCTTCCAGTCCTTCAACCTGATCACCAGAACAACAGTAATAAAGAACGTACTTACAGCCTTTGTACCGGATATGCCATGGTACAGATCACTTTTTGGCATCTATACAAAGGAAGAGAAGATTAAGGCTCTTGAGTGTCTTGATAAGGTTGGTATCCTTGACAAGGCTTTTGTTCGTGCTGATCAGTTATCAGGAGGACAGCAGCAGAGAGTAGCCCTTGCCAGGACTCTTGCCCAGAATCCACAGATCATTCTTGCTGACGAACCTGTTGCAGCTCTTGACCCTGTTACAGCCAATCAGGTAATGGGAGATTTCAAGAAGATCAACGAAGAGATGAAGATCTCTATTCTTATAAATATCCACCATATTGACCTGGCTCTTAAGTTTGCGACCAGAGTTATCGGAATTAAAGAGGGAGAGATCGTATTTGATGGCCCTGCCAAGGGAACAAAGTGGGATGAGGTTCTTGACCAGATCTACGGCGGCAAGGTTAACCGTGCCGGTGAGCTTTTGGAAGAGGGGTGAGCAATATGAATCTTACTTTTTACGACAAGATTTTTAAGCCCAAAGAGTATGTACTTCCCAACGGGAAAAAAGCTTATAAGAAGGCATCAAGAGCTCCGATTTATTTGATCATTATCCTGGCTATGAGTGCTCTTTCCGTAAAGATCACAGGCTTTGATATGAAGATACTTACCACCAGGATTGGTCAGTTCTTCGTAATCCTTGGCGAGATGTTCCCGCCAAAGACAAGCTATATGCCAACTATCTGGACACCTCTTTTTGACACCATCAAGATGTCTCTTTTGGGATCAGTAGTTGGTGCGCTTTTGTCAGTGCCCTTTGCTATGCTTGCAAGTACAAACGTATGTCCTAATAAGGCTGTCGTTTCAATAATGCGAGTTATGTTCAGCCTTGTAAGAACACTGCCTACTATCGTAATTGCCCTGATCGCAACTCTTATTTTTGGTCTGGGAACTCTGGCAGGTACTGTGGCTATAGCAGTATTCTCTTTTGGATATATCGGAAAGCTTACATATGAGGAAATAGAAACTGTAGACATGGGTGCCTTTGAGGCTATGCAGGCTATGGGATCTACAAGATCACAGGCTTTTATATCTTCAATAATCCCTCAGGTTCTGCCATTCTTTCTTTCAAACTGCCTTTATAACTTTGAAGGTAATGTAAGATATGCTGCAGTTCTTGGTTATGTAGGCGCCGGTGGAATTGGTCTGATTCTTAATGAAAAGATAAGCTGGAGAGAGTATCCGAGTGTTGGAATGATACTCATAGCACTTTTTGTAACAGTATTTGTCATTGAGACTGTCAGCAGAACACTTCGTAAGAAGCTTGCCTGATGGTGGAGGAAATAGAGAATGAATCAGAGAATTAAAGAGGCATATGAAAAAAGACCCAAAGACTGGGTCTACAATCTGGTAACAATACTTGTCGTTGTGGGACTGCTTGTCTGGAGCGGAAGTGCTGTTGAGACCAGCGGATCCACTCAGAATGGAGGAGAGATTGCCCTTAACGTGCTTTCGGGAATCTTTCATCCTGACCTTAGCTTTTTGTTTGATATGACAAAGAGCGGAGTTCCTTACCTGATGCTTGAGACAGTATGTATTGCATTCCTTGGAACTATTGTTGGTGCTATCATTTCAGTACCACTGGCATTTATCTCAGCATCAAACCTTACTCCCAAGCCTATTGCTTTCGCAGGAAGGATCATCATAATGGCAGCCCGTACAATCCCTGCTTTTGTATACGGACTTATGTTTATCCGTGTTACAGGTCCAGGAGCTTTTGCAGGACTTCTTACCATGGGCGTTTGTTCCATCGGTATGATCAGCAAGATGTACATTGAGGCAATCGAGGATCTTGATACTCGTGTTATTGAGTCCCTTGATGCTGCAGGCTGCAATACCTGGCAGAAGATCAGATATGGAATCCTGCCACAGCTGATGCCTAACTTCGCATCAACTGCTATATACAGATTTGATATCAACCTTCGTGACGCCACAATCCTTGGTATGGTTGGCGCCGGCGGATTTGGTGCACCTCTTATCTTTGCAATGAACTCCTATAGATGGAATGAGGCAGGAGCTCTTTTGGCCGGACTTATCATACTGATCCTTATCATTGAGTACATCTCAACCAGGATCAGAGTTAAGCTCACAAGAGGATGAGCTACAATATAGAGGAAATAAGATGAGAATCGTATTTACATCAGATACACATGGAAGTTTATATCCTGTAAACTACGCACAGAATTGCCCCGAGAACACGGGGCTTTTTTGTGTTGCTGCACAGATTAAAAAGGACAAGGAAACACTGGTTTTGGATGGCGGTGATTCCCTTCAGGGAACACCTCTTTTGTCCTACTACCTTTCCCATAAGGATGAGTATTCCTTCAACCCCATGGCTGAAGGTTTCAACGAGATGGGGCTTGATTACTATACCCTTGGCAACCACGACTTTAACTTTGGATATGACGCGATCCTTGATTACGTAAGCGCCATGAAGGCACAGCTCATATCCTGCAACGTGATTGATAAAAGAGGCGCGCTTAACATTAAGAGAAGCGTTATCCATACCATGGCGGACGGCCTTAAGGTGGGAATAACCGGAGCGGTTACAGGATTTGTCAATGTTTGGGAACAGAAGGCTAACCTGACCGAACTGGAGGTAATAGATCCTGTTGAGGAGCTGAAAAAAGAGCTTGCAGATTTGAAGGACAAATGTGACATTACAGTATGCATTTACCATGGGGGATTCGAGGAGGATCTTGAAACTGGCAGGCTGCTGGCTGAATCCAGGGAGAATGAGGCCTGCAGGATTTCAAGAGAGATGGACTTTGACATCCTTCTCACAGGCCATCAGCATATGGCTGTTGAGGGCGTTACCATAAACGGAACATATGGTGTTCAGCCACCGGATAAGGCAAAAAGATACTGTGAGCTGAATATTAAGGGAACCAAAGGAAATTTCGATATTTCTTCAAAACTGGTAGATGTAGAGGCTCCCGGACCGAGGTATGAAGAGATAGCTGCAGCTCATTCTTTCATGAATGAGCTTAACGAGACTCTGAATAAGTGGCTTGATGAACCCATTGGTTTTTTGGAAAAAGAGATCCTGCCTGAGGAGAAGCTTTTTGCTGCTCTTAACGGAAGCAAAGTGGCAGCTATTTTCAATCAGGCTGAGCTTGATTTTACTGGAGCAGATATAGCATGTACAAGTCTTTCAAATGATCCGCTGGGACTTAAGAAGAGCATAACAGTAAGAGATGTACTTGGAATTTATCAGTTTGCCAATACTATAGAAGTAAAAGCAGTTACAAAGGCTGTCATAAAAACCGCCCTTGAAAGATGCGCTGAATACTTTGACTACGATGAGAAGACCGGAGAGATAAGTGTTTCAAAGGAGTTTCTTCAGCCTAAGGTTTCCCATTATAACTATGATTTTTATGCAGGACTGTGGTATGAGTTTGACCTTACAAGGCCTGTGGGGGACAGGGTTGTTGTGCTTAAAAAGCTAGATGGGACGGAGCTTGATGACAATAAGGAATATACACTTGCAACCAGCAATTACAGAGCCACCGGAACCGGCGGCTATGATTGTATAGGAAACAGCCCGGTGGTCCGCAGCACCACAGATGAAATGCCGGATATCCTTATTGATTTCATCAGGAAAAACAGTCCAGTACCTGAGATCAAGAACAGCAGGTTTTCCTGCAAGCCGCAAAAACAGTGAATAATTTGACTTTTGACCAGGCAGAGGGCATACTATATTTGTGTCACTGTCGCATTTGCGGCTGGAAAGAAAATACCAGACATTTATAAAGAAGGTTTATATGTATAAAAGATTAGACAGAAATGATACCTGCTGGTGTGGAAGCGGTAAGAAGTACAAGAGCTGCCACGCTGCATTTGACGATAAGATAATAAAGTTTGAGCATCAGGGAATGATAGTTCCTTCAAGACATCTTTTTAAAACAGAGGAAGATATTGAAGGGATCAAGAAGAGTGCGGTCATTAACATGGCTGTCCTTGATGAGATTGGTGAAAAGATTCACGCAGGCATGTCCACACAGGAAATTGACGATATAGTCATGAATACCACCAGGAAAATGGGCGGTATCCCGGCAGATCTCGGATATCAGGGATTTCCAAAAAGTGTGTGTACATCTATTAACGAGGAAGTTTGTCACGGTATTCCATCCGAAGACATTATTCTGAGGGAAGGGGATATAGTAAACGTTGACTGTTCCACCATCCTTGACGGTTACTACTCGGATTCTTCTCGAATGTTCTGCATCGGCGAAGTTTCTCCCGAGAAGAAGCGTCTCGTCGATGTGACTAAAGAGTGCCTTGAGGAAGGACTTAAGGCAGTTATTCCATGGACACCTATCGGAGACATGGGCAACGCAGTACATCAGCACGCTCTTAAGAACGGATACACCGTGGTTAGAGAGATTGGCGGACACGGCTGTGGAAATGATTTCCATGAAGAACCCTTCGTAAGCTTTGTCAGTGAGCCGGGAACCGGAATGCTGATGGTGCCGGGTATGGTATTTACCATCGAGCCTATGGTCAACATGGGTGGCAATGAGATATTTGTTGATGAAGAAAATGACTGGACTGTATATACAGCAGACCTTAAGCCTTCAGCACAGTGGGAGGTTGAACTGCTGGTAACAGAGACAGGTTACGAGCTTTTGTGCTGGTAATAAATTAGGAAGGTGATTAACAATGCAGAATAAGGGAAAATATTATATTACAACTGCCATTGCATATACTTCAGGCAAACCTCACATCGGCAACAGCTATGAGATCGTCCTGGCAGATGCAATTGCAAGATATAAAAGAAGAGACGGATTTGATGTGCATTTCCAGACCGGTTCAGACGAGCATGGCCAGAAGATCGAGACAAGGGCCATTGAGGCCGGATGTGATTCTCCAAAGGAATTTGTAGATCAGGTATCAGATGTGATCAAGGGCCTTTGGAACCTCATGGACACATCCTATGACAGATTCATCAGAACAACTGATGAAGACCATGTTAAGCAGGTTCAGAAGATCTTCAAGAAGTTCTACGACCAGGGGGATATTTACAAAGGATCCTACAAGGGAATGTACTGTACAGAGTGCGAGGCTTTCTACACAGAGTCTCAGCTGGTTGATGGCAAGTGCCCTGAGTGCGGAGGACCTGTTCATCCTGCAGAGGAAGAAGCATATTTCTTCAAGATGAGCAAGTATGCAGACAGACTTATCGAGCACATCAACACTCATCCTGAGTTTATTCAGCCTGTATCCCGTAAGAACGAGATGATGAACAACTTCCTTCTTCCGGGCCTTCAGGATCTTTGCGTATCAAGGACATCCTTCAAGTGGGGGATTCCTGTTGATTTTGATGACAAGCACGTAGTATATGTGTGGCTTGATGCTCTTTCTAACTACATAACAGGTATCGGCTATGATGCTGACGGCAACAGCTCCGAGGATTACAAGAAGTGGTGGCCTGCAGATCTTCATCTTATTGGAAAAGACATTATCAGATTCCATACTATTTACTGGCCAATCTTCCTCTTTGCTCTTGGCGAGCCTCTTCCAAAGCAGATCTTTGGACATCCATGGCTTCTTCAGGGCGGCGAGAAGATGAGTAAGAGTAAGGGCAATGTTATCTATGCTGATGACCTTGTTAGCATCTTTGGCGTTGACCCTGTAAGGTACTTTGTACTTCACGAGATGCCATTTGACAATGACGGTGTTATCACATGGGAGCTTCTGGTTGAGCGTTTCAATTCAGATCTTGCCAACACTCTTGGAAACCTTGTAAACCGTACTATTGCTATGAGCAATAAGTATCTTGACGGTGTGGTTGCAGATAAGGGCGCAGCTGAGCCTGTGGACGACGATCTTAAGGCAGTGGTTACAGCCTGTTACGACAAGGTTGAAGCTAAGATGGATGAGCTTCGTGTGGCAGATGCCCTCACAGAGATATTCGCTCTCTTTAAGAGATGCAACAAATACATTGATGAAACTGAGCCATGGATCCTTGGTAAGGATGAGGCCAAGAAGGACAGACTTTCAACAGTTCTTTATAACCTTGTGGAATCCATCAGCATTGGCGCTGCTCTCCTTGATCCATTCATGCCTGAGACTGCCCAGAAGATCAAGGAACAGCTCTCAGCTCCTGACAGAGATTTTGATACTCTTTCAGAGTTTGGTAAGCTTCCCGGTGGCACCAGGGTATCAGCTGCTCCTGAGATGCTATTTGCAAGAAAAGACTTAAAGGATGTCCTTGAAAAGGCAGCAGAGATAACCAAGAAGCAGAAGGCTGAATTCGAAGAGGCTCAGAAGAAGGCAGCAATCAATCTGGCAAAAGCCGGACTTGCTCCTGCTCCTGCAGAAAAGAAAGAAGAAGCAGAAGGCGAAGAGAAAGCAGCTATCGATATCCCTGCAAAGGAAGAGATAACCTTTGACCAGTTTGGAGCTATGCAGTTCCAGGTGGGTGAGATAATAAAGTGTGAAGCTGTGGAGAATTCCAAAAAGCTCCTCTGCTCACAGGTTAAGATCGGAAGCCAGGTTAAGCAGATAGTATCCGGTATCAGGAAGTACTATTCTCCTGAGGAGATGGTTGGCAAGAAGGTAATGGTTTTGGTAAACCTTAAGCCTGCCAAGCTGGCCGGAGTCCTTTCAGAGGGTATGCTTCTTTGTGCAGAGGATGCAGATGGCAATCTGTCACTTATGACACCTGAAAAAGAAATGCCTAGCGGAGCAGAAATCTGCTAAAATAGAGATATATATAAACATTTCATATGGGAGGGATTCCGAATGGTACGCAAAGAGGAACTTACTTACAAATCAAGAGACAGGCAGACTACACTTCATGCTATCAGATGGATTCCGGAGGGTGAGCCAATTGCTATACTTCAGATCATCCACGGAATGCAGGAGTATGTTGACCGCTACGAAGAGTTTGCCAATTATCTTGCTGAGAGAGGAATACTTGTTATAGGTAATGACCATCTGGGACATGGCGGATCTGTTGGCGACAAGGGAACAAAGGGTTTTTTCTGCAAAGAGGATCCTGCAACAGTACTTGTAAGGGACGCCCACAGACTTAAAAAGATGACCCAGGAAGAACACCCCGGAATTCCCTGCTTTATTTTAGGACACAGCTTTGGCTCCTTTATTGCCAGAGAATATATCACCAGATACGGAACAGGTATCAAGGGCGCCATCATTCAGGGCACAGCCTACATGCCTTCAGGAACAGTAAAGAGCCTTTCAGGCTTTGTAAGCTTCCTCCAGTTTATTCTTGGCGAGAAGACCAGGAGCAACATGGTCAACAACATGGCATTTAAGGGATACCTTAAGAGAATCCCAAATCCAAGGACCAAGTTTGACTGGCTTTCACACAATGAGGCAAGCATTGACAAATACATTGCTGACCCATTCTGTAACTTCGTATTTACTCTGAACGGATTCAAGACAATGGCAGAGCTTCTTACCAGAGTTCAGGATGTTGAGAAGATGGAAGATATTCCAAAGAATCTCCCTATCCTTATTACAGCAGGCAAGGAAGATCCTGTTGGCAGCTATGGAGATGCTCCTAAGAGACTTTACACCATATATTCCAATGAACTTCACATCGAGAATGTGGAATTAAAGCTCTATGACGGAATGCGTCATGAACTTCAGCAGGAGATAGGAAGGGAAACAGTCTTTGAGGATCAGTATAACTGGCTTAAGAAAGTGATTGATGGTGGAGCAGCAAATTGATACGTCGAAAATAATGGTAAGATGCGCTTACCATTCTGACTGGGATGGGGCGATGAAGCTCGCATGGGATACCTTTGTGAGATTTGACGCCCCTGACTATTCTCAGGAGGGAATAGAGAATTTCCGTAAATTTGTAAATGATGATATGCTCAGGAAGATGTTTGTGGCAGGGCAGTATCAGCTTTTTGTTGCCACGGATGATTCCAGGTATGTGGGTATGCTGTCTTTGCGTGAAAAGAAGCATATCTCTCTTTTATTTGTGGACGAAAAATATCACAGACACGGAGTTGCCAGTGCGCTTCTAAAGTTTGTGTCCAAATATGCCCTGGCAGAAGAGGGAGTTGACAGGCTTACGGTCAATTCTTCTCCATATGCTGTGGGATTTTATCACAAGAAGGGCTTTAGAGACCTTCAGGGGGAAACAGTTGCTGATGGCATCAGGTTTACGCCAATGGAACTGAATTTAGTAAAAAGATAGAAAGGATTAGTAGTAAATGGGGAGAATTTTTGATCTTGACAGTCCGATCATGAAGGGACTTAGCAAAATGGCCGATGTAATGTGGCTTAATATTCTGGTAATGGTTTTTGCGCTGCCGCTTATTATTCAGCAGTATCTTATGCTGGGAGCAGGTGTTTATGATGAGCAGGGCATGATGCTTAATTATGTGTTCTGGGCATGGATTGTTGGAATTATTACCTCAATTCCACTTGGAGCCGCCCTTACAGCAATGCACTTCGTTCTTCTTAAGATTGTAAGAGACGAGGAGAGCTATATTACCAAGACATTCTTTAAATCCTACAAAGAGAATTTCAAGCAGAGCACAGTACTGATGATAATCCAGTTTGTGGCTGCAGGCATCCTTGTAATGGATTTTCTTCTTATGAGGAATGCAAATGTTGTTTTCAGATATATCATCACAGCAGCGACCATCATCCTTCTGATGGCTGCTATGTATATATTCCCGCTCCAGTCCAAGTTTCAGAATTCGATTCTTGGAACTTTGAAGAACTCATTTTTGGTTGCGATCATGGCTTTGCCTAGGACAATTGCCATGGTGATTGTTTCTATTTTTCCAGTGCTTCTTTACTATTTCTTTGGCCTTAAGATAATGCCGCTTCTTATACTTCTTGGAGTGGCAGGACCGGGGTATGCCTGCGCTGCTCTCTACAGTCAGACATTCAAGCAGTTTGAGCCCAAGGAGGAAGATATATCTGAGGAGCAGGAACTGGAGAATGCCATTAAAAAAATAGATGATGAAGACCAGGATTAAGAGATCACACTTAAGGTGGCTGGTACCGCTTCTGATCTATTATGTGGTGCTTGCTGTGATTCTAACTTCATATTGGAAGGATGCTTCTGACAAAGCGTCTGCGGCAAAGCTTACTGAGATAGCTTTTGACATTGAGCAGGCGCTTGATGAGATCGACATGTCTGTAGAGACTGCAACAGCGCGGATCTCAGGAGCTTCAGATGCGCTTTCTCTTTATACCATTGCCTACAACAGGGATCAGATAACATATCTTCTTAAGGATATGGTAGAAGAGACAGATCTATTCTATGCAGCAGTCTGTAACCTTGATGGTGAAGGCTATGATATGGACGGGGATGATGTAAACCTAAGCCAGGAGCCATATTTTAAGGATGTGTCTGCAGAGTACTCAAGGGGCGGCCTTGGGATGATTCTTCCTTACGGGCAGGAGGGCAAGGATCCGGAAGTTCTTATTGTAAGCGGACTTACTTTTGAGAACAAGGAAAAGGGGTATCTTATATCCAAGATTCCGGTAAACTCTGTGTCTGAGCAGCTTTTCCAGGACAAGTATATCGTCAACAGGTCTGATATAATCTCCCTTGACGGAGATATCATTACCTTTGGACACAGTAAGGAACAGACGTCAGATACCGGCGCCACCAGGCAAAAGCTCTGGAATTATCTTCCTTTAGGAATATCCAAGGACACCATTAAGCTTAGCATTTCCCAGAGAAATGTCTATTTGTCTGAAGTTCCGGATTATGGATATGTTATCGTTGTTCCTTTCCAGCGTATGGCAGGTGGAGTGGTTACATTTATCACAGATTCTGAGATGAAACAGATGATAAGTGAAGATGTAAAACCGCTTAAAGATCTGACAATATGGAGCATAATTGCGACATTTATCCTGGTTGCCCTTGTGTTTTTTGCACATATCACCAGTGATTATATTGAGAAAAAGAGAAGTGAAAAGAGATTTACTGCTGATGAAAGAGATCTGGTAACAGGGCTTATGACCGGGCTTTCAGCAACAAGAGCCATAGAGAGTTACATAAATGAGACGGGAGAGCATAGGGGCCTGCTTTTTATAATCGGTCTAAACAGCAGCAAAGATGGTCAGGAGGCCGATGCTTTTTCCGGAGACAAGATAAAAGAATTTGCCCGTTCTCTTGAGATGGGATTCAGGGCTACGGATATTCTTGGAAGGATATCCGAAAAGGAATTCATGGTGTTCTTAAAGGATATCCATGAGGAGAAGGATGTAAGGAAACAGACTGACCATATGCAGATGTTCCTTCACGATGTAAGGGCTGTGGACGGAGAAGGGGAGATAACTGCCAATGCAGGAGCAGCTCTTTTCCCGGATAACGGAAAGGATGCCCACGATATCATTGTTGCTGCCGAGAATGCGCTAACAAGATCTCGCAAAGAAGGCACAGGAAGGCTGTCTTTCTGATAAAAAAGCAATAGGCAAATTGCACAGTGATATTTTGGTTTCTTCGTCAACATTTTGGGAATTGAAATATCTGCCCCAAAATCTAGGCATAATGGCCAATGAATTATAAAATATTTGTGAAAATGGTGAATAGTCAATAAACTGCCAAAACCTTATACTTTTACCTAGCATAAAGCTTTGTACAAAATAGGAGGATTAATAGGTATGGCAAGTTTATCACTTGAGCATGTAACTAAAGTTTATCCTAACGGTTTTGAGGCTGTTAAAGATTTCAACCTTAACATCGAGGATAAAGAGTTTATCATTTTCGTAGGACCTTCAGGATGTGGAAAGTCTACAACTCTTCGTATGATCGCTGGACTTGAGGATATCTCTTCAGGAACACTTAAGATTGGTGACAGAGTTGTTAACGATGTAGAGCCTAAGGACAGAGATATCGCCATGGTATTCCAGAACTACGCTCTGTATCCACACATGACTGTATATGATAACATGGCTTTCGGACTTAAGCTTAGAAAAGTTCCTAAGGCTGAAATCGACAAGATGGTTAGAGATGCTGCTAAGATCCTTGACCTTGAGAAGCTCCTTGATCGTAAGCCTAAGGCTCTTTCAGGTGGACAGAGACAGCGTGTTGCTATGGGACGTGCTATCGTTCGTAACCCTAAGGTATTCCTT
>JAEEGL013019943.1_pt1 | contig 11826 bp, 8 predicted proteins | sample 9134231 | NCBI WGS metagenome assembly JAEEGL01 (sample SAMN16246548, study PRJNA631951) | gut metagenome | biome: gut microbiome; feature: rumen; material: fiber-attached | host: Bos | place: Iran: Karaj | collected 2018-10 | reverse complement strand
CTTATGTGGTTCACACTTATATCAGCAATAAAAAGCTTTACAGCATTTCTAATGCAGATAATGGAATAGTATTAAAAATTAAACCGACAGAAGAATTCGGGTGCTGCTCTTTTTATGCACAGTTAAATAATGATGAATCTGTTTCAGGATTTAGACGGGATTCCACATATTCAGTTAATCTATATATCCAATCTGTTAAATGGTACGGCAGGACAGCTGTAAAACAATATAAGACAATCGGGTCTTATTCATTCCATTCTATTGTGACTTCTGATGGATGGTGCATGGGAACTGGCGGTGCCGATGATGCTCAAATCAATAGGGCTATAGAAAACATTGCCGGGCAAATGGTACAATCAAATTCAATGCCCTCCAGTAAAATTGGTGTCATTAAAGGTTATCTGAACAGGTTAGGTATAGGTCATTTCGCGATTAAATCTCCTCATGGAAGTTATCTTGTCATTTGGAAAGATGGGCATCAGTATGGAAAAATAAATCCTGGAGAATACATTTCTGTTCCAAATTTCCAGTCATATTTCAGGCATGGAAAATTCGCGTCATTTGGTAGTAACCCTGCACAGATTGGCGTTAAAATTGGTGCAACCGACGGCTATGGTGTAAACAGAAGGGACATTACAGTATATCACTGGAAAGCGATAACAACTGAAGGATCTACAGAAACCCATATCGCAGTTCATGCAGCTAATGACAACGGCAATTTGGTTGGAAGATCAACCGCTTATTTGAAAGATAATATTTACTTTAATGGCAAACTTTTCAGTAAGGATTCCCTGCCTCAATCTACAAATACAAAATATTTGGGCTATTTTAATATGGGAAAAATAGATTATCTGAAAGTTAAAACTACAGTTAGCGCACCGATTGTAAAGATTTATAAAAATAGGTTTAAGGAATTCAAGGTAACTGTATTGCAGCAGTCCAATAAAAAGCCTTTAAGCGGCATTGTCCTTAAGTTGAAGTTATATAATAAGGGTGTTATCAAGACATATACCTTAAAGACAGATTCAAATGGTGTGGTTAAGTACTCATTCAAGTTCTACGATATAGGATATCGTAAAATGTATATTTACTCTGCAAATAGACAGTATTATGTTTCAAAAATCTCCGGATTTCAGGTTATATGATTAGAGATATTAAATCTCTAATTCTTTTCTTGTTATTTCAGAAATTTCCTTATTCGATAAATTTTTTCCGATGACTTCTCCTTGTTTTTCCAGGTCTTTCATTAGTTCATCAAGAGTGCGCATATCCGGACCTGAAATCACATGGGAGTGGACGTTATTGACGCTTTTATATAGATTGTCCAATGCTTCCTTTTGCTCTGGATGTGCATTCAAGTGTTCAGTATATCGTTTTCCGTCTTCCAAGTCCTTTGTGTTTATTCTACGGCTTAATGGGGTTTCTATTCCTGGAAGGTGGTAATCGATAGTTTCAAGAGTGCATCCATGTTTGCTTATTATTTTAAATTCATCATAAATTTCATCAGTATTATGGCGTACAGTCACTCTTAAGGTATGCGGTTTTGCTGATTGGAAATATAAATCTTTTCCTCCAATTACTTCTGGAGAAACGACCTTATTTGCCCCTGCCTTTTTAAGGCGAGACATATTTTCGCTTTTGCTGCATCTGCTTACAATCCAAGCATCAGGATTGGTTTCCCTGATGGTCAGAACAATAAACAGGTTTGTAACATCGCTGCCGGTACTTATTATCACGCTCTGACATTTGTCGCCGGTCAGTTTTGTTATAAGGTCACCTTCTGTTGCATCCTCATTAATTACAACAACAGATTCGTTTTCTTCAACGTCTTCACATTTTTCTTTATCCTTTTCAATGATGATTACATTCTGATTTCTTTGTTTGAGTTCTTGGAACACTACTTTTCCAACTCTCCCATATCCGCAAAGGACATAATATCCATCCATATTACTTATTGTTTTCAATTTTCGAACCCCTTTTGAATATTCGCTCATTCTTTCCTGGAAATTTGCTAGAATAATATTAAATACATATGCTACGGTAGCAACTCCTCCAAGGGCAAGGGATATTGCAAATATTTTTTGCAGTCCTGTTGTAGGTGCCAGATCACCGTATCCTACCGTTGCCAGTGTGATAATTGAGTAATATATAGAATCAATTAAATTATAACCCATTATTATGTGTGAACCGATTATTCCGTAAAGGAATAATATCAGAATCAGTATAAGTCCGTTGGTCACATACTTTGTGGGAAGTTTTGTCAAAACTTTAATTGTAATTTTTCGCATGATTTTTTCCTTTTTATATTTGAGATAATATATATTATATTGAATAGTTATATTTTAATTAATAAGGTGATTTTTTTGAATCCTATTGATATGATGGTTACAGATTATAATTGTGAATATTTGGGTTTGTCAAGATTGTGCTTAATGGAATCTGCAGGAAAGTCATTGGCCGAAGAAGTTGGCAAAATTGCAGTTTATTCCTTTTCAAAACCAGTTAAAGTTATTATTTTCACCGGTTCTGGAGGAAATGGTGGTGATGGTTTTGTTGCTGCACGTTACTTGTTAAACAGAGGATATGATGTGGACATTTACATGCTGAAAGATAATATCCATTCTGCTGAATCCAAAACTAATCTGGACATATTGATGAATATGAAACCTCGTCTGTCCCGTTTGAAAATTTACAATTTAAAGACTCTTGAGGATATCAATTCATGTGAGGTAGCTAAATCAGGAGAATCCGAATTCATTATAATTGACGGGCTTTTAGGCACAGGAATCAGTGGAAAATTACAGACCAACATTAGAAGAGCAATTGAGATTATAAACGATTCAAACGGTTTGAAAATCAGTGTTGATGTTCCTTCAGGAATGGATCCTTTAACAGGCAATGTTGACGATTTGGCTATTGTTCCGGATTACACAATCAGCTTTCACAAAATCAAAACAGGAGTGAGAAATGCTGATGAGGAAGATGTGGGGGGTCTTGTAACAGCAGATATTGGGATTCCGATTGAAGCAGAATATTTTGTTAACTATGGGGACTTTTTAAGGCTTAAAAATAGGACTCCATCATCCCATAAAGGCAACAATGGCAGATTGCTTATTGTGGGGGGTTCCAAAGACTATTCTGGAGCACCAGCTATTGCGGGAATGGCTGCAATTGGTGCAGGTGCAGATTTGGTTTATGTTGCAGCTCCAGAAAAAGCTGCTGAAGCCATCAAATCAACTTCTCCAGATTTGATAGTCAAAGCATTGTCTGGAGATAAATTGTCATTGGACCATGCCGGTGAAATAATCGAATTGGCCGAAAGTGTTGATGCAATATTGATAGGTCCTGGAGCAGGAATCGATGATGACACTTCAAAGCTATTCAATGTACTGGTTTCAAAAATAAAAAAACCGATTGTTCTTGATGCGGACAGCTTAAAGCAGGTTGATTTGATTTTGATTAAAAATAGGGATAACATCATATTGACTCCACATATTTTTGAGTTCAAGTCAATTTTCAATGTCAATTCGGATTTGAAACTGGACATAGATTCATACGAGTTTGAAAAGGTTGATAAAAACATAACAGAGTTTCAACAGATTACACGCCAAATAAAAGGAACTGTCATTGTTAAAGGACAATACGACTTAATATTATCTGGAACTAAATTTAGAATTAACAAAAGCGGAAATCCTGGAATGACTGTTGGAGGAACAGGCGATGCACTTGCGGGAATAGCTTCCAGTTTATTGGCTCAGGACCTCAATACGTTTGATGCAGCCTGCCTGGCAGTTTTCATTAATGGGCTTGCAGGTGATGAAGCATTTAAAGAAAAAGGAAACGGATTTTCTGCAACCGATTTGGTTTCATATATTGGCAGTGTGATTAAAAATGGATTATGTTGAAGGAATTTTCAAATCAAGGCCTAACAGATTCATTGCAGAAGTTGAGGTTGGAGGCAAATTGGAGATAGCACACGTGCCAAATACTGGAAGGTGCAGGGAACTTCTGGTTGAGGGAGCTACCGTTTGGCTCAAGCCGTCTGATAATCCTAACAGAAAGACTAAATTTTCACTGCATTTTGTAGAAAATAAGGGAGTGCTGGTATCACTTTACTCCCAGCAGGCTAATACCATTGTTTTTGATGCAATAGTAAACGGCAAAATCAAGGAGCTTTATGGATATTCTCATCATCAAAGGGAAAAGACTGTCGATAACTCAAGAATTGACATATATCTGGCAAATGAGGAAGAAGATTGCTGCGGCATGAGCTTTCTAACCGAGCCTTGTTTTGTTGAAGTGAAGGGAGTGACTTTAATAGTCGATGGCGAAGCTAGATTTCCGGATGCACCAACCGAAAGGGGCACAAAGCACCTAAAAGAATTAATCAAATTGAAAAAAGACGGAAACAGGTGTGTGGTGTTTTTCCTCATACAGCATCCTGCAGGAAATTCTTTCAGACCTAATTGGGATAATGATCCTGCATTTTCAAGAACATTAAACGAGGCATATGCTGCGGGTGTTGAAATTCTTGTTTATAAATGTGATAACCAATTGAATAAAATAGAATTAATCCCTGAACCTTTAGATTTTGATTTGGGACAGTGTCTCGCCGATAGCGTCATTGATGACTAGACTCGCATAACTGTCATAGGGAGTTTCACTTTTGTTAATCAATACCAAGTTTGAGCCGTGGAAGTACTTTATTAGTCCTGCCGCAGGATATACTACAAGTGAAGTCCCGCCAATTATTAGTGTGTCCGCACGTGAGATATAGTCAACTGAAAAATTCAAAATGGCATTGTTCAAAGGCTCTTCGTATAAAACAACATCCGGTTTTACTATTCCACCACATTCACATCTTGGAATGCCGTCACTTTCCAGAATATAATCCAAATCATATTCCTTTTCACAAATTTGGCAATAGTTCCTGTGGATGCTCCCATGGAGTTCCAATACATTTTTGCTTCCTGCCTTTTGGTGAAGACCGTCGATGTTTTGGGTAATTACTGCCTTTAATTTTCCAGCTTTTTCCAGTTCAGCAAGTTTCAAATGAGCTGGATTAGGTTGAGCATCTTTGAAAATGAGATTTTCTTTATAATAATCAAAAAATTCTTCTGTATGGTCTAAATAATAACTGTGTGAAACTAAATTTTCAGGTGTGTCCCCATATTTTTCCAAACTTTTGAAAATTCCGCTTTCAGAACGGAAATCTGGAATCCCGCTTTCTGTTGATACGCCTGCACCTCCAAAAAAGACAATATTGTTGGAGGAGTCAATAATTTCTTGCAATTGATTAATTTTAGACATGGTTTCTTTTATGTCACTTTTAAAATATTAATTTTTATATATCATTTTCAATAAATTGATTATTATCAAATTGTTAGTAAATTGGTGAGGATAAATTGGAAAATAATAATTCTAACCTTGATTGGATGGTTTTCTGGTCACTTCATGGGTGCACTCCGAGAAGCAGCCAGGTTAAATTGATTAATAAGATCAACTGGGCTATTGGAGAAGGATATAATAATATCATTCTGGAAGCAGGAACAGGTATAGGTAAATCAGCGATAGCTACTACCCTTGCAAACATGTATGAAGATTCATATATATTGACAATGACCAAACAGCTTCAGGAACAGTACTTAAATGATTTTTCAGATATTCTTGTCGAAATTAAGGGACGAGGAAACTATTACTGCAATTATAAGGGGAGATGTGATTTTTGCATTAAAGCTGAGTATAAATTAAGAAAGTGCTCTGATTGCCAATACATGACGGCCTTTAACAAGGCAAAAAAGGCTAAGAATGTAATTACTAACTATGATTATCTTTACTATGTGGGTGTTTCTTCATCTATGATGAACCCTCGTGAATTGCTGATTTTGGATGAGGCCCATAATCTTGAACATAAGATGCTGGAGCTGTCATCTTTCAATTTGAATAGGGAATACATTGCGACAAAATTTGGTATAGATATTTTCACTCCGATAATGGACGGTTTGATGTCTGTCAATAGGTTGAAGACTGATCCCAGCTATTGGCTAGATTTGTGTGATGACCTGATTGAGGTTTGCAAGGAAAGAATCAAGGAAATTGAAGGTGACGGAAAGTCCACCGTTCAGGTTACTTTGGACGAGTTTGAAAACAACCCTTCAAAATTCTCCAATTTCGACTATATGGAAAAGCAGATATTGGAATCTGACATGGAATCATTCTCATCTATCAGCATGGGTCTTTCAGAAAACGATTTGATTATAGATTTGCCCGAAAATAAATCTATTAAAAGCAATAACATGGATATTTCCGCTGAATTCAAGCCTTTTTCTGTTTCAGATGATACTCAGAAATTGCTTAGCTTGGGCAATATCAGAATATTTTTAACCGGCACATTGGGGAGCAGGGAAAAATTCTGCGAATGGAATAACATCAATCTTGACGAAACTTATTATATCTATGAAAAGAGTCCATTTGATGTATCAAAAAGGCCTATTTACACAGATTTTGCTGCAAGGCTCAGTGGACAAAGGAATGGGGCTCCAAACTGGAGAAACAAAAAGGCCATTCATAAAATCAGGGAATTATTGGAAAAGCATAACGGCCAAAAAGGAGTTATTCATACCTCAAGCAACGAACAGGCACATTGGATTATGGAAAATCTGAAAGAATATCCCTTCATGTTCGTCGGTGGAAAAGACAGGAATGCTACATTAAAGGAATTCACTGAAAGTGAAGAACCAATCATTCTCATTGGGGCTTCCATAAAGGATGGTGTCGATTTCAAAGGAGACTTATGCAGATTCCAGATAATGTTTAAAATTCCATATCCTCAGTTGAATGAACAGGTCAGATATCGTAGCAGTTTAGATCCAAAATGGTTCTATTATCAGGCAGTAATGTCCCTAATGCAGGCTTATGGTAGGGGAATTAGGGATAAGGATGATTACTGCATTATGTATATAATAGATTCCAGTTTTATAGAACTGTTTGATTATAACAGGAAATTTTTCAATGAATATTTCATTGAAGCTGTACAAAAAAAGAAGTAAAATGATAGCTTTAAAAGCTATCTGTTTAATTTTTGATAGTTTGCCGCTTGAAGACCGTGGTATTTGATCATACCTTCAACTTCACTTTGTTCGGTCTCTTTGTCTTCAAAAGTAATTTGTTCAATGCTGTGTAAGCTGAATGGAGATTTTCTTACGATAGGTTGGATTGAACCTTTAAAGAGTTTCATTACAACTTCTCCGCTTACTCTTTCTTGCATTTTATCGATTGCTTGGTCTAGGTCTTCCCTTAATGGTTCTTGCCATAAAGCTCTGTAAACAAGATCAGCATAAAGTGTAGACATGTACTCTGCAAACCTTAACTCGTCTGTAGTCAATACTAATTCTTCTAGAGCTTCGTGAGCTGCAATCAGCAATTTTGCACCAGGGGTTTCATAGATTTCCCTACTTTTAAGACCAATCATTCTGTTTTCAATGGTGTCTACTCTACCGATTGCGTTGTTTCCAGCGATTTCATTAGCTTTTTTGATTATTTCAATTAAAGGCATCATTTCGCCGTTGATTGCAACTGGGATACCTTCTTCAAATTCGATAGATACTTTTTCAGGTTCATCATTAGCATCTTGCCAGGATTTTGTCCATTCGTAAATGTCTTCTGGAGGTTCATTTGCAGGGTCTTCTAATACGTCTCCTTCAATAGCTCTTCCCCAGAGGTTTTCATCAATACTGTAAATCTTATCGTAGCTTAATTCGATACCTTTGGATTCTGCATATGCTTTTTCTTCAGTTCTTGTCAAGTTCATTTCTCTGATTGGTGCAATAATGTCCAAATCAGACATTGCAAGAATGACTGCTTCAAATCTGAATTGGTCGTTTCCTTTTCCAGTACAACCATGTGCAATTGCTGTTGCGCCTTCTTTTTCAGCTACTTCTATAATTTTTTTTGCAATCAATGGTCTTGCAAGAGCGGTACTTAAAGGGTATCCTTCATATTCTGCATTTGCTTTGATTCCGCGTGAGATGTATTCGTTTGCAAATTCTTCTTTAGCATCGATGTTGTAGTGTTTTAAACCACCAATTTTTGATGCCATGGTTTTTGCTTTTTCCATTTCTTCTTCGCCTTGTCCTACATCAACACATGCAGTAATTACTTCTACATCATATTTTTCTTCTAATAATTTAACGCATACAGAGGTATCGAGCCCTCCACTGAATGCTAAAACAACTTTTTCAGCCATAAATAATCACCATAATAAAAATGAATAACAATAAATATTTTATTTTTAATAGTATTTATAATTTTTAAAAAACAGTAGGCAGAAGAGAACTCTTAATTGAGGGAAATAATTGAGGTTGAAAGTTATATGGGCATTTCTAAAATAAAGCCCCAATTAAGAGTTAGAGTAGATTTTTACTCTCTACTAATAGATTATACTTCATAGTATATAAAAGTTTAGGTATGCCTAAATTTTAATAAGCAAGTTTTCATCTTCAACAAATTTAATCAGTCGGAAATAGGTGGGATTGTTCTCTAAAGTGTTTTTGTTTCCTATTATTATCAGTTTTCTTTTAGCTCTTGTGATTGCGACATTCAATCTTCTCAAATCACTTAGAAATCCTATATTTCCATGAGGATTGCTTCTGACTGTGGAAATGATGATGATTTCCTTTTCCCTGCCTTGAAATCCGTCAACAGTTTTTACTTCAACAGGTGTTTTTTCCTGAATTATTTTCACCTGGTCCGCATATGGGCTTATGATTCCGATATCATCCTCACTAACGCCAGCAACCAGATAGTCGTTTGCAATGCCTACTGCTACTTTGGCCTCCAGCCTATTAATGATTGATTTGGAATCCCTTAGATGCATTTCCTTATTGTCATCAACATCTGAAGTGTCTATGAATAGCAATGCTTCCTCTTCGTAGCTTGCATCAATTATATCGTTTATATTTATCTTATCAACGCTTGAATCGCTTTTCAGGCTGTTGTTGTAAAATTCAGCATTCGGAAACTTCATAAGCAGCTTGTTCATTCTGTATTGGACATTCAGCAGTTGCGATTTTTGAGGATATTTTTTAATTAATGCCTCAAATAATGTTTTTTCAAGTTCTCCAGCTTTCTGGCTGATTATTGTAGGTGGAAGCTGCTTGTGGTCTCCAGCAAGAATGAACCTATGTGCTTTAGCTATAGGTATTAAAATACTTGGAATTGTAGCCTGTGAAGCTTCATCGATGATTGCAACATCAAATTTTGTTCTGGCTATTGATTCGAGAGCGGATGATGAATTTGTAGCTAGAATAACGTCGCTCTCTTCAATAATCTTGTTGATCATCTTGTTTTCAATTCTCTTAATGTCTGAGTGCAGATCGTCAATTTCCTGATTGTAGTCAATCCATTGTGCCATGGATTTCATTTTCTCTGCACTTATTCCTCGTCCACCTTTACCTTTGGAGGCATTGTATAGGATATCATAATCGCTATATCCTCTCCTGAATTGGGGTGTCGGCTTTGTAAAAGTGCTTCTTTTTTCAATCAATTTGTCAATTTTTTTATGAATCTTTTTAATTCTCTTATTCAACTCATGGTTTTCAACCTTGTAAGCCAGAGAATATGCGATGTTGTTTTTAGAAACCCTTTGGGGGTGGCCAAGCCTTGTAAGATTTAATTTTTTATTTTCCATCAGCCTTTCCAGGATATTGTCTATTGCGGCATTGCTTTCAGCTGTCGCCAATACTTTGTGGCTCTGTCTTGTTTCCTGGGAAATTAGTTCCACTAGAGTCCTTGTTTTTCCTGTTCCGAAGGGTCCGTGTATCAAAAAGAAATTTTCACAGGATAGGGCATTTTCAATAGCTATCTTTTGGGAATAGTTCAAATCCTGATCAATATAACTGATATAGGGGGTTTTTCTATTCTTTTTAGGATTTCTGTCTGTTAACATGTATTCCAGAGCGTTTTTTCCCTTTAAACTCAAATGCTTTAAGTTATCTTCCATTCTCCTGAATGTAATGTCATTGGCATAAAGATCGAGTCTGACTTTTTTCTTCAAAGCCCATTTAGGAATCCTTTTATCAAATGCGACTTTGATGAATCTTGATCCCTTTTCAGTAACGGTGCCTGTCAGGTCGCTTCTGAGGGGATTATCGGTACTTACCAGAACCATGTCTCCCACACTGATTTCAGTATCAATTGGCTCGGATCTTCCAAACTGCACAATCTGCATGCCCAACTCTTTTCCTACATATTTTCCTTTGACTTTATTGATGGCCCGGCCTAATTCTTCTCTTTTTTTGCCGGACATGTTCTGTATTTCAGTCTGCATCAGCTCGATTTCGGCATCTCTTTCGTAGTTAATGAGTCTGATTAATCTTTTAATATATTTCTTCAATTCAATCCCTAATTTTAAATAAGAGCGTTTATGTATAATTAATTATGGATTTTGAAAAAGTTGATGGATTTGACAATTTGGAAATGAGCTATATATCAGACTTCTCAGGGGGATTCATTTCAAAAAATTATGACATATTCCGTGAAATCGAATTAACCGCATTGAACAGGTTCATTTTGGAAAAGTCTGTTTTCGGAACTCCAATTTTCAAATTGGGAAATGGCGGTAAAAGGGTTTTAATATCTTCAGGTGTCCACGGGAATGAACTGCCTCCCCAAATAGCCAATTTAAAACTGATGAACGAATTTGTCAACTTGGATATTCAAAACACATTATTTTTCATCCCATTTGTGGCTCCAAAGGCAACAATGCTCAATTCAAGATTTTTCAATTCAATTGATTTGAATAGGTCTTCACACATCAAAAATTCATTAAGCAATGTTATAATTGAAACAATCGAAGAGCTGGAAATTGATTTTGTAGGGGATTTCCACTCAACCGCATATAACAGCAATCCTGGTTGCGAATCAGTATTTTCATCCAAATCCCCAACTCCTGAAAGCTATCTGATTGCAGAATACATTTCAAGGGATGTCAATTGCAAATTGCTCTCCACAGACTTTGCAGGACAGCCTTATAAGGGTGCAGTTGAGGATGTATGCAATTTAAAAGGAATTCCGGCCATTACATGTGAGGTTTTATCTCCATTTTCAAGCGTTGGCGTGGGAAGCGTCAAGAGGTCATATATCCAAATGAAAAGTTTCCTGTCTTATCTTGGAATTTAGATTTTTAAATAATACTTTTCAGATGCTCTTGGAGTACTGTTTTTAATTAATGTTTATATATTAGAGTAGTAAGGTGATTTTATGTCTTCTTATAAAGGACATTCGGTATTTGCATTCTTACTAGCTTTGATGTTTTTTCATAGTCCTCTTTTAATTGCTTTAACATTGATTGGTGCAAATATTCCTGACTTTGACCATAAATTCAAAAAGGAACATGTCTATAAGTTGATCATACTGGGATTGATAGTGTTCATTTCACTTTATATCCTTAAATTACCTTATTATATCGGACTGATTATCGTATTTTTAGGGGTCTGTTTTTATTTTTCAGAGCATAGGAGTTTCACACATTCAATTTTCGGCGTCTTGACATTGACTTCCGCAGTGTCATTAATTGTAATCTGGGCATATGAATTGGTGATGGGAATCACAATCTTAAACAATTCATATTTGGTATTGGCGGTCATCATTGCTCTTTTAAGTTTCTTATTCTTGAATAAGAAGTTGCTGATGATATTTTTGCCATTGTTTTTCGTCAGCCTATTTTTGATTACAAACTTCAAGGTGGACTACATCATTATTGTTCTGGCTTTGTTTTTGGGATTGATGGCTCATGTTATCTTGGATTCTGTCACTCCGTCGGCAATG
>JAEEGL011824619.1_pt1 | contig 11826 bp, 8 predicted proteins | sample 9134231 | NCBI WGS metagenome assembly JAEEGL01 (sample SAMN16246548, study PRJNA631951) | gut metagenome | biome: gut microbiome; feature: rumen; material: fiber-attached | host: Bos | place: Iran: Karaj | collected 2018-10 | reverse complement strand
GAGTATGACGGCTGGGAAAATGCTTTTGGGGAGTCGCGCAAAGAGGGGCGCGTATTAATGGCGGAATTTAAAGATTTTTACTTGATTAATACATATGTGCCAAACGAAAAAGATGATCTCGGACGTTTGAAATACCGCGAATTGGTATGGGATAAAGCATTACTTGCTTATATGAAGCAACTTAATGCCGAAAAACCGGTGATAGTGTGCGGAGATTTTAATGTAGCACATGAGGAAATTGACCTTGCTCGACCAAAGCAAAATGAGGGTAATGCAGGTTTCACGAAAGAGGGACGGCAGGGCATGACGAACTACCTGGCAAATGGTTTTATTGATACGTGGCGCGAACTGCATCCTGGTGAAGTAAAGTACAGTTGGTGGTCTTTCCGCGGGAATGCGCGTGCAAATAACGTAGGTTGGCGGATTGATTATTTCTTGGCGTCTGAGCGTTTGCGCGAGAGAATAGTGAGCGCAGAGATTCATGATGAGGTATTTGGGTCAGACCACTGTCCGATCGAATTGGAGCTAAGATAATGGCAGATTTTGACTATTGGAATAAACAGGGACTAAGGCCACTTTTTGCAGAAGTGGATATGGAGAGGCCAGAACAGAAACGTTTTGCAGGAAAATTGCTGATAATTGGCGGCAACAAGGGTGCATTTTTTGCGGTAGCGAATGCGATGAAAGAGGCACATGAGATGGCCGTGGGCGGCGTGCGCGTATTGATGCCGGATTCTTTGAGAAACCAAGTACCAAGTACGCCAGAAGTTTACTTTGCTGAAGCGGAAAAATCAGGGGCGTTTGGCAAAAATGCGATGAATGACTTACTGATGCAGACCGATTGGGCGGATGCGGTAGTATTAATAGGTGATATCGGTAAAAATGCTGAGACGTCGATGGTGTTTGCGGATTACTTAAAGAAGTGCGATAAGCCGATTTTTATTACGCGCGACGCAGTGGATACGGTGACGCCAGACGCTACTAATTGGATGGCACTTCGTGATGCAGAAACATCATTATTGTTATCTTTGCCGCAGCTACAGAAGCTTTTGCGAACATTGTATTATCCGAAGGTTATTACGCTTTCGATGCCGACGAACCAGTTGATTGAAACGCTTCATAAATTCACGATTTCTTATGACGGGGTGTCAATAACGACTTTTCATAATAATCAGATAATCGTGGCAAAGAATGGCGAAGTTATTTCAGAGGAAATTAAGGATACAAACTGGTCGACCATTACGCTGTGGAGTGGGGCATTAGCAATCTACCAAGCGGTGCTTAAGATATGGAATGCAAATATTAGTACAGAAAAAGTTCTAGCAAGCGCATTGTTATATAAGTAAAAAGTCCCCGGGGAGGGGACTTTTTTGTTGGTTTAGGAGTTATCTCGAATGAGTGGTTGGACACGTCTTAGATCTACCACGATGCTCGCAATGCTCAAGATGGCCACGATAGCTATGCAGACAAAACTGACTAAGCTAAGAGTGGCGCGAAAATCCGTGAAAGTGAGCATGAGTGCGCAGGCGCCGAGCCAAATACACATGAAGACCATGCGGACTTTGTCGACGATGCTAGCACCGATGCCATTTTTGAGCTTCGAATAGAATAGGGCAAACCATAGGATGAAGCAAATATCACGGGCGAGCATGATTGCCATAGCGACAAAGAAGGCCACTTGAAGTGTGGGTGCATTAAGGTAGAAGGTGCCATTTGTCGCAACAATGAAAGCGACGGCAGTGGGATAGAAGATGATTTTGTCTCCCAGAGGATCGAGTACTTTGCCAATCTTAGTGATCTGGTTTAGGCGACGAGCACAAAAACCGTCGATGGCGTCCGTAGAAATTGCAACAGCTAGCGTAATGGTGGCTATCGTGTTACTGTCGGGTCCGAGACTTTGCGTGGCAAAGACATGTGGCACGAGGATTGAAAGCGCCATTCTGGAAATCGAAATCCAGTTAGGCACACCAACGTGGCCTCGAGTTCCATCGAGCCAGGTGTGATTGTATTCATGCATAGTGAGCAGAATGCAATAGAAGGCGTAACAGATTGATGCAATGACGACAACGTACCAGAAGCAGATGTTCAGAACGGCATTTTCGGGTCGAACATTAGTAGTGAGCAGAAGCAGGAAGGCAATGCAGCGGATGAAGAGTGGCAGGATGGCGCCATTATGCCAGGGGCCAAAAACGCAATCTCCACCTCCATATAGCCATGCGCCGTGCGCGCCCAGTGCGAGTAGATCGCAGAGCGCAATGATTGCCCATGGGTAGAGAAAACGAGGTTCGTAGCCGAAGAGAATCAAGGCCGAGATATTGATGGCGCAGAGACACATTTCTGCGGGAGAAATTTGTCTGAGCGCAAGCGCGAACCAGCGCAGAACTTTTCGCGGCATAATTTATCAACTCCTTTCAAGGTGCGATGAACGTGATGTCTACTGGTTACCAGATATGACGACTCAGTTTTAATCTGTTATGCATTATGGCATAGAAATACAAAATTGTCATCTTAAGGCCAAACGGATTATACTTAAAAAAGAGGTAAAAATGAAACTAGAAACACTGAATGAATCAGAAATAGCAATTACATTGATAGCTCTTTCAATTTTGCTGTTAAGCGCATTTATATGTGGCACGTTGATGGAGAAGATTAAGGGTCCGCGCGTAGTAGGTGAAATCATCGGCGGAATGCTAATTGGCGGCAGTGGCTTGTTCTTGTTGTTCCCGGATTTTATGTCAAAGATCTTTTTCGCTTATGACGGCGAAGGAAGGGTACTGAATATCTTTTATCAATTGGGCTTAGTGTTTTTGATGTTCCTCTCTGGATACAATACTGATGTTCGTATTAATCGAAAGAATATAAAGACGATTGGCTTAGTGTTTGTAGGCGCGACACTTATACCGATGATTTTGGCAATTCCGTTTATTAATGTTTTTAAAGATTATTTTATTGGTGGACTCAATAATGAAGTGGCCTTTGGGATGGTCTTTTTGATAGGGGTAGCGATTACGTCAATTCCGGTGATATCAAAGATATTTTTTGACATGGGGATCATGAAGACGCGCTTTGCGAACACGATTTTGACAGTTTCGACCTTTCAAGACTTGTGCTTGTGGATTTTGCTAAATGCAGCTACGCGAATTGCGACAACGGGTGAAGTGAAACTGCTTGATATGGTTGGCGTAGTGCTGCTGACACTAGGTTTATTTGCCCTAATTACGGTAATGGCGCATTATGCTAAGGCCTTGCGCGCAAAGATGGATGCAAAGGTATTCTATACACTGGGCTTTGTGTTCCTTCTGCTAGCGTGTGGATTATTGTCTTTTGCGGGGGTAAACATTATGTATTCAGCATTCTTGGTGGGATATATCATTAAGGCACTGTTGGGGACACAAAAAGAGACAAATACGAATACTGGTTTTCTTGAAAAGGTGGTGTTTTCGTTCTTCGTGCCGATTTACTTTGCGCTAGTGGGCATTCAACTTAATGTTATCCACGATTTTTCGTTTGTGAGATTTTTATTATTCTTTATTATTGCATTTGGGCTAGAGTTTATTGGGACATGGGGAATGCTACTATTCTCGAAGCGTATTTCGAGGCCGATGCGGATGAATTTTGCTATAACGATGAATGCGCGCGGTGGTCCGGGGATTGTGCTCGCAACAGTAGCATATGCGAATAATATTATTAGCTTGGAATTCTTTACGGTATTAATTTTGACAACGATGTTGTCATCGATGATAGCGGGATATTACTTACGGCATCAACAGAAGAAGGATGCAAAAATATTCGACGCATTGGATTAATGCGTCGAATATAGATGTTGCAGAATGGCGGTCGCTAGTTGATTTTGACGCCGCCCCATTCAACTAATGTGTAGCCAGAGCGGGTCTGTGGCGTAAGTTGCTGCTCTTTGACGTTAATAGGCGCGCTGAGGCCTTTGTAAGTCATTATGACGCGAATAGTGGTGTCTGGGGTTGGACTGACGCTGAGTGGCATATCCTTGGCGATCTCGGCAGCCGTAGCGAAACGAATGTAGTTGTATTCATTTTTTTCGAGTTCTGGAAGCCAATAAATAATAAATTCTTCGGCTTCGTGCTCATTGAGTCCGAGCAGGGCAAGTTTGTCTTCGAGAAAATCAGCCACGTCGGCGCTGGCGACTACAAAACCATCTTCTTGAACTTGGTAGTGTGCGATTGATTCGTTTTCGTAATAGAGCGAATAAAGATTACGGCCGGTTTTGAGATCCTTGAGGTCACCATTTGGTTGAGCCAGAACATTCCAGCCGTCGGAATACTTAGGATAGCTATGAGTGAGGCGTTCTGGGGCGCCAAGTTTCACGGATATATTAGTTTCACTAGTTGGATAGAGATAGATAATCGGTTTCTTTTCTACTTCATAGATTGGGAGATATGGATAATCAAAAGGGTCCTGTTTGAAGCTATTGAAGGTGCTGCGAGAAATGACAGGGATAATATTAATGTGATCAGAGCTGGCGCTGGCAGTTTCTAAATATTCGTATTCAAGCGGTGTTGCGATGACGTAGCTAGTAGTGTATTCGCTCAGATCTTCGTCGAGGACTTCATCGTGAACGAAGAGATTGACGATATCGTTATATTCTTGGACATCAACGAGGTGAGCGCGAATGTTTTTAGCGCCAATGGCCGAGTAAGTATAAACGGCAAAATATTGGCCATCATAGCTATCATCAAACTTTTGCTTGAAATTCCAGGCGTTACAAAAAGCAGTGTATTGGTCAAAGTCGTAGATGGCTCTATGAGGAAGATTCAGATAGCTTTGGTCGCCTTCTTCAAAAGTACGATATTGGATGTCGTAGTCGCCAGGATAGTTGCCGTCATAGATAAAATATGGTTGGTCTTCGTAAACGCCGATGTGATAATTATCAAAAGCGAGTTCGTCGATTGGTTTCTCTTGGGTGGTAGTGGCGGCTTTTTTGGCATCTTCGAGCTCTTTGTTTAGCTGGAAAGTCTTAGCGCAGAGAATAGTCGTGATTACGAGGAGAAGGATAGTGGATGCGGCTAGGATAGGAATAACAATTCCCCTAGAATTAGATTTAGTAGTTGTTTCTGATTTCATATTTTCACCTCGTTTATGCTTATATTATAAACGAATTTGGGAAGAAGATTGAGAAGAAGTGCGTTTGAGGTTCGAAAATAATGACAAAAAAATATAACTCCTTGCGGAGTCATCTTTTTATCTTGGTGGGCGAGGAGGGACTTGAACCCTCAAGGCATTGCTGCCACAAGATTTTGAGTCTAGCGTGTATACCAATTTCACCACTCGCCCAAGGAGTAGATAGGTATATTCTACCATGAAAGGGGCGTTTATGCTAGAATAAGGGAAATGGATAATCAGAAAGGTGGGCAATCGAGTACTCCTCCGAGCTGGAATGCTTGGGGTAGGGCAGCAGCAGTTAATGCTGCGCAGGCTAATAAAGACGAGAAGCCTGCCGCTACGCAACCGCAACAACTAACATCGGCGCAGAAACAACAGATGACTGCGACGGAGTTGGCGCGCAAGCGCGTACTTGAAGCCTACGGAAAACAACCACAGACCTATAATGCTGCCACTGTGCAGTCTCCAGCTCCGCAAATCAATGCAGATGATTGGCGAAGATATCATACGGCGTGGCAAAATTATTATCAGAAGTATTACGGTGAGTATTACGGTAAGGCGGCGCAAGATTATGTGATGCGCGAGAAGATGCGCATGGAGCGCGAGCTGGTAGAGAAGGCACGCAAGAACGGTGGCGAGTTGGATGTTGATACAATTCTTGAAGAAAAACAGATTGATGCACCGGTAGAGATGGAGAAAGTACAAGAAGAGCAACAATCTTCTGAGGAAATCCAGCAGACCTTCCGCGAAAAAATCCGCAAGACGGCCGAAAAACGCGCTAAGAAGCATCGTAAAGCTCGCAAATGGATTCCACTCACGATTGGCTGTTTGGTGCTCGTGGCTGGTATTGTGGTGCAATATAACCAGGTAATTGCGGCGAATATCATAGCTTATATGTCGCCAGGGGATAGCACTCCAAATTCGATTACGGCACTTGATCCAACGCTTACGATAGCAACACATGATACGCCATATTTAATGATTCCGAAGTTGAACGTAGAAGTGCCGGTAGTATTCGGTTCGGCAACAGATGTAGCATCCATGAATGTTGCGATGGGCAATGGTGTGGCGAACTTCTCGGTGCCTGGAGCATCAGCGAAGCCGGGCGAGATCGGTAACTTCGTTATCTCTGGTCACTCAGCAGGCAACGTATACCAGAATACGAATTATAAGTTCATTTTCTCCGGGTTGCCACGTATGACGGAGGGCGATCTGATTTATATGGATTATAATGGCACCCGTTATGCGTATAAGATGATTGGTCATACGATTGTAGATCCAAAGGATGTCGCTTCGTTAGTACGTATTGCGCAGGCTAATCCAGATAAACCAATAATCACACTGTTAACTTGCTATCCATTAGGGACCTCACGCCAACGTTATATTATTTATGCTGAACAGATTAGTCCTTCTTATGAAGAGGCGTCGACGCCATCTCCGGTCGAAGAGACTCCGCCAGAAGATGCTTCGATGCCAGAAGGTGATCCATCACCGCTAGAACAATTATGGAATTGGCTAACAGGGCAATCTTAAAGAATAAAAAAGAGCTCCGGACAGGAGCTCTTTTTAGTATTCTTATTCTTCTAAATATTTAGTTTGTAGCGCATGAGTACATATTGAGTGGCTCCAGTAGTGCTATCGGCTTCCTGAGGGGTGGCCGGAGCTATGGTTTCGGTTTCGCCACCAGTGGCTTCAGCTTCGTCCGTATTTGGTGCAACTATATCGAAATAGTAGAGCCATTTATTGTTCTCGGATAGGCAAATAGGGAGCTCATTGTCGGCGTTGTCGATGAGTTCGCGGTTGTTGTAACCATCAAAATCTTGAACAAATATTTTGTTCGAAGCGCGATACCAAAAGAGGTAATCGTCGAGCCAGTGTGGGGTAGTGGCCTCACTGAAGCTAGAATCAAAGTAGTCCTTAGTCTCGAAGTCGAATGCCAGTGTATTAGTGCCATCCGTGAAGGCTACGATACGTTCTTCGTTGTCACGCGAGGCGGATGTTGGTACGTAATCAAGATCGCGTTTGATGATGGATTTAAGTGCATTTTTGACTGGCGTTTCGAAAGAAGGGTATTTGCCACCAAGTACATAGACGGTCTTATCGGTACTATAGGTAAGCCATTCTTCGCCCCAATAAGTACCCATGGCGAAGTGGATACTGGCGGCGTTTGCGGCAGTAATATCGGCAACGAGAGATGAGCCAGTTTCGCCTTCCTGGAAGATTTTTATAGTGCGAGCATTATTGGTAGCATCGGTGCTCAGATAGGCTATGACGTCGTGGTTATTGGCGATAGCCTCAATACCGGTGATGCCAGTCGGATTAATAGTAGTATTTCCGAGATCGATTAGATGGAGATTGCTGTTTTCGACAGCCCAGAGTTTGGAGGCGGAGTCGTTTGCAATAAGGATAGTTGAGAAATTATAGCCGAATTTAGCAGTGAGATTAATACTGTTTTCTGGGTGCTCGAGATTTGCGAGGTACCAATAAACACCGGTTTCGTTAGTCCAAGTCAGAATGACGCGATTACTGGAGTCATTCCAAGACTTAACGGAGAGATTTGCAGAGCGAGAAGTCTCCTTATTGGTGATGCCGAGGACGGTTGGAATGTCAATTTCGGTTCCACGTGGTTGATTGTCTTGAAGATTGATGAGTTGGAGTACAGTTTTATCAGCCTCGCCATATAGAAGATATTTGCGGTCAGTAGAGAAACTAAGTAGGCGTGGCTCGGTGAATGTGAGAGTTTTTTGAGATTCAGGATTGAGTGGGAAAAGGCGGACCCATTCGATGCGAGTAAGGAGGCCGGAATCGATGCGAACTTTTTCCTGCCATGCATCATAGCCGGATTTGCTGACTCTTATTTCGTGCTCGCCAGAGCTAAGCATCTTGTTGATTTCAGTACGGCCAAATTGAACTTCGCCGTCAATTTCGACGGTTGCACCACGTGGTTGAGATGTGAGCTGCAATAAACCGGACTGTTCGAGATGCCCATTTTCATTAAAAGAAAATCCCATTGCTACAAGCATGAGTATAAAAACTATAGCAACAACAGAAAGCCCCATAAAAATATTGGTCATAATAATACGGGCACTGTGTATCTTTTTGGCCTTTTTGCGATCCATAAAAGTTTATCTTATAACTCCACTATTTGAATATAATTATATACCCAAAAATGCTAATGTTTAAAAATTGGATGCATGTGAATAAATATTTTTAAAACGCTATTGATTTATCTGAGAATTTGTTTTAAGATAGCTTTAGCACTATAAAGCGAGGTAAGATGGACGGAATTAATAAAGTTACAAAGGGAACAACCACGATGCATTCTAGCTCTGTGGACCACCGTAGGATTCAGAAGTCTTCTACCTTGAATCGTAAATTCGTGAAAAAGCCGGTAGCGCGTCCAAAGATTAACGCAGCGGCTGGGGCGGCGTCGCGAAGCTTGCGTAGGCAAGGTCAACGCCGAGAACCATTGATTGATAAACAAAATACGGTGAAGTTGCAGCCAATTCAGGCTGAGCCAGCACAGGCTGCTAGTCGTCAGGAAAGTGTGCGGGTGGCCACGAAGGCGCAGTCGACACAGCAACAGGGCGCACAGCGCGTGGCGATTCGTCAGCCACGGATTGGTGGGGTAATTGGCGGCAAACAATCAGGACGTCAGCAGGTTGCAAAACAAGCAGTTGCGGCTAAGCAAGTGGCCGTAAAGCAGACTCAGACTACACAAGGCCAGCAGCAACGGCCTGTTACTATGCGCAAACAGATTATTTCAGATACTCAAGATACGCCAGCTCAGAAAAATCGCGCCGTAGAAGCCGCAAAAGCTCGGATTGCTTCCCGTAAGGCAGCAGCAGAGCCAGAGCATCTAAGTGCACAGGAACTCAAAGAGCGTGCCATTCAGCAGGCATTACGCAAGGTAGATCGTATTGAGGGTGACAAAGACATGAGCGCACAGTTTGTGGGTGAAAGTCGTAGTCAGAAAGCACATTTTTGGCAGAAGCGTGGTTTTGCAATTGCGGCTGGTATGGCAGTGATTTCATTAGCTTTGCTTGGTTATCTAGTTAGCTTAAATTTGCCAGATATTTCAGTTCGCGTCACGGCTATGCAGACGGGTATTGAGAAGATTTATCCAAATTATTTGCCGAATAACTATCGTTTGGATGGTCTTGTAAAAGAAGAAAATGGTCGCGTAACAATGAACTTCAAGAATGATGAGGGTAAGAAATTCATCATGATGGAAGAGAAGTCCAACTGGGATTCGGCGGCTGTACTTGCGAATTATGTAAAGAAAAATTGGGGCAATAACTATTCTATTGCGAAAGGACAAGGCCTGACGATTTATGTGTCTGGTTCGAATGCGGCCTGGGTGAATGGTGGCGTATTCTATGTAATTTCCGATGAGAGTGGTAGTTTGAGCTCGACGGATCTTCACGATATTGCGGTCTCTCTATAGATTTAGACAAAGCATAACCGAGTACAAAATGTGCTCGGTTTTTTGTTATAATAAAGAGGTACGAGAAGGAGGCTAAATGATTGAATTTAAATATACGCCGAGTCAGTTGATTGATGAGACTGAATATCAGAAGAAGATTGAAGTGGCGCGAACTTTTGTTGCAAAAGCGCAGCAAGACGACTTCGGCGGCTGGGTGGATTTACCGATTAATTATGACAAAGAAGAGTTCGCGCGCATTAAAGCGGCAGCGAAAAAGATTAACGAAGATTCAGATTATTTAGTCTGCATTGGGATTGGCGGCAGTTATTTGGGCCATCGCGCTGTGATTGAGGCGCTAGGTGGCGAACGTGGTCGTACAAAGATTATTTATGCGGGCAACTCGCTAAGTCCGCGCATGCTTGAAAAAGCAATTGCCGAGGTAGGCGACAAAGATTTTTCGATTAATGTGATTTCGAAATCTGGTACTACGACGGAACCGGCAGTGGCATTTCGTATTTTTAAGCAGATGTTGATTAACAAATACGGTGAAACTGAGGCGGCGAAGCGTATTTATGCGACGACGGATGCGGCGAAAGGTGCTCTACATGACGAGGCGGTCGCGAAGGGCTACGAAAGCTTTGTAGTGCCAGATAATATCGGTGGGCGCTATTCGGTTTTGACGGCAGTTGGTCTGCTTGCAATCGCAGCAGCTGGTATCAATATCGATGCTTTAATGGACGGCGCCGAGGAAGAACGTGCAGGTCTAATTGCGGACGGTGGAGCGGCAGCAGAATATGCGGGCATGCGCAATCTTTTGCTTGAATCTGGCTATGATATCGAGATTTTGGCTAACTTTGAGCCACAATTTGGCCAGTTTAATGAATGGTGGAAGCAGCTCTTTGGTGAGAGTGAGGGCAAGGATGGGAAAGGCATTTATCCGGCCTCGGTTGTGGATTCGACCGATCTTCATTCAATGGGGCAGTATATCCAGGAAGGACGCCGTGCATTGTTTGAAACCTTTGTAGAGGTTGCGGGCGAATATCGTGGAATGATGGTGCCGGAATTTGGCGAGAATTTGGATGGTCTCCAATACCTAGAGGGGAAGGAAATGGACTACATCAATAAGACGGCAAACGTAGCCACGCGTGAGGCGCATATGGCTGGTGGTGTGCCGGTACTTGAAGTGGTACTGCCGGAGATTGACGAACGGGCATTGGGCGGATTGATTTACTTCTTCGAGATGGCTTGTGCCTTGAGTGGCTTTACGCTAGGTGTAAATCCATTTAATCAGCCAGGAGTAGAAGCATATAAGAACCGAATGTTTGAACTATTAGGTAAGCCTGGATACGAAAAGTAGGTTTTTGGTTATTTAATTGGCATTGTTACGACCTCTGCGCAGCGCGGAGGTCGTAGTTTTTGATGAGTTTTTGGGAAGTGCAATCGGAAGAGGTAGGGATAGGCGTAAGCGTCTTGACTCTGTGCCACAGTTGTGCATAAAATATATGTAAGTGGTTTGTGGGAAATAAAAACTAAAAGAACAGCTAAGACAAAAAGGCGTATTTTATGCCGAAGTTCGGCATTTTCCACAAAAACAAAAGAACAACTGGTTTTCGTAAGGGTCGCGTTTTTGGTGCGATATTTTTGTTTGGGCTGATTTGCTTGCCGCTATTTAATGGATTGGCACATGCTGCCAACGAAGTGCCGGTAAAATCTGTTGAAATATATTCCGATAATACTAGCTATTCGGATGGTGAGCCGGGTTCGTGGAAGATTACTAAATCCGCAGAGTGGATTGATGCCAGAAAAGCCAGAATTACATTTGAGGTAAATTCAGTGGCGAAACATAAGGAAGGGCGAAACCTGGACGTATTAATGGTCATAGACAAATCCGGATCGATGGATGGAGCAAAACTAGCGCAAGTAAAAGTCGATGCAGCAGATTTAGCGAATACATTGCTCTCCGACCCGAATAACAGGATGGCATTAGTTACTTTTGATACTTCAGCCCAGATTATTTCTGACTTTACGAATAATAAGACGGGGATGCTGAGAAATATAAACGATATGGAAGCCGACGGGACTACTAATTATAATCAAGGCCTCGTTAAGGCGCAAGGAATCCTAGAAGGATATACCCAACAAGATAATCGCGATTTAGTTTTGCTATTCTTGACCGATGGCTTTCCGAATCTGGATACCCCAAATGAGATAGCGACATATAAGGCACTGAAAGCCCAGTATCCTTTTATGGTCATTAATGGCAT
>JAEEGL011651443.1_pt1 | contig 11826 bp, 12 predicted proteins | sample 9134231 | NCBI WGS metagenome assembly JAEEGL01 (sample SAMN16246548, study PRJNA631951) | gut metagenome | biome: gut microbiome; feature: rumen; material: fiber-attached | host: Bos | place: Iran: Karaj | collected 2018-10 | reverse complement strand
CGATGTTGCCCGCGCCCACCATCAAAACCCGGTCGCCGGGACGGATCCCGTAGACGTTCATCAGGGTCTGGACCGCGCCGGCCCCGTAGATGCCGGGCAGGTCGTTGTTGGGGAAGGCCAGGGACTTTTCAAAGGCGCCGGTGGCGCAGATGATGGACTTGGCTTTGATCTTGAAATACTCCTTCTCGTCCTTCAGGACCGTGACCACGTTGTCCTCGTAGAAGCCAACGGCGGTGCAGTTGAGCAGGAGCTCGATCCGGTCGCCGTATTCCTCCAGCTTTTTCAGCAGGATCCCGGCGATATCCACGCCCCGGTGGGAGGCGTACTGGCGCTCGGAGCCGAAGAACATGTGGGTCTGCTTGACAAGCTGTCCGCCGGGCTGGAAGCCGCGCTCCAGGATCAGCACCTTCGCGCCGGAGGAGGCCGCGGAGATGGCGGCGCAGAGGCCCGCGGGGCCGGACCCGATGATCAGCAGTTCGACTTCTCTCATTTGATCTTCCCCTTTCCTTCCTGAGTCTCCACCTTCATGCCCTCCCGCAGCAGGGTGATGCAGGTCCGGACGTTGGGCTCTCCGTCCACCACCATCTGACAGGACGCGCAGTTGCCGATGGCGCAGTAGAAGCCTCTGGGGCGGTGCTTTTCCAGACTCCTGGCGAGCACTTTCACGCCCGCGGCGTGGAGCGCGGCCGCGATCGTTTCCCCCTCATAGCCTTTCATCGGCTGGCCGTTGAAGGTGAAATTGATTTCCTTACCGCGGTCGAAGGTAAGGATCGGGTGCTGGGTAATCCTCATATCCGCATATCCTTTCATGAAAAATTGAAAAGTCCTCTATTCGCAGGAACAAGGCCAACTATTACTATAGCACTATCGACTGAAATATGCAAGAAGCGGAATGAAAAAATTGGTAGCTTTCACCAAAAAATCAGCGAAAAGCGGAGCGCTTCCCCTTTTTGGACCAAAAGACGCCGGACAAGCCCGAAGCCGTCCGGCGTCCTGTGATCCGGTTTATTTCCCATCGGCGGGGGAGCGGGCGGCCAGGAATTCCCGGGCCCTGCGCAGGATCGGCAGCTCCCTGGCGGCAATCAGCCTTCCGATGGGGGTGCAGGCCCGATCCTGGTATTCCCGGACGGCGTCCTCATAGCCCAGCCGCAGGGTGGACAGGTGAAAGTCCTCGATCTCGTCCCGGGTCAGATGCCTCTCGCCGAAGCGCAGCGCCCGGCAGAGATAGTAGTGGTTGAGATTGTGGCGGCGGATCAGATTGTAGTAGTCGCTGACCACGCCCAGCTTGCAGAGGATTTCCACCTCCGCGCCCAGCTCCTCCCGGAGCTCCCGCCGGATCGCGGCCTCCAGAGTCTCCCCGGGCTCCACGCCGCCGCCGGAGCTCTCGATCAGCGTCGCCCTTCCGAAGTCGTCGTCCCGGAAGGCCCGGACGAAGCAGAACTGTCCCGCCTCGTCTGTCACCATGGCCCGGACGATCAGCCGGTCATGGTCGATGCCGGTAAAGGGCCACTGATCGTCCCGCAGCTCCAGATACAGTTCTTCCATGTGTTCCATATGGACTCCTTTCCAATAAAGCGTCAGATCAGCGGATCCACGGGACGCTACAGGCCCTGCGGGCCTTACGCGGGGCCTTCAAGCATCCACCGCAGGCTCCGGCGCCCGTCCCGGATCACAGATCGGAGCAAGAACGAGCTCCCGTCGGGATATCGACCGCATCGATCATAGCACATGGCCTTCCAAGAAGCAAGCCCAAAGGGAGAAAAACGGGCTTTGTCGGTGCGTTTTCCGTGATGGCCGCCGTCCGCAGCGGCCGCTCCGGGCGTCTGAAGCCTGCAAATCCGAATGGAATCCCGCCCGGCCCTTTGAATGGAATCCCGTCCGGTCCGAATTGAATCCCGCCCTGCCCTTATTCTTGACAGGGGACGGATTCCATTGTATAATAATATAATGTAAATTGGAAGATTATGGGCCGAAGGGAAGGGGAGCGCTGTGAACAACGTACTGGAATACCTGCTGGCCACCGCCGGGCGGCTGCCGGACGCCCCCGCTTACAGCGACGAGAAGCAGAGCTTCAGCTTTGCCGGGACCCTGGACCGGGTCCGCCGTCTGGGCTGCCTGCTGCGCCGGGAGACCGGGGCGGAGAAGCGCCCTGTGGCCGTGCTGGTCCGGCGGGACGCAGCCTCGATCCTGGCCTGCTTCGGCGCGCTCTGGTCCGGCTGCTTCTACGTGCCTCTGGACCCCGCCATGCCCGCCGAGCGGCTGGACGGCATCCTGGAGAGCCTGGAGCCCGCCGCCATTCTGATCGGCGAGGCGGACAGGAAACGGGAAGAGGAGCTGGCCGCCTTCGGTCCCGTGTTTTATCACGACGCGGAGCTGCCCGAGGCCGACGGCGCCGAGCCCTGGCGGACGGTCCTGGATCTGGACCCCTGCTATATGATCTACACCTCCGGCTCCACCGGCGTCCCCAAGGGCATCCTGATCGCCCACAGGAGCGTGATCGACTTTACCGAGTGGTATGCCGCCCTCACCGGGGCTGACGAGACGGACGTGCTCGGCAATCAGGCCCCCTTTTTTTTCGACCTCTCCGTCAAGGACCTGTACTTGAGCCTCAAGACCGGAGCCCGTACCTATGTGCTGCCCAAAAAGTGCTTTTCCTTCCCCAAGCTGCTGATCCAGGCCCTGGATGAGCAGCGGATCACCACCCTCTCCTGGTCTACCGCCGCCTTTCACATGACCGCCAATTCCGGCGTCTTCGGGAAGTATCGGCCCCGATTCCTCAAGCGGGCCCTGCTGGGCGGCGAGGCCCTTCGGGCAAAGCAGCTCAGGATCTGGCGGGAGGCCCTGCCGGATGTGTGTTATGTCAACCTCTACGGTCCCACGGAGACCACCGTGGACTGTACGTATTTTCCCATTGAGCGGGACTACGGGGAGGGGGAGCCCATCCCCATCGGCCGGGCCTGCGAGAATATGGAGCTTCTGATCCTCAACGAGGAGGACAAGCTCTGCGCCCCCGGGGAGCCGGGGGAGCTCTGCGTCCGGGGCAGCGGCCTGGCCATCGGCTATTTCCGAGACCCGGAGAAGACCGCGAAGGCCTTCGTCCAGAATCCGCTGAACCCCCGCTGGCCGGAGCGGATCTACCGCACCGGCGACCTGGGCTGGAGGGACGGGGACGGGCTGATCTGGTTCGCGGGCCGCAAGGACAGCCAGATCAAGCACAACGGCTACCGGATCGAGCTGGGGGAGATCGAGACCGCCCTCAGCGGCCTGCCCGGCATGCGGGAGGCCGTCTGCTTCTTTGACAGCGAGGCGGACCGGATCATCGCCGTCTACGCCGGCAGCGACGACGTGCCGGAGGTTGCGAAGGCCCTGCACAGCCGCCTGCCCAAGTATATGATCCCCGAGATCTTCCGCAGGCTTGAGGCCCTGCCCCATCTGCCCAACGGCAAGCTGGACCGGGTGCGCATCCGGCGGGAGAATCCGTAGCGCGGGCGATCCCCCGCGAAAGGGACTGCAAGATGAAACAAATTACAAGTTATGGACCGCTGGCGGAGGCGCTCACAGCGGTTCTGAAAAACAGGATCGCCGCCAACTGCGCGCCGGACAGGGACAGCCTGGAAAAAGAAATCGCCGCGGGCCTGCTCTGGGGGGAGCGACTGCCGGAGGGGATCGTTCTGCTCCGGCGGGGCGGCGGGCCCCAGCGGCTGCGCTTTCTGCTGACGGAGCCGGAGGCCCTCTGCCGCCTGTCCTTTGACCGGACCACGGTGCTGGAGCTGCCCTATCGCAGGGGAGACGAGAAGCTCCCCGCTCTGGCGGAGGCGCTGAAGACGCACGGCTGGGCCGAGGCCCTGCGCCGGGTCCGTCTGACGCGGAAGCCCGCGCCCATGGGTCCTTATGAGCCCAGGGAAGACTCCGTTTCTCCCGTCACTGTGATGACGATGCTCCGCGCCTGCTTCTCCCCCCTGACCGGCTGTCTGCCGGAGGAGGCGGAGCTGGCGGAGGATCTGGCGGCCGGCCGCGTTCTCGCCCGGGACGGCGGGCTGATCCGCTGGCGGGAGAAGGGGAGGGTCTCCGAGATCCGCCATCTGGCCGTGGACCCGGCGAAGCGGGGACAGGGCCTCGCCAAAGCCCTTGTCAGCGAGTACCTGGCCCAAAACGGCGAAAGGCTCTGCCGCGTCTGGACCGCCGCCGACAACCACGGGGCGAAGCGGGTCTATGAGCGCTTCGGTTACGCGGAGGACGGATGGGAGTCCGTCGTGCTGGTGTATTCGAGACCGATGCTTTGAGAAGCTTCGGAGCCATAACAGAGAAAGCGACATTTTGAACCGTTCAAGGAACGGAAAACGGAGGAAGCTATGAGAGAAGAGATCCTGGAGATCCTGCGGGACTGCTGCCCCGACGTGGATTTTGAGAACGAGACCGCCCTGATCGACGACGGCTTGCTGGAATCCCTGGATATCGTGATGATCGTCACGGATCTGAGCCACCGCTTCGACGTGGACATCAACGTGGACGATCTGCTGCCAGAGAACTTCAACTCCCTGGACGACATCCTGGAGCTGGTCCGAAGCAAGCAGAGATGAGCTTTTTTTCCTGGGAGTTCGCGGCCTTTGCGGCGGGCGCTCTGCTGCTGTACTATCTTCTGCCCGGGAAGCTGCAGTGGCCGGTGCTGCTGTGCCTCAGCCTGGGCTTCTACTGCTGCGGAGGCTGGAAGGCGCTGATCTGGCTGCTCTTCACCGCCGGGACCACCTGGGCCGCGGGCCTGCTGCTGGAAGGGCTCAACGCCCGGGCCGGGTCGGGCGGGAACGCCGGGATCAAGGGCAAAAAGCGTCTGGTGCTGACCCTCTGCCTGGTGCTGGACTTTGGCCTGCTCTATCTGATGAAATACTGGAACTTCACCGCCGAGGCCCTGGCCAAGGCGGGCGTCAGCCTGCCCATGAGCTCCCTGATCATGCCCCTGGGCCTCAGCTTCTACATGTTCCAGAGCGTGGGCTACGCCGTGGACTGCTATCGGGGCAAGTATCCGGCCCAGCGGAATCCCCTGAAATACCTGCTTTTCGTCTCCTTCTTTCCCCAGATGGTCCAGGGCCCCATCAGCCGCTATCACGAGCTGGAGCCCCAGCTGCTGGCGGAGCGCCGCTTTGACCCGGACGCCCTCAAATACGGCATCCAGCTGGTGCTCTGGGGCCTGCTGAAAAAGCTGCTGATCGCGGACCGGGCCGCCCTGGTGGTGAACACGGTCTTCGGCAAGCCCGAGGCTTACGGCGGGGCCCTCTGCGCCTTCGCGGTGCTCTTCTATTGCATCCAGCTCTACTGCGACTTTTCCGGCGGCATCGACGTCACCCGGGGCGTGGCCCAGATGTTTGGCATCCGCCTGGCGGAGAACTTCCGGCGTCCCATCTTTGCCCTCAGCCTGGCCGACTACTGGCGGCGCTGGCATATCACCCTGGGGACCTGGATGCGGGACTATGTGTTCTACCCGCTGGCCTTCTCCAAGCCCCTGGGGGCGCTGAGCCGCCGGACCCGCAAGCGCTTTGGCGGCAAGCTGGGCAAGGTCATCCCCACGGCCTGCGCCACCTTCGTGGTCTATCTGATCATCGGCCTCTGGCATGGGGCCAATTTCCGCTACATCTTCTTCGGCTTCTACAACGGCGCCATCATGACCGCCTCGGTGCTGATGGCCGCCCGCTTCTCCCAGTGGCGGAAGCAGCTGGGGCTCAATGATCGGCAGCCGGGCTTCCGGGCCTTCCGGCTGCTGCGGACCATGCTGCTGGTCTTCGCGGGGCGCTACATCACCCGGGCCCCCCGGCTTATGACGGCCTTTGCCATGCTGTGGAAAACGCTCCGCCACCCCTGCCTCTATCAGCTCCGGGACGGCAGCCTTGGGGCTATGGGCCTGACGATCCTGGACTACGGCGTGGTGGCGCTGGGCGTGACGGTACTGCTGCTTTTGGAGCGCCGCCAGGAAAAGGGCGTGGAGATCAGAAAGGCCCTGGAGCAGAGGAGTCCCTTTGTCCAGTGGCTGATGATGCTCATGCCCCTGCTGGCCCTGCTGCTGCATCTTGTGTTCCGCGGCAGCGCTGTGGACGTGAGCCTGATCTACCAACACTTTTAAGGAGGAAACATGGAAGAGAAAAAACGCCTTTCCTCCAAGCGCTGGCTCCTGCTCTTTGCGGTCACGCTGCTGATCCTGGCCCTGCTGGTCCCTCTGTTCAACTTTGTCACGGATCCCTACGGGGCCTGCGGGGACCGCTTCCTGGGCTGGTGGAGCTATGACATGACCCTGAACCCCAAGCTGGCGAAAATCAGCTATCTGGAACAGCATCACGACGAGTACGACTCCTACATCGTGGGCTCCTCCGGCTCCAGCGCCCTGGATATCGCCGCTCTGAACAAGGCCCTGGACGCGAAATTTTACAACTGCTTTTTCTACGGCACCAACACCAAGGATTTTGAGGAGATCGCGCTGTATCTGCTGGAAAACTATCCCATGAAGAACCTGGTGCTGAACGTGTCCATTATGATCGCCTCCGCCTACGACGGCGATTCCGATGCCCTGACGAAGCGGCAGTATTGGAAGGTGGACGGGAGCAGCCCCCTGCGCTTCTACGCCCGCTATCTGACGGTCAGCCCGGCGGAGGGCCTGCAGAAGCTGGAGCAGTGGCGGAAGCAGGGCTACCTGATGGACGCCTACCGGGTCATGCTCCCGGAGACCGGGGCCTATGACAAGAGCCGCCGGGACGTGGAGGGCATCGGAGCCCTGGACGACTATCTGCGCCGCCCCGCCTACGACGAATTCAACCATTACACGGAGCATCACTACCGTACCGGCCGCCTGGACGACGCCATGGGGACGGTGACCCGGATCCGGGATCTCTGCGCCGAGAAGGGCGTGAAGCTGCTGGTGATCTGCCAGCCCAGCTACTACAAGGATCTGGAGCGCTTCGATCGGGCGGACTGGGCGGGCTTCTACAACAGCCTGGCCCAGGTGACGGACTACTGGGATTTTACCCTCAGCTCCCTGAGCTGGGATCCCCGCTATTTCTATGACGACACCCACGCCCGCAACGCCCTGGGCACCATGGAGGCGGCCCGGATCTTCGGGGACGAGAGCGTGTGGATGCCGGAGGATTTCGGCCGCTATGTGCCGAAGGGCTCCGAGCCCGGGGCCCCGGGCTGCGAGCCGGTGCCCACGGAGGATTACAGCGTGCGGGTCCCCATCCTGCGCTACCATCACCTGGTGGAGGAAGGCGAGGCCGGAGATACGGTGCTGAGCGCCACGGTCTTTGCCGGACAGATGGACGCGCTCAAGGCGGCGGGCTATACCACCGTGGATATCTGGCAGCTGCGGGACTACGTGGAGCACGGGACCCCCCTGCCGGAGAAGCCCGTGATGATCAGCTTCGACGACGGCTACGAGAGTAACTATTCCATCGCCTATCCCATTTTGAAGGAGCGCGGCTTCAAGGCGACGATCTTTGCCATCGGCGTCTCCATGGGCAAGGATACGTATAAGGACACCGGCAAGCCGATGATCCCCCATTTCTCTCTGGAGCAGGCGGCGGAGATGACGGCCTCGGGCCTGATCACCGTGGCCAGCCACGGCTACGACGTGCATGAGGTGGAGGGCCTGGACCCGGAGCCCGTCCGCAAGGGCCCCCTGCAGCGGGAAGGGGAGAGCGAGGCGGAATACGTGGAATTTCTGACGCAGGACGCGAAGCGGATGCAGGAGCTGCTGGGCGAGGCGGGAGGCTTCTTCTCCTACCCCACCAGCCGCCATGACGAGCGCTGCCTGGTGATCCTGAGCCGGGCCGGGGTCTTTGCCACGGTCTGCGGCGACGGCCCCTGCGCCACGCTGCTCAAGGGCCTGCCCCAGTGCCTCTACGACATGCCGCGCCAGCTGGTGACGGAGGATATGAGCGGGGCTGAGCTGCTGGCCGCCATCGAAAGCGTCGGCCCCGACGCGGAACGGCCCTGATACGGGGCGCAGGCTTGCGGTGACAGGCCGCGGGCCGGGAAACGAGAAGGAGGAAAGGCTTTGCGATATCGGACGATTCTGTTTGACTTTGACGGGACCCTGTTTGACACGGTGGAGGGGATCACCAAAAGCATCCAATACGCCCTGCGGAAGCACGGGCGGGAGGAAGCCCTGGACCGGCTCCGCTGCTTTGCGGGCCCGCCGCTGGTGGACAAGTTCATGGAGGTCTACGGCGTGCGTCAGGCCGAAGCGGAACAGCTGGTGGTGGATTTCCGGGAGCGCTACGTGCCCGTGGGCGTCTATGAGAGCCGACCCTTTCCGGGCATCCGGGCGCTGCTGGATTCCCTGCGGGCTGCGGGGCTGAGGACAGCCGTGGCCACCTCCAAGCCCCAGCCCATGGCGGAGCTGCTGCTGGACCGGGCCGGGATGCGGGACTGCTTCGACGCCGTCGTGGGCAGCAGCCCGGCGCTGAACAATGAAAAGAAATGGCAGATCGTGCGGCGGGCCATGGAGCTCTGCGCCTCGGCGCCCGGCGAAACGGTGCTGATCGGAGATACGAAATACGACGTCCTCGGCGCGGCCAGGGCCGGGATCCCCTGCATTGGGGTGGCCTGGGGCTACGCGGAGCCGGGGGAGCTGGAGCAGGCCGGCGCGGAGCAGATCGTGGAAGACATGGACGAGCTGCTGGCCCTGCTGACGGCGGCGGAGCCCGCCGAATAATCGGGAGCAAACCGGCCGGAGGCGCAGGGCGCCGGGGGAAGGGGAGCGGAGATATGGAAAACGAACAGACGCCCGCGCTGATCCCTCACCCCGAGGACGCGGCGCTGCGGGAGGAGATCGCCCGCCTGCGGGCCGCGCTGACGGCCCTGCTGCTGCAAAAGGACGAGCTGCAGCTGATCCAGTGCCGTCGGATCGAGGCCGCCTACCTGCGGCGCTTCGGCGCCCTGGAGCTGAAGCTCTACGAGACCTGGTGCGGCTGCCTGCGGGCCAAGCGCAAGGCCAAGCTGATCCGGGCCCGGCACAACCGCCGGGCGGCCGCCGATCTGGAGCAGATCGAGGCGGAGCTGGACGGAGAGCTCTCCGTCTACCGGGAGGAGCTGGAGGCCCGCTGCCAGAAGGTGGCCGGCGTCATGGAAAAGCACGAGGGACCGGGCCTCAGTCCCAAGGGCGCCAGGGAGCTGAAGGAGCTCTACCGCCAGGCGGTCAAGTCCCTGCACCCGGATCTGCATCCGGGGGAGGACGAGACCCGGGCGGCCAGGCTGGATCAGGCCATGCGGGCCTACCGGACCGGGGATCTGGCCATGCTTCGCAGCATCTGCGACAGCCTGGACGGCCCCGTTGAAGGGGAGCGCGCCGGTCTGGAGGCGCTGCGGGCGGAGGCCGACCGGCTGCGCGCCGCTGTGCGGGAGCTGGACCGGCAGCTGAATGCCATCAAGCAGGCCTATCCCTACAACACCCGGCCTCTGCTGGAGGACGAGGCGCTGGGGCGGGCCCATGAGCGGGAGCTGGAGACCCAGCTCCGGGAGCTGAACCGGCGGACGGCCCGCTATGAGGCGGCCATCGAAGAAATGCTGGCCAAGGAGGAGGGAGACGCGCTGTGAGCAAGGAGCTGATCCAATCGGGCTCCGGGGGCCTGATCCGGACCATCCACGCGGCGATTCAGACGCCCGCGCCCTATTCCGAGGACATCCTCCTGCTGACGACCCTGGTGGCCGGGACCACCCACACCGCGGGTCTGGAGGAGCTGGAGCCCTTCCTGCGTCCGGGGGAACGGCTGATCCTGAGCCGCATGCCGGAAAACCCCTCCGACCCCAACGCCATCAAGATCTACACCCGGGAGCGGGTCAAGCTGGGCTACGTGCCCCGGAGGGACAACCAGATCCTGGCCCGGCTCATGGACGCCGGAAAGCTGCTCTACGCGGTGATCCGGGAGAAACAGCGGCAGGAGGACTGGCTGCGCATCGGGATCGACATCTATATGACCGAGGATTGATCCGCCGCAGCGGCGCACTGCGCGCCGACGATCCGCATCGGAAGGAGGGAAAGTCTGTGGGCGACGACAGCTATGTGGTGTTCGACGTGGAGACGCCAAACAGCCGCAACGACCGCATCAGCGCCATCGGTCTGGTGCTGGTGGAGAACGGGGAGCAGACCACCCACTTTTATTCCCTGGTGAATCCGGAGACAAGCTTCGACGCCTTCAACATCCGGCTGACGGGCATCACCCCCCGCATGGTCCGGGACCAATTGAGCTTTCCGCTGCTCTGGGAGCTGCTGCGGCCGCTGATGGAGAAGGGGATCCTCTGCGCCCACAACGCGCCCTTCGATCTGGGGGTTTTGGGCTGCTGCCTGCGGGATTACGGGATCGCCTGGGAGCCCTGCCGCAGCTACGTCTGCACCTGCCAGATGGGCAGAAGACTGCTGCCCCAGGCGCCGAATCACAGACTGAATACTCTTGCAGAAATGCTGGGCCTGCCCCTGCAGCACCACAACGCGCTGAGCGACACCCGGGCATGTGCGGGACTTCTGCAATATTACCGAAATATGACGGATTTAAGACAATTCCAAAGGAGCTATGATTTCCGGGAGCTTCGGACCCGCAGCCCCCGGGAAATGGATGGGGCCGCGGAATAAAAATGTAAATTTTTGTATTTTTACCTGCTTTTTTCCTCTGCCCGCCTTGACATGCTCTTCGTTCGCGGCTATAATCTATCTAATATAACGAAAGCCATGAAACGGAAGGACGGAGAGCCTGGTTATGAAAAACCCCCTATCCCCAAATGAATTCAAGATCATGCAGCTCTTATGGAAGGAAGGGCGGCCCCTTTCCCGGCCTGAGATCATCGAGCTGATCCCGGACCGCGATTGGAATCCGAATTCCATCCATCTGATCCTGAACAACATGATCGAAAAGGGCGTTATCCGCGTGGAGGGCATGACCCGCTGCGGCCGGGGCTACGGCCGGACCTACGCCGCCACGGTGGACAATCTGGAATACGCCGTGAACCTGCTCAAGGACGCCACCCCGGAGACCGACCCGGACGAACGGGTCCTGGGCGTTCTGAAGCTCCTGCTGGCCGACAGCGTCAAGCCCGAGACGGTTGAGGAGCTCAAATCCATTCTTGCGGCACGCTGATCCACGTTTTTTCGGGAGCACCCCGCGATAGGCGCAGTGTTGCGCTGGCGGGGTTTTGTTATACTTAGTATACTTAACCCATACACAGCTTGGATATGACGAAGGAGATTCAATATGATCACAGTATCCGATCTTGGCATGCAGTTTGCGGGCTCCGTGCTCTTTCAGCACGCGGATCTGCAGTTTACAGCGGGCAACTGCTACGGCGTCATCGGCGCCAACGGTTCCGGCAAATCCACGCTGGTCCGGATCCTCTCGGGGGAGCTGGAGCCCACCAAGGGCTATGTGGCCGTCAAGCCCGGCGTCCGCATGTCCGTTCTGAAGCAGGATCAGTTCCGCTACGACGCCTATTCCGTCATGGATACGGTCATCATGGGGAACCTGCATCTGTATGAGATCATGAAGGAGAAGGACGCCATCTACGAAAAGGAGGACTTCTCCGATGAGGACGGCCTTCGCGCCGCCGAGCTGGAGGCGGAGTTCGCCGAAATGAACGGCTGGGAGGCGGAATCCGACGCCAGCCGCATCCTCCAGGGCCTCGGCATCGACGTCAGCAAGCACTACGACCGGATGGCCGACACCGATCCCAGGGACAAGGTCAAGGTCCTGCTGGCCCAGGCCCTCTTCGGCAATCCGGACATTATCCTGCTGGACGAGCCCACCAACAACCTGGACATCGAGTCCATCAACTGGCTGGAGGATTTCCTGCTGGACT
>JAEEGL010844600.1_pt1 | contig 11826 bp, 10 predicted proteins | sample 9134231 | NCBI WGS metagenome assembly JAEEGL01 (sample SAMN16246548, study PRJNA631951) | gut metagenome | biome: gut microbiome; feature: rumen; material: fiber-attached | host: Bos | place: Iran: Karaj | collected 2018-10 | reverse complement strand
GATCACGATTATGGATATGGTCAAGGAGGCGCTGCCTTCGAAGTATGAGCCGGACGGCAAGGATGTCGTCTCCCTCAGCGAGACCTATTACGTGCAGTTGATCTCCGAGTCGCTCAAGACCGGCGTCAAGGCCCTTCCTGCAGGTAGCGAGGAGATTCTGAAGAAAATTATGGCGTGCCACAATTCCGACGGAGGATTCGCCTGGTTCGAGGGAATGAAGTCGAGCCGGATCCTTACCGCAGTACTGCTGGAAAGGTTCGCCATCCTGCGCGACCGCGGCTTCGAGGTGCCCGACCTCACTTCCGCCGTGAAGTTCCTCGACAAAGGCCAGTTCTCGACGGCCTATCCGTACTGGTGCGGCTGGGTGAGTGACGAGCAGTACCTCTACGTGCGCTCGATGTATGCCTCCGTGCCGTTCGAGTACAAGCCCGAGAACAAGGAAGAGAAAGAGGACTTCACCGACTTCAAGAAGGACACCAAGGCCTATTTGGTGCCGTCCAAGAAGGATGGGCGCGGCCTGGAGGGATACATCCTCGGCAAGGCCCGCCGGATCCGGACACTCCGCAACCTCAGCGGTTCTCCGGAAGGCATCGCCCTGGCGAAGGCCTTCGGCGTCAAGCTTTCCACCAAGAACCGGATGGACAAGTCGATGGTGGCGGATCTCCTGTCGCTGGTGGAATACAGCGTCAAGCATCCCGACGGCGGCTACTATTATCCCAACGCCGTGATGCCGTTCCGCGGCCTGATGGAGAGTGAGGCGTATGCCCATTCGCTGATCTGCGACCTCCTGACCTCGGTCGGAATGGAGAAGAACGACGCCATCCGCAGCGAGACCGGCGACGATGCCGGCGTCATTGCCGACGGTATCCGCCTCTGGCTGATGCTCCAGAAGGAGACGCAGAAGTGGGAAGAGGATCCTGCCTTCGTCAATGCCATCAGTTCCATCCTGGATGGCTCCGAGGAAGTCCTTGCCACGCAGGTGCTGATCTACAAGGCGACCTATACCAAGCCGTTCAAGGAGATTAAGGCGGCCGGCAACGGCTTCACGGTAGAGCGCCAGTTCCTCCGCGAGTCCTCGGATGAGCGTAAAATGGAGCCGATCGAGCCCGGCACAGTCCTCCGCAAGGGCGACCGCATCGTCATCCGCTACGCGATCTGGAACAAGGAGAACCGCAGTTTCGTCAAGCTGACCGCTCCGCGCGAGGCTTCGCTCCGCCCGGTCAACCAGCTTTCCGGCCACGTCGGCTGGTGGCTCCGCCCGCTGCTGATCGACGGCTGGTACTCCTGCTCGCCGCAGGGCTACCGCAACGTTCTCACGGACAAGACGGAGTACTACTTCGACAGCTATCCGGAGGAGAATACGACGATCTCCGAGGAGTTCTACGTGACCCAGACCGGCGTCTTCACCGCCCCGGTCGTGGAGATCGAGTCGCTCTACGCCCCGCACTACCGCGCCAACGGCGGCTACACCGGCGATCTGGTAAGTAAATAATTTTTGCTATATTTGCAGCCTTTTAGTGAAGAAAACATCGATATGGAAAAGAATTTCGTGAAGGAACTCCAGTGGAGGGGAATGATCCAGGATATGATGCCCGGGACGGAGGAGAAGCTTATGGAGGGGCCGCAGGCGGCGTACGTCGGGATTGACCCAACGGCCGATTCGCTGCACATCGGGCACCTGGTGAGCGTGATGATCCTCAAGCACTTCCAGGCGTGCGGCCACAAGCCGTTCGCCCTCGTGGGCGGAGCGACCGGGATGATCGGCGACCCTTCGATGAAGAGTGCGGAGCGCAACCTGCTGGACGAGGCGACCCTCAATCACAATGTCGCCTGCCTTAAGGCGCAACTTGCCCGCTTCCTGGATTTCGATTCGGCCGCGCCCAATAAGGCGGAACTTGTCAATAACTACGACTGGATGAAGGATTACACATTCATCAACTTCATCCGCGACATCGGCAAGCACATCACCGTCAATTATATGATGGCCAAGGATTCCGTCAAGAAGCGCCTCTCCCGCGAATCCAGCGAAGGAATGTCCTTCACGGAATTCAGCTACCAGCTGATGCAGGGATACGACTTCTACTGGCTCTGGAAGCATAAGGGATGCATTCTCCAGCTCGGCGGCAGCGACCAGTGGGGCAACATCACCACCGGCACCGAACTCATCCGCCGGATGGACGGCGGCGAGGCATTCGCCCTCACCTGCCCGCTCATCCGCAAGGCCGACGGCACCAAATTCGGCAAGACCGAGAAGGGCAATATCTGGCTCGATCCGGAGAAGACCTCCCCGTACGAATTCTACCAGTTCTGGCTCAACGTGAGCGACGCCGATGCTGAGAGCTACATCAAGATCTTCACGATGCTCGACAAGGAGACTATCGACGGCCTTATCGCCGAGCACCGCGAGGACCCTGGCCAGCGGAAGCTGCAGAAGGCGCTGGCCCGCGAGGTGACCATTATGTGCCACGGGCAGGAGGCCTACGACAAGGCCGTTGAGGCATCTCAGATGCTCTTTAGCGGCAATGGCGAGGCATTGCGGCGGCTGGATGAGAAGACCTTCCTCGCCGTCTTTGGCGACGTTCCTTCCTTCAGCCTCAGCCGTGCCGAACTTCCGTGCAACCTGCTCGACCTCCTCGCAGTCAAGACGCAGATCTTCCCCTCCAAGGGAGAAGCCCGCAAAATGGTGCAGGGGAACGGCGTCTCCCTCAACAAGGACAAGATGACCGACATCGCCCGCGAGGTGACGGAAGCGGATATTGTCAACGGGCATTATATCCTGGCGCAGAAGGGGAAGAAGAATTATTTTATCATTAATATTGTATAGATTCCGGGTCAAGCCCGGAATGACGAGGTTATGGAAAAAGCACCGAGTACGAGGCAGCTGAAGGTTGCCAGGGAGATACAGAAAGTGTTGGCGGAGATCATCCGCAGCAAGGGGATGGCGGCCTTCGGCGGCGCGCTTGTGACGGTCAGTGAAGTGCGGGTGAGCCCGGATCTGAGCGTGGCGAAGGTGTATGTGAGCATCTTCCCGTCCGAGCGGCAGGAAGCGGTGATGCAGATGCTGGAGGAGAATGTCCGCGCCCTTCGCGGCGAGCTCGGGCACGTGATGGGGCGCCAGCTCCGGATCGTCCCGGAACTTGTCTTCCACCTGGATACTTCGCTGGATTATGCGGAGCATATAGAGAGTCTCTTAAAGAAGTGAAACTGCCGCTCCGCATAGCATTACGGTATTTGTTTTCCCGGAAATCACACAATGTGATCAACATCATTTCGGGAATCAGCATTGCCGGAATGGCGATCGGAACGGCGGCACTTGTCATTATTCTCTCCGTTTACAACGGATTCAACCAGATCGTCGAGGAGGCCGTGTCGGATGTCGATCCCGACATTCTCATTACGCCCTCCACCGGCAAGGCGTTCATTCCCGAAGGGCCCGTATTCGACCGGCTCTATGACGACGACCGCGTATTCAATATGTCCTGCATCGTGGAGGAGAATGTCTTCGTCACCTACGACGGCCGGCAGTCCCTTGCCAGGGCCAAAGGCGTTGACAGCATCTACGAGGAGGAGAGCCTGTTATCCAAGCATATCACGGACGGCTCGCTTGTCCTGCATCACGGAGATGTGAAAAAAGCCGCGATGGGGGCGGCCCTGGCTTATAAACTGGGATTCAGTCCGCATTTTACTTCTCCGCTGGAAATCTATTATCCCGACCGCAAGGGCAAATTCTCCCCGACCAACCCCACCGCCTCTCTCCGGAGCGTCCGGCTGTCCGCTGCGGGTATTTTCACTGTGAATGCCGACATCGACGCCAACCTCGTTGTCGTGCCGATCGAGACGATGCGGGAGCTGCTCGGTTATGAGGAAGAGGTGACGGGGGTGGAGATCCGCCTCCGGCCCGGCGTATCGCCGCGCGAGATGCAGCAGATCATCCGGCAGATCCGCCGGGATCTCGGGGAGGAATTCCGCGTCCGCGACCGGCGTTCCCTCAACGACACACTCTTCAAGATGATGAAATACGAGAAACTGGCCATCTTCGCCATCCTCATTTTTATCGTCATCATCATTGCGTTCAACGTTTATTCCTCCCTGACGATGCTCATCATCGAGAAAAAGGAGGATATCGACACGCTGCGGAGCCTGGGTGCCACGGAGCGGATCATCCGCCGGACTTTCGTCCTGGAAGGGTGGCTCGTCACCCTCGTGGGAATGCTGATTGGCCTCGTGATCGGCCTCGTTTTCGTACTGCTACAATCGCGGTTCGGATTTATCAAGATGCCGGGCAATTACCTGATCGGGTCCTATCCCGTCATCCTCAAAGTCCCTGATATCCTGGTGGCTTCGGCCATCATCGCCGCCATCGGCTACGTCATCGCCCTGATTCCCGATAGCCGGAAATGAGAACTTTTCTTTTAGTGATTCTGGTCCTACTGCTCGCCGCGTTGGATATGCTTGCTGGCGGAGGGGGGATTGGCGTGGCATCGGGCGTCGTGCTTTTGAAGCTGCGGTTGCCGCGGGTGCTGACAGCTCTTCTGGCTGGGAGCGCGCTCTCGCTCTCGGGTATGCAGATGCAGGCCATCTTCCGCAATCCGCTGTCCGATCCGCACATTATGGGCGTCAGTGCCGGGGCCGGGCTGGGCGCGGCCGTCGCGGTCGTTGCTACGGCGGGAGCGGGCGTCCTGACCCACTCGCTGGCCCTTTCCGGGGCGGCGTTTGCCGGAGCCGTGGTGGTTTCCGTACTGATTCTCCTGATTGCCCGGCGTGTCTCAGCCCCGACTTCGCTGCTGATCGCCGGCGTGATGCTGGGCTTTGTCTTCAGTGCCGTATCGGCCATCCTGCAGTACACGGCCAACGAGGAAAGCCTCAAGCTTTACTACAGCTGGGCGGCCGGGAGCTTTGAGGGAAGCCGGTATGGGGAGATCATTGTGATGGCTGTGGCAACGCTTGCCGGCGTGCTTCTTACTCTCGCCAATGGCCGCGGGCTCGACTTGATTCTCTTCGGAGAGGATTTTGCCGCCCTTTCCGGGGCGAATGTCGGCCGGATCCGCCTTCGCGCAATGGCTTCGACCTGCCTGATGACAGGCGTCGTGACCGCTTTCTGCGGGCCGATTGGTTTTGTGGGCATCATTGCTCCTCACATCGCCCGGCGGGTTTGTCGCTCTTCGGCCCATCGCCGGATTCTGCCGACAGTCCTTCTGACAGGCAGCGGCATCGCCCTCGCGGCGGATATCCTCTCCCGGGTCTGGCCCATTCCGATTCCCGTCGGCAGCACGATGGCGCTTGTCGGCATTCCCGTCATCCTCTTGATCCTCCTGCGCAAATGATCCGCTTTGAACATATCAGCGCAGGGTACGGCGACGTGGCCGCTGTTCGGGACTTTTCGCTGGAGGTGGCTCCGGGCGAATGCATTCTCCTTTCTGGCCGCAACGGCAGCGGCAAGACGACGCTGATGAAGACCCTCGCCGGACTGCTGAAGCCGCTCTCGGGGACGCCTCCCGCGGCGGAGATCGTGATGGTCCCGACGCGGATTCCCAAGGTGAAGGGATTCACGGTGCGGGAATTCATCTCCCTGACGGCCGAGGGGCCGGCGCGTGTAGACTACGCACTTTCGGTGCTGGGCATCTGCGACCTCGCCGGCCGCGACATCTCCACCCTGAGCGACGGGCAGTTCCAGAAGGCCTGCATCGCGACGGGCCTCTCCCGCCGGGCGGATCTCATCCTCCTGGATGAGCCCACCGCCTTCCTCGACGCCGAGAGCCGCGTGGAAGTCCTTGCGGCCATCCGTGACGTTGCCCGCTCCGGCGGCACCGCCATCCTCTTCTCCAGCCACGACCTCTACGAGGCCCGCAGGGTGGCTGACCGGGAGATTGCCCTGTCGGCGGGGTGAGTCGTCTTCTGTCGGCCCGGGAAGGTGTAGGTTCCGGGCGAATTGCGGCCAAAACGTGCGGAACCTCGGTCTGTGGGTGTAGGTTCCGGGCGAATTGCGGCCAAAACGTGCGGAACCTCGATTTTTGGGCGCAGGCTCCGGGCGAAAACTGCAGAAAACGTGCGGATTTTTTGTACCTTTGCTGGAAAATGGAGTGAATATGTTGCTGCAACTTTTTATACCTTTTGCGCTGGCGCTGCAGATGCAGGTCGCGGATACTCTGACGGTGGCGATGTCGGGGGATATTATGATGGGGACGACGTATCCGACGGTGCGGCTGCCGGCCAATGACGGGCGGGATTTGTTCAAGGATGTCAGCCCGATCCTAAAGGGCGCGACCCTTGCCGTGGGCAACCTGGAGGGGACGCTTTGCGACGGCGGGACGTCTACTAAGGGGAGCGGACCGTATTCCTACGCATTCCGCACACCGACTTCTTACACGCATCTGCTTGATGAGGCGGGCTATGACTTCCTCAGCATGGCCAATAACCACTCCAATGATTTTGGCGAGACGGGGATTGTCTCGACCGAGAAGAGCCTGGAGGGGGCAGGGCTGGCGTATGCCGGGCTCACCGGCCGCCGCGAGTGGACGGTCGTGGAGCGGGGCGGTGTCCGATGGGGGCTGTGTGCTTTCGGGCACAATCAGAAGACCCTCAAGCACGCCGACCTTGGCAAGGTCAAGGCTATTCTGGATACGCTCAAGAAGCATTCCGACATCATCGTGGTATCGTTCCACGGGGGCGCGGAGGGGAGTGATAAAGGGCATCTTCCCAACGGTCCGGAGACCTATATCGGAGAGAATAGGGGAGACCTGCGCCGCTTCGCGCACTTCTGCATCGACAACGGGGCGGCCCTCGTCTACGGTCACGGCCCGCACGTGACGCGCTGCGTCGAGGTATACAAGGGTCGCTTCATCGCCTACAGCCTCGGCAATTTCTGCACGCCGTACGGAATGGGCCTCTCGGGCCCGTTAGGCTACGCGCCCGTCATCACGGTGCGTATTCTATCGACCGACGGCTCCTTCGTTGACGGCCGGATCCACCCCTTCATCCAGCAGAGCGGCATCGGTCCCCGCACCGACAAAGCCGGCATCGTCACCCGCCACATCAAAGCCCTCACCGACGTCGACGTCCCCGCCAGCGAAGCCCGTCTCACGGACGACGGCCGCATTGTACAAAGGAAGGAATAGATTCCGATAGTTTAGTTTGAGAAACTTCCGGTGCTTCGCACCTCCATCCCTCCCACTGCGACATACGTCTTGTGGGCCCCTCCCGTTCACGAGGCCACGGGCGGCCACGGTTTTCAAACTAAACTATCTGCATCATTCCTTCCATATCAATTGTTCATAAATGATGATAGCTGGGAAAATGCTGAATAGCGTGACGTTAGGGGAAATTTTTTTTTTGAAAAACAAATACTTTTGCTATCTTTGCAGTCCCCAAATTGGGGCTTAGTGCAATGGGGTCCGGCGGGTGCCGGACTGAGTAACACAACAAAAACATACAAAGATGAAACATTTTGAACTGAAAGGCGAGATCCGTCAGGCGGCCAACAAGCACGCCCTCAATGAGATCCGCAGAGCCGGCCGCGTGCCTTGCAACCTTTATGGCGGCGGTATGGAGAACATCCTTTTCACGGTTGACGCCAAGGACCTGAAGGCCCTGACGAACACCCCGAAGTCGTATATCGTCGACCTCGTGCTGGACGGCAAGACCTATGAGGCCGTTGCCCACGAGTGCCAGTGGCATCCGGTCAGCGACGTTTGCCTGCACGTGGACTTCCTCGCCGTTGACGAGAACAAGCCCGTTGCGATCAACGTTCCGCTCCGTCTCGAAGGTCATCCGGTCGGTGTCCAGGCTGGTGGTAAATTCACCCAGCTGACCCGTAGCATCAAGGTGAGCGCCCTTCCGAAGGACCTCCCCGACGAGCTGAAGATCGACATCACCCCGCTCGCCCTCGGCGCCCGCATCACGGTTGGCGACCTGAGCTACGATGGTATCAAGATCATCTCTCCGAAGACGACCATTATCTGCCGCGTCAAGGCTACCCGCGGAATGCAGCAGGCTGCCGCTGAGGCGACTGAGTAATCCCGGCGTATGGACTACCTCGTTGTCGGCCTGGGGAATATAGGCGCTGAATACGCCTCCACCCGCCACAACCTGGGCTTTATGGTGTTGGATGCCTTTGCAAAGGCATCCAATGCCGTTTTTGAGACCAAACGTTACGGCGACATTACTGAGGTATCGTTCAAAGGGAGGCACATAACGCTGCTGAAGCCGTCCACTTATATGAACCTGAGCGGCAGCGCCGTCCGGTTCTGGATGAACAAATACAGCTTCCCGCTGGAGAATCTGCTCGTGATCTCTGACGACCTCAACCTGCCTTTCGGTACCATCCGGATGCGGATGGGCGGCAGCGCCGGGGGGCATAACGGCCTCAAGAGCATCGAGGAATGCCTGGAGACGGACCGGTACGCCCGGATTCGGATCGGTATCGGAAACGGCTTCCCGCAGGGCGGGCAGATCGACTTCGTGCTGGGCGACCTCTCGGAGGAAGAAAAGGAGCAGGTCCCCGGGATTTGCGAGAAAATCATCGCCGGCGTCAAGACCTTCGTCACGGCCGGACCGTCCTACGCGATGAACGACCTGAACCGGCGCAAACCGGTCGAAAAAGAAGAAAAAGAGTAATTATTTCATTTTTTTTACAATTTTTTGCAACGTTTCGCACACGATTTGCATCTATAGAGCAAGGTTTAGGTTTTAGTACACGCCAGGGGGCCGGGATACAGTTCTTGTACCGGGCCCCCTGTTTTTTTGCATTTCTGCTAAAAAATGACGAAATTGCAGGACATTTCTGAAAGTTGGATTACGGATTATTCAAAATGAGGCTGAAAAAATACTTTCTGATTCTTTTGGCAGTGCTGTATTGCGCTGATACTTGGGCCATTCCGGTCCGGCATCGGCAGACGACCCTTACCCAGCCGGACGGATATACATTCGTTGTGCAGAACATCGGTGATGAGTGGTTGCACTTTTCGATGACGCTTGACGGCGCCGCTGTCATCAAGGGCGAGGACGGTTGGTTCTGTTATGCCCGCTTTGATGCGGACGGTCACCGCTACTCTACGGGCGTACACGTCGGGCCGGACGCGGATCCCGCTGCCGTTTCCGAGGCGCGCAATGTTCCCTGGAGGATGCTCTACTACCGTGCGGCCGCGCGCCGAGCCCTGCAGCCCTGGGCACAGACCGGGCGTCCCAACATCATTCGCCGCCTCAGTGCGATGCATCCGATGACCAAGGCCGGTAACCCCATTCAGAAACACGGAATCATCATCCTGGCCCAGTTCAATGGCGAGGGCGAGGGATTCCATTACACCAAGAGCGATTTCGACGCGATCATCAACGGCAGCGGCAATTCCACCGCGATGGCTTATTTCAACGACCAGTTCGGCGGCAAATACGAATTCCATTTTGATATCTACGGGCCGGTCACGCTTCCCCACGATTGCAAGTATTATGGCGAGAACGACTCCGACGGACAAGACATGCGTCCACATGAGATGATCATCGACGCCTGCGATGCGCTGGATTTGAGCGTCGATTTCTCCAAGTATGATGATGACGGCGACGGCGAGATTGACAATGTATTCGTCTTCTTTTCCGGTAAGGATGCGGCGGATGACGACGAGAACAATGCCGACTGCATCTGGTCGCATCAGTGGTATGTGAAGGACGGCGCCGGGAAGGTCAAGACCTACGACGGAAAAATTCTGAACAATTACGCCTGTACTTCCGAGCTGATGCGCTCGATGACGACGAATACCTACAGGATGGCCTCTATCGGGACATTCTGCCACGAGTATACCCATACCTTCGGCGTTCCCGATTTCTACGATACCAATTACAAAGGGACAGGTGGCGTCGCCGATGCCTGGTGGCTGAGCTTCGGTCTGATGTGTGCGGCAAACAGCAACAATGACGGCCACACCCCGCCCAACTACAATTCCGTGGAGCGGATGGAGCTGGGGCTCGGAGAACCCCTGACCCTCGAGGCTGGTAATTATACGTTGGAGCCCATCCAGAACAGCGGCGTCTTCTACCGGATCGACAGCGACGATCCCGGGGAGTACTATCTCCTCGAATGCCGCAATCAACGTGGCTGGGATCAGTATCTTCCCGATGCCGGCCTGATGATTTATCATATCGATAAATCGACCCGTCAGACCGGTGTCGATGACGATGGCCGGAGTTGCACGGCCCTGGAGCGCTGGGAAGGACTCAACCTCGTCAATGCCTGGCCTGCGCATCAATGCGCGGACCTGGTGGAAGCGGACATTTCCATTACCAATACTTACAAGAACATCCAATACTACGATGTGCTTCTCCAGACGGAGAAGAGAGCGGTTTGGCCCTACAATGATGTAAATGCCTTCTCGGCTTATACCTCGCCGGCCTTGACCTTCTGGAGCGGTGCCCAGTCACATCTGGCGATTTCCAATATCACCCGTTCCGGGGAGAACATCACGTTCACGGTCGTCGGATCCGCCGATGTGAGCGCTCCTCCGACTCCTGCAAACATCACCAAGACGGTATTCCAGGATGCGGCCCTCATTACCTGGGAGGCTTCTGACGCCGAGTTTGAGGGGAAAGGCTATCTCCGCTACGGGACGAAGGAGGTATTGGTCGAGCCCTATGAGCCCGGAAAATATGCCTTCTGGATAGAAGGGCTTACCCCTTCCACGGCTTATACCGTACGCCTCTGGTTCAAGATGGACGGGATTGACGGCAAGGTGGACGAGACCACCAAGTTCACCACCGCTTCCGTCAAGAAGCACGTCTATCCTTACATCTGGCTCGACAGCGCCGCCCGCACGGCCGACGGCCAGTTTGTCTCCGGCTCCAAGATTCCGCTCCGGGTTTGGAATGCCACGGAGGCGACCGAGGTGAAATGGTTCTTCAACGGTTCCTCCATTGCCCGGGACAAGGACGGATGGTATGAGGTGAAGCGCAGCGGTGAACTCTCGGCCGAAGTGATCTGGGAGGATGGCACCCAGGATGTTGTCTACAAGAAAATTGTCGTGAAATGATGAAAAAGATATTATATTCCCTGGCTGTGTGCCTGGCGCTTTCCGCCCTTTCCGCCTGCGAGGAGAATCGCGGGATGGACCCGGAAATGCTCAATGCGGACGGTTTCTCGCTGGAGGTGAACGGCAGGATGGTGCAGGATTTCGCCGAGGGCCAGTGTCAAATGACATTCAATGCCAGTCGGAATGAATTCCGTGTGGGCGATGACAAGATGTCAGAATACTACATCCTGAAATGCAACAAGGTCCCCACCGCAAAGGGGGAGACCCTGAATGTCGATCTTTCGTGGACGCAGAGCGGTTCCCTTCAGAGCCGCAGCGGCCTTCGCTTCGTGGTGGAGAAGGTCGGTGATGACGGCCGCGTCTGGCTCTGGGATGAGAAAGACGCGATTGCCGCCATCATCTACAAATCAATCTACTAGAAGCTTTTTCCGATCTCGATGAAATCGTCGGCCTTGAGGGCGGCGCCGCCGATGAGGCCGCCGTCGATGTCGGGCTGTGCGAAGAGTTCCTTTGCGTTGGACGGCTTGCAGCTGCCACCGTAGAGGATGGTCGTATTCTCGGCGACTTCTTTTCCGAATTTGCCCTCCAGCACCTTGCGGATGCAGGCGTGGATTTCCTCGGCCTGGTCGGCGGTTGCGGTCTCGCCCGTACCGATGGCCCAGACGGGCTCGTAGGCGATGACGATCTTCGCCATATCCTCGGCGGAGAAGTGGAAGAGGACGTTCTCGGTCTGCTCGGTCACGACCGCGAAATGACGGCCGGCCTTGCGCTCTTCGAGCATTTCGCCGACGCAGAGGATGACGCCGAGGCCGTT
>JAEEGL010174213.1_pt1 | contig 11826 bp, 11 predicted proteins | sample 9134231 | NCBI WGS metagenome assembly JAEEGL01 (sample SAMN16246548, study PRJNA631951) | gut metagenome | biome: gut microbiome; feature: rumen; material: fiber-attached | host: Bos | place: Iran: Karaj | collected 2018-10 | reverse complement strand
TTTTGAAAATGGTATATTAGGAAATAAGAAACTAAAAGAATTAGCAGGAACTGATACTAGTACTTCTGATAATGCTTATAGTGTGGTTGATACTAACATAAAAAAAATATTAAGAGCTCAATCTTTACCAGATGATTTTATTAGTACTGAAGATAATACAGTATCAACTGAAGAATCAAGAGTACCTATTTATGTTTGGTATGATAATGGAATAATATATTATTATTCAGAAAATGAAAAAATATTATTGAATGATAATAGTAATAGATTATTTCAAAATTTAGCAGCACTAGAAGAGATAGATTTATCAAATTTTGATACAAGTAATGTAACTAGTATGAGTGTTATGTTTAGTAATTGTAGTAGTTTAAAATCACTAGATTTATCTAGTTTTGATACTTCTAATGTAACTAGTATGGGTGGTATGTTTCAAAAGTGTGAGAGTTTAGAAGAAATAGTTTTAAGAAGTTTTGATACATCTCATGTTAATGATATGTCATTTATGTTTAATTATTGTTCTAAATTAAATAATATAGATTTATCTGGATTTGATACAAGTAATGTAACAACAATGAGATCAATGTTTCAAAGATGTCTTTTACTTGAACAATTAGATTTAAGTAATTTTAATACTTCTAATGTTAATGACATGAAATATATGTTCAATAATTGTAAAATGTTAAATAATGTTGATTTATCAAGTTTTAATACTTCAAATGTTAGTGATATGCAATATATGTTTTGTAATTGTGAATCATTAGCTAATCTAGAGATTACTAATTTTGACACAAGCAAAGTAGTAAATTTTGATAGTACATTTAGAAATTGTAAAACTTTAACTGAAATAGATTTATCTAACTTTAGTACAGAGAGTGCTACATTAATAAGAGGTATGTTCTATGATTGTAGTGGATTAATTGAATTAGATTTAACTAATTTTGATACATCTAAAGTAGAAGATATGTCATGGTTATTTAGAGGATGTACTAATTTAGAAAGAGTAGATCTAAGTAGTTTTGATACAACTAGTACTACTGATATAAATCATATGTTTTGTTATTGTGTAAAATTAAAAAGTGTTGATATGTCAAATTTTGATACAAGTAAAGTAACATCATTAAATGGATTATTTTATGATTGTGAAAGTTTAGAAGAAATAGACCTATCTGATTTTGTTACTAGTACTGTAACTGATATGACTAATATGTTTGCATATTGTATTAATTTAAAAACTATTTATGTTGGTGATGGTTTTGATACATCAAATGTAACTGCATCTTCTAATATGTTTAGAAATAATAGTGTATTAGTTGGAGGTAATGGAACACCTTTTAACAATAGTTATAGAGATAAAACATATGCAAGAATAGATACTTCAGAAACACCTGGATATTTTACATTAAAGAGTGCATAAGCACTCTTTTATTATTAATAAATATATGATAAAATGTAAATAATAGTATTAGGAGAGTATATATGAAGAAGATATTAAGCTTTATTGTAGTATTACTTATGCTATACTATTAGTAGGTAATGTTAAAGCTAAAAGTAATGAGTTAGAAATAACTAATGTAGAAATATTAGAAAAGTCAGATGAAGTAAAAGCTAATATAGAAGATTATAAAGATTTAAATATTAATTTAAATACTTTATTTTTTAATAAAGATGATTATGTAAAATATAAAATATCTATTAAGAATAATACTAATAATACTATGAAAATAGATGATATATTAGATAATTTTAATAGTGAGGTATTAGAAACTAGTTATGATATAGATAAAAAAGAATTAAAATCAAAAGAAGAGTATACTTTTACTATGACTATAAAATGTAATAAAGATATAGAAGAAGAAAGAGTAACTATTAATACTCCACTTAATATAATAATAAATTATGATAATGGTAAAACAGCTATTATAGATATAAATCCTAATACTAAGGATAGTATAATTACATATTTTATAATATTTGTATTAAGTGCGATATCATTATTATTAGTAATAACTAAAAAAGGTAAGAAACAATTACTAGGATTAATGTTATTAGTTAGTTTAATACCAATAGGTAGTAGTGCAGTAAGTACTAAAAAAGAAATAGTAATAAATAATGATATAACAGTATATGGTAAGACAGCTGTATTCAAAACAGGTAAAGAAGTAAATCAGCTGTTAAAAGAATTAGCAGGAACTAATATTGTAAATAATGATGCACCAAGAACTAGTGATACAAATATAACAGGAATAAGAAGAGCAAATGAATTACCAGACGGATTTTTACCAAGTGAAGATAATATTATATCAACGGATGAATCTAGAATACCAATATATGCATGGTTTGATAATGGAGTAATATATTATTATACTGATGCTAATAATCCATTATTAAATGAAGATGCTAGTTGGATGTTTAAAGGATTTATTAGATTAACTGATTTAGAGATTTCTACAATAGATTCATCTAATACAAAAAATATGAGTAATTTGTTTAGTCATTGTGAAACTTTAACTGAATTGGATATAAGTAAATTGAATACAAGTAATGTAACACAGATGTCATGTATGTTTACAGGCAATGCTTATATAGGTGATATGAAAATTAAGCATCTTGATGTATCACATTGGGACGTTTCAAACGTAACGAGTATGACATGCATGTTTTATGGAATGGGTGCTTTAGAAGAATTAGATGTATCAAAATGGAATGTATCTAAAGTAGAATCGTTTAATCATATGTTCTGCGATAATTTTAAATTAGAAGCATTGAATTTAACAAGATGGGATGTATCAAGTGTTAAGACAATGTTTAATATGTTTGATGATAATTATAAATTAAGAACCGTAGGAGATATTTCACATTGGAATACAATAAACTTAATAGATGTTGGTGGAATGTTTAATGGTTGTAATTTGTTTGTTGGTGTTAATGGTACAATTGATTTGAGTGGATGGAATACTAGTAATTTAAAAGTTACTGGAGAAATGTTTAGAAATGTAGCTGCAGAAGTAATTGATTTAAGAGGATGGGATTTATCTTCAATTACTGATTCTACTTGGAGTGGAACTGGAAATGGTATCTATTATGAAACAGGAAATAATTCTACTTTTAAAGGTATGGCAGGAATGTTTAAAGATGCTAGAAATTTAACAAATATATATGTAGATAGTAACTGGTCTATACCAAGTGGTGTTTCAACAACAAATATGTTCTCTGGAGCTGGAGTAAGTCAAGTAACTGTTGTTGGATAAAAGAGTGATTACTCACTCTTTTTACTTGTTTATAATAAATATATATTGTATAATTATTAGGAAATATTGGTGATAAGTATGAAGTGGAATATAGGTAATGTAGAAATAAAAAATCAAGTAGTTTTAGCACCTATGGCCGGTATATGTAATAATGCTTATAGAAGGATTATTAAAGATATGGGGTGTGGCCTTATAGTAGCTGAGATGGTTAGTGATAAAGCTCTTATGTATGATAGTACTAAGACTAAAGATATGTTATATATGACTGAAGATGAAAGACCTATATCTCAACAAATATTTGGTAGTGATATAGATAGTTTTGTTATAGCAGCTAAATATATAGAAGAAAATATGCATCCTGATATAATAGATATAAATATGGGGTGTCCAGTACCAAAAGTAGCTCTTCGCGCTCAAGCAGGGAGTGCACTTCTTAAAGATCCAGATAAAGTATATGAAATAGTTAAAGCAGTAGCAGATAGTGTAAGTATTCCTGTTACTGTTAAAATAAGAAGTGGTTGGGATGATAAAAGTATTAATGCTGCAATAATAGCTAAACAAATAGAGAAAGCAGGAGCAAGTGCTATAGCAGTACATCCTAGAACTAGAGCACAAGGTTATAGCGGACATTCTAATTGGGATATAATTAAACAGGTAAAAGATAGTGTATCAATACCTGTTATAGGTAATGGAGATATTACTACATGTTATGATGCAAAGAAAATGATAGATGAAACTGGTTGTGATGCTATTATGATAGGTAGAGGTGTTTTAGGTAATCCATGGTTAATAAAAGAGTGTGTTGATTATTTAGAATATGGTATTGAACCTAAAAAAATAACTATTAAAGAAAAAATAGATATGATAAAAAGACATTTAAATAATTTACTTGATACTAAGCCATATAAGGTAGCACTCTTAGAAATACGTACTCATGCTGCATATTATTTAAAAGGATTACCACAAGGTAAAGAGTTAAAGGTTAAAATATTTAAAACAACTAGTAAAGAAGAAATAATAGAATTATTAGATAAGTATTTGGAGGAACATAATGAATATTAAAAGGACTAGAGCATTTCTTATAGATTTTTTAATAATACTTATTATGTATAATATTATTAATATTGCTTTTCCAAATAGTAATAATGTTAAAAGACTTAAAATAGAACAAAATGAAATATTAGAAAATTATACTTCTAAAGAAATAAGATTTACTACATATTTAAAAAATTATAGTATTGTTTCTAAAGAATTAGATAAAGAAAGAATAATACCTAGTTTAATATATTTAGTATTTATTTGTTTATATTTTATAGTTTTACCATATAAATGGAAAGGTAGAACTATAGGTAGTTATTTAAATGGTATACAAATAGAGAGATTTGATAAAGGTAAATTACATATTAAACAGTTATTTATACGTAGTTTAATAGTTATTGGTTTAGGGTATTTAGTATTAAGTAATACATTAGTATTTATATTACCAAGTAAATATTATTTTATAGTTAAATCTATTATCGGTATATTTCAAATTGTAATAGGAATTTTTTCTGCATATATGATTTTATTTACAAAAGAAAAAAGAGGTATACAAGATTTAATTAGTAATACAGAAATGGCTAAAATTATTAAATAATAAGGGTAAAAACACTAGTAATATTAGTGTTTTTTTGGTATTATATAAGAGTAAATTAATTAAGAAAGAAGTGAGATTATGCGTGAATTAACTGATCAAGAATTAAGTAGAAGAAATAAGCTTAATGAAATATCAGAAATAACTAATCCATATCCAGAAAGATATGATGTAACTAATACATTACTTGAGGCACGTAATTTAGAAGATGGTACTAAAGATGTACGTATTGCAGGTAGATTAGTATTTGCTAGAAAAATGGGTAAACTAAGTTTTGGACGTTTAAGAGATATTGAATCTGATATACAAATTCAATTAAAATCTGATGTAACAAGTGAAAGTGATTATAACTTCTTTAAAAAATTAGTAGATATTGGAGATTTTATTGGAGCAGAAGGAGAAATAATAACTACTCAAACAGGTGAGAAAACATTACTTGCTAGTAGTATTACATTCTTAGGAAAAGCTTTAAGACCATTACCAGAAAAATTTCATGGATTAACAGATACTGAATTAAAATATAGACAAAGATATGTAGATTTAATATCTAATGAAGAATCAAGAAAGATATTTTTAGGTAGAAGTAAGTTTTATTTATTCTTAAGAAATTATTTAAATGATAATGGATTTTTAGAAGTTGAAACTCCTATTATTCAGACTTCTGTGTCTGGAGCAAGTGCTAAACCATTCTTTACACATTATAATGCATTAGATTTAGATTGTAATTTAAGAATAGCGCCTGAATGTTATTTAAAAGAGTGTATAGCTGCTGGATATAATAAAGTATTTGAAGTTGCTAAATGTTTTAGAAATGAAGGAATGGATCCACAACATAATCCTGAATTTACTCAAATAGAATGGTATTGTGCTTATTGGAATTTTGAAGATAATATTAATTTCTTTGAAAATTTCTTAAGAGATTCTATTAAGTTTTTAACTGGAAGTACTACTATAACAGTAGGAGAACATGAATTAGATTTTTCTAAACCTTTTGAAAGAGTAAATTATGTAGAAAAATTAACAGAAATATTAGGTTTTGATTTCTTAAAGGAAACTGATGTTGATGAATATAAAAATAAAGTAGTTGAAAAAGGGTTCTTTAAATTGGTTGATATGGAAGAATATAAATCACTTGCTCAATTAACTGACTTTTTATATAAAAAATTACTTAGAGCAAATATAGTAGGACCAGTAGTAATGTATAATTATCCTGCAATACTTAAACCATTAGCTAGAAGAAATGATAATGATTCTAATATGGTTGATTGTTTCCAAGTAGTAATTAATGGTGCTGAAATATGTAATGCTTATTCAGAACTTGTTAATCCAGAAGAACAAAGAAAAACTTTTGAAGCTCAATTAGAAGCTAAAGCTTTGGGTGATGATGAAACAATGGATTTAGATGAAGATTATTTAAGTGCTATGGAACAAGGTATGCCACCTATATCTGGTCTTGGAGTTGGTATAGATAGACTTATTATGCTAGCGTATAATACACCATCACTTAGAGATGTAATATTATTTCCAACAATGAAGCCAGAGGATAATGGTGAATAATGATATTATATGTTGTTAGACATGGTAAAACAGAGTGGAATTTAGAACATAGATGTCAAGGTATAAGTGATATTCCACTTATAGATGAAGGTAGAGAAAGTGCTAAAGAATTAATTCCATTAGTAAGTTCTTTAAATATTGATATAGTTATATCTTCTCCATTATCTAGAGCTATAGATACAGCTAAAATAATTACAGATAATAGAATTCCTATTAATATTGATGATCGTTTAGTAGAACGTGATTGGGGTATGAATGAGGGAATGAAAATAGATGAAGTAGATCAAATAGATTGCTGGGATGTTATTCTTAATACGAATGTACAAGGTATTGAAAGAATACAAGATTTTATGAAACGTATATCTGAATTTATAGAGGATATAAAAAATAGATATTCAGATAAAAAAGTACTTGTGGTAGCACATAGTGCAGTATTAAGAGTAATACATTATTTATTAGGAACTATTCCTCAAGATGGAGATTTAACAAAAATAGATATACCTAATTTAAGAATTATTGAATATGAGGTGTAGATGAAATATTTAGTTGTAAGTGTTATAATAGTATTATTAACTGTAGGATGCGTTAAGAAAGAGAAAGATAAAATGGAAGATATAGTTATAGAAGAGAATAAAAATGGTATAGTTATTGAATATAAAGAGTATAGAAATGATATGGCAATTAGTGATGATAATACTAATTATATAGTTATTACTTCTGATAAAAAAATTACATGGGGTAAAGATGAATCAAGATTATTAACTGATTCAGAATATAATGAATTAATTAAATTAGCATTCACTGAAAGCTTTAAAAGTATTGGAAGTGACGTAACTGATCCTAGAGTAATGGATGGTCGTTCATCATATATTACTTTATATTATAATAATGGAGAAACTTTTAAAATAGGTGGTTCTAATCCTAGTAATACTCAATATAGAATAGTTGAAAATAAAATTAATAGTTATGCTAAATAAAAGGAGAGATTAAATGAAAATATTATCAATAAATGCAGGTAGTTCTTCAATGAAGTTTACTGCTTATGAAATGCCAGAAGAAAAAGTATTAATGTCAGGTCTTATAGAAAGAATTGGTATTAATGATGGGTTTTATACTATTAAATATAATGGTGAAAAAGAGACTACAAATGTAGATGTTGTTGATCATAAACAAGCATTTGAAATTGTTGTAGATGAATTAATGAAACATAATGTAGTTAGTTCACTTGATGAAGTAAGTGCTTTAGGACATAGAGTTGTTCAAGGTGGTGCTTATTTTGATAAGTCTGTTTTAGTAGATGATGATGTACTTGATAAAATAGAAGAGTTAGCACCTTTAGCGCCACTTCATAATCCAGCAGCACTAGTAGGTATTAGAGCTGCTATGGAAGTATTTAAAGATGCTAAACAAGTAGTTGTATTTGATACAGCATTCCATCAAACAATGGAACCTAGTAAATATTTATATGCACTTCCTTATGAATGGAATGAAAAATATAATGTTAGACGTTTTGGAGCACATGGTACTTCTCATAAATATGTATCTATGAAAGCTAATGAAATATTAGGTAGAACTAATACTAAGTTAATTACTTGCCATATAGGTAGTGGAGCTAGTATATCTGCTGTAGAAAATGGTAAATGTGTAAATACATCTATGGGTTTAACTCCTAATGCAGGACTTGTAATGGGTACTCGTTGTGGAGATATAGATGCTACTATATTACCTTATATGATAAGAAAAGGTATGAGTGTAGATGAATTAGATAAAGTTATGAACAAACAAAGTGGATTCTTAGGAATAAGTGGTAAATATAGTGATGCAAGAGATATATCATCAGCTTGTAAAGATGGTGATGAACGTGCTATACTTGCTCGTGATATGTTTGTTGATAGAGTAGTAGATTATATAGCTAAATACTATTTTGAAATGAAAGGTGTAGATGCTATTATATTTACTGCAGGTATGGGGGAGAAATCTATTTATTTTAGGGAACAAATAATGAATAGATTAGATGTAATTGGTATTCATTTAGATAAAGAAGCAAATGATAATACTTTTGGTGTAGAAGGTATAATATCAACAAAAGATTCTAAAATTCCTTGTTATGTAATTCCTACAGATGAAGAGTTAATGATAGCTCAAGATACTTATGATTTATCAAAATAAAGAGCTTATGCTCTTTTTTGTATATGAAGTTAAGAATAGGAACAATTAATTGTCAAAATAATGAGGAAAATAGAAGTAATAAAAATAATAATGCTTTAATACTTGCTAATCATATAATTGATAAAAAATATGATATAGTAGGAACACAAGAAGTAACAATTAGTTTTACTAATAATTTAATAAATAATTTGATAGGTTATAATATATATGGTAATTTTCAATATGGTAAAGGTATAATAAATAATTTAGTTAAAATAGTTAAAGATTATAATCAAGCTAATCAAATAATTACTAAATATAAGTCTTGTAAAACTAGAACTTATACCTTACCATGGATACCATTTACTTATAAAGACTTTGTTAGAGGTTTTAAAAAGAAATCTATATTTAAAAGATTAATGACATTAATAAAGGTAAATATAAATAATTATGATATATATATATTAAATGCTCATTTAGATTATTATATATATAATATACAAAAGAAACAATTAGATTATATATATAAAAGAATAAGTAAATTAGATGGTAAAGTAATATTAATGGGAGATTTTAATTTAGATTTAGGTGATGAATTATTTATTAATTTTATTAATAAATTAGAAAGTATAGGTATTAAAAGAGTACCTATGAATGAAAAAACTAATGATTCAAAATATAGTGAAGAAAGTGCTATTGATCATGTATTTGTTTCTAATGAATTTAATATTTTAGATTATGGTACATATGATGATCTAACTAGTATAACAGATCATAAAGCAATATATGTTGATATAGAACTAGAATAATATTTATTAATATGATAAAATTAAAGTATAGAAAGAGTGATATAAATGAATGTATATCGCCAAATATATAAGAAGATAAAAAAATATAATAATATTATATTAGCGCATCATATAGGACCTGATCCTGATGCATTAGGTAGTACATTTGGATTAAAGGAAATAATATTAAATACTTTTCCTAAGAAAAATGTATATGTAGTTGGTGCATGTCCTTCTAAATTTAGATATATAGGTATTAGTGATAAAGTAGATGAGGAAATATATAAAGATTCTCTTTTAATAGTTTGTGATACACCAGATTTAAAAAGAGTAGATGGAGTAGAAATATCAAATTTTAAAGAGAGCATTAAAATAGATCATCATCCATTTATAGAGAAATATTGTGATATAGAATGGATTGATTCTAATGCATGTAGTGTATCACAAATGATTATTGAATTAGTATATAAAACTAGATTAAAAGTTAATAAAGAAGCAGCTGCAAAACTATATATGGGAGTAGTAGGAGATACAGAAAGATTTTTACATAATTATACTACAACAAAAACTTTTGAATTAGTAACTAAATTAATAAAAGATACTAAATTAGAATTTACTAAATTATATGAACCTATGTATTTAAGACCTATAAAAGATTTAAAATTTCAAGGATATATAATGAATAATTTAACTATTACAGATAATGGATTTGGTTATATTAAACTTACTAATGATATATTAGAACAATATGGTGTAGATTCTTCTACTCCTGGTAATCTTATTAATAATTTTGGATTTATAGATGAAATAATAGCATGGGGATTTTTTACTGAAGATATTGCTAATGATAATATTAAAGGTTCTATAAGATCTAGAGGACCAATTATTAATGAAGTATTAGCACCATATGGTGGTGGAGGACATAAATTAGCAGCAGGAGTACGTGCTAAAACATTTGATATGGTTGATGAAATAATAACTAAATTAGATGAAGTATGTAAAGAATATAATGAATAAATTAGTAGATAAATATATTATTGAAGATAATAAAGAAGAACTAATTAATTTAGTATTTGAATATAAAGATAAAATAGATTTAAATAAAATAGAGCATTATTTTATAGATAAAAAAGATGATTATAATATATGTGAATTAATAAGTATAGTACCTGAATATTTAGATTTAGATGATATATTTGATAGTATTATTAAAACTAATGATGATGAATTTATGTTTTGGATAATGAATAATGGCATTATAAATTTTATAGATGAAAAATATATTTATAAAATAAAAAAAGTATTAAATAGGACTAATTAGTACTTTTTTAGTACCTATCATTTTATATAAATAATGATAAAATGAAAATAAGAGAGGGATGATTTTTTTGAAAAAATGTAAGTTATTATTTAGTCTATTAATTGTTGTTACATTAATAGCTATGACAGGGTGTGATGGTAAAAAAGCTACTACTACAACAGAGAAACAAAAGAGTGAAGATGAGAAAATTAAAATTACTAAGAGTGAAACTAGTACAATTGAATATGAAGAATATAATGATGGACTTCTAAAGATGCAAATACCAAAAGGATGGAAAGTAGAAATTCCTAATACAGTTACTTATTCAGGTTATACATTTAAACTTTATAATCCAAAAGATAAAAATTATTTAGTTGAGTTTTCTTTAGGATTATCAGGTTTCTTAAAAACAGAAGCAGCTAGAAAGAAATATGCTAGTTTATATCCAGCTTCAGTATTTGGTCAATTACCTGCTATTGATCCTAGAACTACAGAAAAATTCTATAAAGTATGGAATACAACTGCTAAAGTAGGTAATAAACAAATTAATCAAGAATTCTTTGTTTATTTAAATGATTTTGAAGTAATTCAAAATTTAGGAAAAACAAACTTAGGTGGAGATGTAATTAGAGCTAAATTTAAAAATGATAAGAAAGAAACTATGCAAGGTTTATTTACTGCATCTATATATGATAGTGGATCATATTATATGTATGGTTTAGATTTAGCACCATTAAATTCTTATCATAATATAATTATGTATGCTCCAGATAGTGAATTTAATAATTGGCAAGCTGTATATAATCATTGTTTAGAATCAATTGAATTTACCGATGACTTCATGACTGGATTTAGAAAAGAACAAGGTACTAAGGTTAATACTGTAAAAGCTAATGCTAAAATATATGATGAAATATCTGATATGATTATGGATTCATGGAATAAAAGAAGTAATTCATATGATATAATTAGTCAAAAACAAAGTGATGCTACTCTAGGATATGAAAGAGTATATGATACTGAAACAGGTGATGTTTATAGAGCATATAATGGTTTCACAGATAGTTATCATGGAGAAAAATATAAAACTGTAACAGATGATATGTATACTAGTTCAATAAGTGGTTATATAGAAAAATAAAAATATATAGG
>JAEEGL010060534.1_pt1 | contig 11826 bp, 6 predicted proteins | sample 9134231 | NCBI WGS metagenome assembly JAEEGL01 (sample SAMN16246548, study PRJNA631951) | gut metagenome | biome: gut microbiome; feature: rumen; material: fiber-attached | host: Bos | place: Iran: Karaj | collected 2018-10 | reverse complement strand
TATGATGCAGTGGATACCTATAAATGGAAGATCTTCAGGTTTTTATATAAACGGGACGGACGCCGGACTCTGGCCTCGGCCGATTTCCGACGTTTCTTCGAAGCCCGGCGCTTCTGGCTTGAACCCTATGCGGCGTTCAGCTTGCTGCGCGACCGTTATGGTACGGCTGATTTCCGGCAGTGGCCTGCCTATGTTGTTTACGACGCCGCTGCGGTCCGGCAGTTGCTGGACGACAGTGCAGAGGAGGCCGGCCTGTACTATTTCCTGCAATACCATGCCGCGAAACAGTTGCAGGCGGTGCACGACTACGCCCGGCGCCGCGGCGTGTCGCTCAAGGGCGACATCCCCATCGGGGTGAGCCGCGACGGGGCGGACATCTGGAGCCAGCCCGCACTTTTCGACGACACCATGTCGGCCGGTGCACCGCCCGACGACTTCAGCGACGACGGCCAGAACTGGGGATTCCCGCTCTACCGGTGGGACGTGATGGCCGCTGACGGCTACCAGTGGTGGCGGCAGCGGCTGCAGACCATGGCGGCGTATTTCGATGCCTACCGCCTGGATCATATTCTGGGATTCTTCCGCATCTTCGCCATACCGCGCACGGCCCGTTCCGGCCTGCTCGGCTATTTCCGCCCGGCCCGGCCGCTGCAGCCCGCCGACATGAGGAAATGGGGCATCGTTTTCGACAGGAACCGCTGTACGTTGCCATGGCTTGACGAGGCCTGGCTGCACGAAAGGTTCGCTCCCGATGAACTGGCGTTTGTCCGCAAAGTTTTTCTGCAGGCCGTCGGCGACGGCGTTTTCACGCTGCGGCCCGCATACCGGACCCAGGCAGCCGTGGCCGCCCGCTGTGCCGCCGACCGGAGCGGCATCTTCGAAGGCCGTCCGCAGCTCCAGAGCCGGATTGAGGCCCTCTGCTGCGAGGTGTTGCTCATCCATGATACGCAGGCCGGAGGATACCATCCGCGCATCAGCTGCTGGAAAAGCCGTTCCTTCCAGGCTTTGTCGCCTGAAGAACAAAAGCGTTTCATGGCCATGTATCACGATTATTTCTACGTGCGTCACACTGCCTTCTGGAAGGCCGAGGCCATGCGTAAACTGCCGGCGCTCTGTGCGGCGACCGGCATGCTGGTCTGCGGGGAGGATCTGGGCATGATACCCGACAGTGTGCCCGAGGTGTTGCGCGAACTGCATATCCTGAGCCTGGAGATTTTCCGGATGCCCAAGGTGCCCGGCATCCCGTTCGGCATCCTGAAAAACAATCCCTACGAAAGCGTCTGCATCACTTCCTCGCACGACACCTCCACGCTGCGCGGCTGGTGGGAGGAACAGCACGAAGATGCCTGCCGATACTACCACGAGGTATTGCGGCTGGACGGGGACGTTCCGTATTTCTGCGAGCCATGGCTCTGCGAACGCATCCTGGCGGCCCATCTGCAGTCGCCTTCGCGGCTGGCCATCTTCCCGTTGCAGGACTGGCTGGCCGTGGACGGGGAAGTCCGGGCACAGGACGCCCGGGCGGAACGCATCAACGTGCCGGCCGATACCCGCCATTACTGGCGCTACCGGATGCATTTGACGCTGGAACGGCTGCTCGGCGAAACAGCCCTGAACGACAGGATCCGGCGCCTGGTGCAACTGCGTCGGTTCCCGCTCTGACGACACTTTGTTTTTCAACTGGAATTGCACCCGAAAAAAAGTATATTTGTAACCGGAAAAAAAGAGTAACTGATGGATCATCACAGTCATCTTACGCCCGGAGCCGATGCCCGCGGCACGCTGGAACCGCCGCGTGCGGCGCTGGTGCTGTACAACGATGCGGTGCACAGTTTCAACGAGGTCATCGACGCCCTGATGGATATCTGCGGCCACGACTACGTGCAGGCTGAGCAATGTGCCGTGCTGATACATTACCGGGGTTCACTCGCCGTGAAATACGGGGCGCCGGAGGTGCTCCGCACCATGCAGAAAAAATTGCAGCGTCTGGAATTCAAAGTCAAAATAGAAAACTGATACAGAAGATGGGATACGCACTCGGCATTGATGTCGGATCTTCCTCCGTGAAGGTCTCCCTGCTGGATTTGAAAACGGGCCGTGCGGCGGCCGCCGCCTCCGCTCCCGAAACCGAAGCCCCTATCGCCTCGCCGCAGAAAGGCTGGGCGGAACAGGCCCCGGATGCCTGGTGGGACTATCTCGGACAGGCCATTGAACGCATCGGTGCCCGTTGCGACCTGTCATCGGTGCGCGCCATCGGGATCTCCTATCAGATGCACGGTCTGGTGGCGGTCGACCGGGCGGTGCGTCCGCTGCGCGACGCCATTATCTGGTGCGATTCGCGTGCGGTCGGCATCGGCGCCGAAGCCTTTGCAGGCATCGGGGAGCAGCGTTGCCTCACGCACCTGCTCAATGCGCCCGGCAACTTCACTGCGAGCAAGCTCGGATGGGTGCGCCGGCACGAGCCGCAGGTCTTCGACCGGATTTACAAGATGATGCTGCCGGGCGACTACATCGCCTACCGGCTGACAGGCGAAGTCTCCACGACGGCTTCCGCCTTGTCCGAAGGCGTCCTATGGGACTTCAAAGAATCGCGGCCGGCCGGCTTCGTGGCCGACTGGTTCGGATTTCCGGAGAGCATGCTGCCCGATGTCGCGCCCGCGCTGGGCATATCGGGCCGGACCACGTCTGACATAGAGAAAGCATGGCGGATCCCTGCCGGTACGCCGGTGAGTTACCGCGCCGGCGACCAGCCGAACAACGCCTTCTCGCTCCGCGTGCTGCGGCCGGGCGAAATCGCTGCCACCGCCGGTACGAGTGCCGTGGTGTATGCCGTGACCGACCAGTTGGCCACCGACCCGCAGCAGCGCGTCAACAATTTCCTGCATGTGACGCCTCATCAGGTGCCATGCCTCGGCGTATTGCTGTGTATCAACGGCTCGGGTATCATGAATGCCTGGCTGCGCCGGGAAATCTGCAAGGACTTGTCCTACGACGAAATGAACGATATGGCCGAAACCGTGCCGGCGGGTTCCGACGGCGTACTGGTGCTGCCGTTCGGCAACGGCGCCGAGCGGGTGCTTTCGCTGCGGGCGTCCGATGCCCGTTTCATCGGCATCGACCTGGTCCGTCATACACGGGCCCACCTTGTGCGGGCGGTCCAGGAAGGTATCGCCTTCGCCATGGCTTACGGCATCGACGTCATGCGCCAGATGGGCCTGCAGATGCGCGTGATGCGTGCCGGCCGGGCCAACATGTTCCTGAGTGAGCTGTTCCGCAAGACCCTGGCTACAGTGTGCGATGTCGATATCGAACTGTTCGACACCGACGGTTCGCTGGGTGCGGCCCGGGGGGCGGCGCTCGGCGCCGGCCTGTACGCTTCGGAGGACGAAGCCTTCCGTTCGCTGGAATGCCTGTCGGTCACCCGGCCCGAGGCATCGTGGCGGCAGCCGGTGCAGGCCGCCTACCGTGCCTGGTGCGAAGCATTGGAGAAAAGTTTCATCAAACAATAAATCACAAACAACATTATGGCAACAAGAACTTATTTTCCCGAAATCGGCAAGATCCGCTATGAAGGACCTGCCAGCAAAAACCCGCTGTCTTTCCGTTACTACGATCCCGAAAAAATCGTGGCGGGCCGTCCCATGAAAGACTGGTTCAAATTCGCCATGGCGTGGTGGCATACGCTCTGCGCCGAAGGTGCCGACCAGTTCGGCGGCGGTACCAAGACCTTTCCGTGGAACGATGCCGCGACGCCGCTGGAACGTGCACGCCAGAAAGTGGATGCTGGTTTCGAGGTGATGCAGAAACTCGGCATAGGCTATTACTGCTTCCATGACATCGATCTCGTGGACGAGGCGGCGACGGCCGAAGAATACGAGGCCAACCTCAAGGCCATGGTAGCTTATCTCAAACAGAAACAGCAGGAAACCGGCATCAAACTGTTGTGGGGTACGGCAAATGTCTTCGGACACAAGCGTTACATGAACGGCGCGGCCACCAATCCCGATTTCCAGGCGGCGGCCCGGGCCATGCTCCAGATCAAGAACGCCATTGACGCCACCATCGAACTTGGCGGCGAATGCTACGTCTTCTGGGGCGGCCGCGAAGGTTACTGCAGCCTGCTCAACACCGACATGAAACGCGAGAAGGCCCACCTGGCCACCATGCTGCGCATGGCGCGCGACTATGCTCGCGGCAAGGGATTCAAGGGTACGTTCCTGGTGGAGCCCAAACCGATGGAACCCACCAAGCACCAGTACGACGCCGATACGGAGACCGTCATCGGTTTCCTGCGTGCCAACGGACTCGACAAAGACTTCAAGGTGAACATCGAGGTCAACCACGCGACGCTGGCCGGCCACACATTCGAACACGAACTGCAGTGTGCCTCCGATGCCGGCCTGCTGGGATCCATCGACGCCAACCGCGGTGATTACCAGAACGGCTGGGACACCGACCAGTTCCCGATCGACCTTTACGAGCTGATACAGGCCATGATGGTCATCATCCGCAACGGCGGCCTGGTGGGCGGCACCAACTTCGACGCCAAGACCCGCCGCAACTCCACCGATCTGGAGGATATCTTCATCGCCCACATCAGCGGCATGGATATCATGGCCCGGGCGCTGATTGCGGCGGCCGACATCCTGGAGAAATCGCAGATTCCGGCCATGGTGAAAGCGCGTTACGCTTCGTTCGACAGCGGCATCGGAAAAGATTTCGAAGAAGGCCGTCTCTCGCTCGAAGACGTGGTGAATTACGCCCGCGAGGCTGGCGAGCCGAAGCAGATTTCCGGCAAACAGGAACTCTACGAGGCCATCGTCAATATGTACATCTAAGAAACCGACAGTTTCTGGACAGATGAACAGGATACTCCTTTCGTTCGTGCTGTCGGGACAGCCGCTGCCGCGATGACAATCGGGCGGCTTTAGTCCTTTCTGTATTATTTCAGACAATCAAAACATTAAATAACATTTACCATGAGCAAGAAAACCGATAACGGAACGTACAAATGGGAATATTGTTCGCTCGGCGGTGTGGTGCGGGTCAAAATCGCATCCGGCGAAGACATCGCGCACCTCGGCGAACTCGACCAGAAACTCTGGACTGCGCTGAGTTGTCCGGTAAAAGGCCTCGAATTCGATGCCACGACCCTGCAGATGCTGGACACCGACGGCGACGGCAAGATCCGCGTGGCCGAAGTGGTGGCCGCTGCCGAGTGGCTCACTTCGGTTATCAAAGACAAAGACCTGATACTGAAGGGAGATGCCGCCATTCCACTGAACCAGATCAAGCAGGAAGACGAGAAAGGCGCCAAACTCTATGCTTCTGCGAAGCAGATCCTGTCCAACCTGGGGCTGGAAAAGGACGAAATTTCGGTGGCCGACACCTCCGACAGCGTGGCCATCTTTGCCAAGACGCGTTTCAACGGCGATGGCATCATTACGCCCGAATCGACCGACGAGGAAGATCTGAAGCAGCTGATAACCAATATTGTTGAAAAAATCGGTTCGCAGCAGGACCGCAGCGGCGTGGCCGGCGTGAATGCCGATCTCATCGAACAGTTCTATGCGGCATGCGCCGATTACGCCTCATGGCAGCAGCAGGCGGCCGATGCGCCGGGTGAGATTTTCCCGTATGGCGACGACACGCCGGCGGCCTTTGCCGCCTGCGAGGCCCTGAAAGACAAAATCGCCGACTACTTCATGCGCTGCAAACTCATCGCTTTCGATGCGGATGTGTCGGATGCCGTGGACGTGTCGGTCGAGAAAATCAATGCCATCAGCGAATTCAACCTGGCCACGCAGAGCGATGAAATCGCCAAGTATCCGCTGGCCCGTCCGTCGGCGACCCTGTCCCTGGCGTTCGATGCCATCAACCCGGCCTGGCAGGATGCCTTCGCTGCCCTGAAGAAATTGGTGCTTGATGTCGATTTTGCCGGCAAGACCTTCATCACCGAAGCCGAATGGCAGGCAACGCTGGCCCGTTTCGGAGCCTATACCGACTGGGTGGCCGCGCGGAAAGGCGCAGCCGTCGAGTCGCTGGGGCTCGATGCGGTGAAGGCGGTGCTGGCCGGCGACCGCAAGGCAGCTCTGCTCGACCTGGTGGCGCAGGACAAGGCGCTGGAAAGCGAAGCGGCCGCCATCGACGAAGTCAACCGGCTCACCCACCTCTACCGCGACTTCTATACGTTCCTTCGCAACTATGTGATATTCCTCGATTTCTATTCCGACAAGCCGGAGGATTCCGCCATGTTCGAGGCCGGAAAACTCTACATCGACCAGCGTTGCTGCAACCTCTGCGTCCGCGTCGAAGACCTGGGCAAGCACGCCGATATGGCCGGACTGAGCGGCATGTTCTTGATTTACTGCGCCTGCACATCGAAAGTGCGCAACGAATCCATGAACATCGTAGCCGTGATGACCAATGGCAACACGCGGCGTCTGCGTCCCGGCAAGAATGCGGTGTTCTATGACCGTTCCGGTCAGGACTGGGATGCGGTCGTGACCAAGATCGTGGACAATCCCATCAGCGTGCGTCAGGCGTTCTGGAGCCCCTACCGCAAGTTCGCCAACGCCATTTCCGAACGTATCAACAAATCGGCTGAAGAAAAGGACAACAAGGTCATGAACGACATGACGGCCAAGGCCAATGCCATTGATGTGCCGGCAGAGGGGACGAAGCCCGAACCGAAACCGCCGTTCGACATCGCCAAGTTCGCGGGCATCGCGGCCGCCATAGGCATGGCGATAGGCGCCATCGGCCTGGCCCTTTCCGGTCTCATCAAGGCCGTCGCGGGTCTCACCTGGTGGAAATGGCTGATCATCATCGCGGTCATCATGCTGCTCATCTCCGGTCCCGCCTGCTTCATCGCCTGGAACAAGCTGCGCAAGCGCAACCTCGGCCCGGTGCTCAACGCCAACGGCTGGGCCATCAACGCCGTGGTGTTGATAAACATCGCCTTCGGCGCTACGCTGACCAGTGTGGCCAAGTATCCGCGGATGAACCTCGACGATCCGTACGCCCGCCGTGCGCCGCTCTGGTGGCGTATTCTCCGGACGATTATCATCCTGGCTGTCATTGCTTTCGTGTTGCTCTGCGCAACGCAGCGCATGGATTTGATCGGCCTGGGGCAACCTTCGTGGTGGCCTGATTGCCTGACTTTCTAAGGAAGGATTATTTCAGCCGGACAACCTGAATGCCGGACCCGCCGTAGCGAATGTCTTCGTCGTCGAAGTGCGCTACGGCGGTCTGTTTTCCGAGGTATTCGCGGATGAGGCGTCGCAGGATGCCATTGCCTTTGCCGTGCAGTATCCGCACCTCGCCGATGCCGAGCATGGCTGCTTCGTCGATGAAACGCTCAATCTCCACCAGCGCTTCGTCTGCGCGCATGCCGCGCACGTCCTTCTGCGTCTGGAAGTGCACCCTTTTCTGGCTCACATCGTACGTCTGGCGCACTTCGGGAGCCACCGGCGCCGTACCCCGCTTGAACTCACGCTGCGAGATGCGTTCCAGCCGTTCCAGCGGCAGACTGGTCGTGATCTGGCCGACGGCAATGGTGGCGCGTCCGCCGTCTATACGGACAATCTCGCCGGGAATCTGCTGACCTTTGATGCGGACCGCGTCGCCGGCGCGGAGCGGTTGTTCCGGCTGTTCCGGCTGCGGTGCGGCGGCGGCCTTCGCCTGTTCGGCCGCTTTCTGCTGCTGCCGCTGCCGTTTCCGTTCCTGACGCGCCTTGATCTGGGCAATCTTTCGTTCGACGGTGCGCGACTGTGCATCTTCGTCTGCCTGTTCCATCCGCTCGCGGAACGCCGTCAATTCGGCGCGGACCTTCTGTGTCTGCGTCTTTTCGGCCTGCGCCTCCTTGATGGTGCGGATGGTATTCTCGATGGTCCGGTTGGCCGATGACAGGATGTCTTCGGCTTCGGTCTTGGCCGCTTTAAGAATCTCGCGCCGTTCCCGGTCGGTCTGCTCGAGCTGTGTCTGGTATTTTTCAAGCACGCTGTCGAGTTTCTTCTCCTGTTCCAGGATGTGCTCGCGCTTGTTCTGCCAATAACGGCGGTCCCGTTCTATCTGGTGCAGGAAACGCTCGAAATCGATATGCGTCCGGCCGGCCTTTTCCTCGGCCTCACGGAGCACGTCTTCGGGCAGCCCGATCCGGCGCGCCATCTCAAACGCGAAGGAACTGCCCGGTTTGCCGGTTTCCAGACGGAACAGCGGCCGCATCTGCTGCGCGTCGTACATCATGGCGCCGCTGCCGATGCCTTCGGTTTCGAGGGCGAACTGCTTGAGATTGCTGTAGTGGGTGGTTATGACGCCATATACTTGTTTCCGGTGCAGCTGGTCCAGCACCGCTTCGGCGATGGCGCCGCCGATGGCCGGTTCCGTACCCGTGCCGAATTCGTCGATGAGCAGCAGCGTCTCGCCGTCGGCATATTTCAGGAAATGCTTGAGGTTCCGGAGGTGCGAACTGTACGTGCTCAGGTCGCGGTCGATGGACTGTTCGTCGCCGATATCGATGGACAGGTGCTGGAAAATGCCGGCTTCGGAGTCGGGCGACATGGGGACCGGCAATCCGCATTGCAGCATGTATTGCAGCAGCCCCACCGTTTTCAGGCAGACACTTTTGCCGCCGGCGTTCGGCCCGGAAATCACCAGGATCCGCTGATCCTCATTCAGGGCGATGTCGAGAGGCACTGTCTCGCGGCCTTCGCGCCTGAGGTTCATATAGACCAACGGGTGAATGGCCTGGATCCAGCGGAAAGCCTGCCGGTCGCGCACCACCGGCTTTGCGGCGCGCAACTTGAGGGCCAGCCGTGCCTTGGCACTGATGAAATCAATGGTGCCGAGAAAGCCGGACAGGCCGTTCAGTGCCGGCAACTGCGGGCGCAGCAGGTCGGCGAATGCCGTCAGGATGCGGACGATCTCGCGCCGTTCCTCGCACTGCAGTTCGCGGACACGGTTGTTCTGCTCCACGGCCTCGGCCGGTTCGATGTACGAGGTCTTGCCGGAGGCGGACTCGTCGTGTACGATGCCGCCGATGCGGCGTTTGGATGAAGCGTTGAGAGGGATGACCACGCGCCCTTCGCGCACCGAAAGCGATGCGTCGCTGTCGGTCCAGCCCTCGCGCTGCGCCTGCTGCAGCAGCCGCTGCATGGTCCGGCCGATGAGCCGCTGCTGTTCGGCGATTTCCTTGCGGATGCCGGCGAGGGCGGGGGAGGCGCTGTCGCTGATGTTGCCTTCCGGTGTGAGAATACGCTGTATTTCGCGGATCAGGTCCGGGAACGCATCGACATCGCCGGCCATCCTGGAAAGCAACGGGTAGGGGTTCTGCTCTTTCCGCCGGAAGAACGCCTGGATGTCGCGGATGGTTTCCAGGTTGTGCAGCAGCGCCGACATGGTCTCCGGTTCCGGCCAGGTGCCCGGGATGCGCAGCTGCCGCAGGGCGGCGGTCAGATCGGTGATGCGGTGGGCCGGATAGCCGTCCTCGAGCATCAGGATCTGCCGGAATTCTTCGGTGCACGCCAGGGCTTCCTCCACGTCGGCATACGCCGTCATGAACTGCATTCTCTCCACGCCGGCCTTTCCGAGATCGCTTTCGCACAAATCCCCAAGCATCTCGCGAAGCCGCGTGAAACCTATTTTCTCTTCGAAATTTTCCGGATAAACCATGGTGTGCCGCTTTCGCCTGCAAAGATGAGAAAAATAGCTGTCCGGACATCGACCGACACATTGCTAAAAACATTATTTTTGCATATGCCGGCATGACGTTGTGCCGGTTCAGGAAACAGCCATGAACATTTCCCGCCGTATTTTCCGCATGGCCGGCGCCTGCCTGATGTGCGCCGTTCTCTGCCATGTACTGCCGGCCTGCGCCCAGGGCGGCAGGGCCACGTCCGCTGCGACCACGCCTGCTGCAGCTACTTCCGCTGCAGTCATGCCCGCTGCGTCCGCGCCCACTGCACCTGCACCCGCCGCCAATGCCACGCCTGCCACGCTGGAGGAGGCACTGGCCGCGCTCCAGCCGTTGCGCGAGGGTCCGATCGACACTTCGCCCTATGCGCTGGAAGTATTTTACCGCAACACGTTTGATGCACCGCAGGTCTTCGACCGAGAGGCCGATTTCACCGGGACCGATGCTTCCGGACGCGAGATCCGCACGCGCCAGCCTCTGGATGAGGCCGAATGGATTGTCGAAGGCGACGGAGGTGCGACCATCCGTGACGGCCGGCTCCGGGTCACCTCGGGCCGCTATCTGGCCGATGGCACCATCGATTTTTCGCAGCGCAGCCACATGGTCGTCTGGAACAAACATGTGTTCCCGGCCGACTATATGCTCGACTTCGTCGTAAACCACGGCGGATCGGACAATGGTCTGACCCTGCTCTTCATGAGCGCCACCGGCCTGGACGGCGAAAGCGTGTTCGATGCAGCGCAGCCGCTCCGCAAGGCCATGTACCCGCGTTACCACAGCGGCCGGCTCAAGAACTACACCGTGTCGTACTGGAGCCGCAACGTGCAGCCGCTTTTCGAGGCGGTGTCGAACCGCGTACGCCGCAATCCGGGCATGAATATCCTGTGCTCCGGACACAGCCGCACCGATGCCTCGTCCGACAAGGACTACCACATCCGCATTCTCAAGGTGGGCAGTACCATCACAGTCGAGGTGGACGGTATCGTGGTCTGTGAGGGCACCGATCCGCAGACGCCGCTGCAGGAGGGCCGTGTCGGCCTCCGGACCATGGAAGGCGTAAAAGAGGTATCGTACGATGATTTCACGGTCTGGAAAGTAACCCGGAAGAACCCGTAATCCACAACCTGATGATGCGACGTCTGCTGACATATTTATTGTTGCCGTTTTTTTTGCTTGCTGTGTCCCGGCATGGCCTGCTGGCTGCGGATACGCTGGCCGTACCGGTAACTGTTCCACCGTCAGGGCTTGCCCCGGCGGACAGTATGGCCCCCGATACATCCGCTCTTCCGGCCAAAAAGACCATATACAAGTTCGACATCAAGCAGGAAGTCGGTCCCGCCCTGCTGCGCATCGTGCGGCAGAGCATGGAAGAGGCGCAGCGTCTGGATGCCGACCTGATCGTGGTGCACATGAACACCTACGGCGGCCAGCTCGACGCGGCCGATTCCATCCGCACCCGCCTGCTCCGCTCGCCGGTGCCGGTCTATGTATTCGTGGACAACAATGCCATTTCGGCCGGGGCGCTCATCGCCATCGCCGCCGACAAGATTTACATGTGCGACGGGGCGTCCTTCGGTGCCGCGACGGTGGTCGACCAGACCGGCAAGCCGCTGCCCGACAAGTACCAGTCGTTCATGCGCGCCCTGATGCGCTCCACGGCCGAATCGCACGGTCGCGACACGCTTGTCACGGCTGGCGACACCGTGTACACCTGGCGGCGTGATCCGCTGATAGCCGAGGCCATGGTCGATCCGCGCACGGTCGTCGAAGGCGTGGTCGATTCGTCCCGCGTGCTGACGCTGACCACCGGGGAGGCGTTGCGGCTGGGCTATTGCGAGGGACGGGCCGCGAGCATCGCTGAGATGCTCGAAGCCGAAGGCATCGCCGATTATGAGATGCATGCCTACACCCTGACGCCGCTCGAACGCATTATCGGCTGGATGGTGAATCCGGCCCTGCAGGGCCTGCTCATCATGGCGATGATCGGCGGCATCTATTTCGAATTCAGGACGCCCGGCATCGGTTTCCCGCTGATTGTAGCGCTACTGGCAGCCTTGTTGTATTTTGCCCCGCTTTATCTGGAAGGTCTGGCCGCCCATTGGGAGATTCTGCTGTTCGTGGCGGGCATTGTG
>JAEEGL016640640.1_pt1 | contig 11827 bp, 9 predicted proteins | sample 9134231 | NCBI WGS metagenome assembly JAEEGL01 (sample SAMN16246548, study PRJNA631951) | gut metagenome | biome: gut microbiome; feature: rumen; material: fiber-attached | host: Bos | place: Iran: Karaj | collected 2018-10 | reverse complement strand
TTCTCGTTGACACCGTCCAGAGGGATGTACGGGGCCGCGTTCAGCCTGACATCGGCGGGCAGCTTGCCATAGTCCTCGTCGGTGTCCACGAACATCCTCATGTCGACGAGGCTCATGGACCGGTGGCAGCCGTTCTCATGGGTGTAGACCACCGCGGGCATGGTGTATCTGTAATCGAAGTTCCTGCCCACGAGGTATCCGGAGCCGTCGGCATCGGTCGCCTCGAAGACGGAACAGTTCCCGGGGATGACGCCGTTGATGTACCGTCCGCACGTCACGTTGTCCTTGAGATATTCGTAGAAGTCCGTCAGATCCAGATCGGACGAGCCGTGCCTGAGGTAGTCCTCGAATCCGTAATCTCCTGTCATGTCTATGTAGGCCAGTCTGCCATCGGCATCCACCTTCACGTCGAAGATGACGGTCTGGTCGTCGTCCGATACAGCGGTGGACAATACCAGCGCAACGACCGCCAAGGCGATCAGGATGGCAAGGGCTATGATGCCCCTCGTTCTTGTGCTCATGGGCACGGTATAGGCTTCAGCTTAGAAATCAGTATCTTTCCCTGGCGCTGTTCCCTCCCCTGATGGTCAAATCGGGAATTGTCACGATGGAGACCATCAACAAGAGGAAGAGGAGTGTCGAGAAGATCATCGGCGAGAGGTTCGCTCTCAAGGATGCCCGCCGCGCCTACGGGCAGAGGTTTCTCGACCGCGGTGTACCCATTGAAAGTGTATCTTACGCTATGAGGCACGACTCGATCAGGACCACGCAGAAGTACTACGCGAACTACCGCGAGGAATCCGTCTTAGACAACATCTACGACGTCATGAGGGGCAGGTCCGAGAGCATGCCCTGATCCATAAAAGTGCGGGCACACCGGCCAGGCGACAACTGTTGTTGGGCTCAGATTCCAGAAATCGGGCCCACATCAGTCCGAGGACTCCAGATGTCATGATAATCATTACATGAATGTCGCAGATGAAGGCATCTTCAGTTCATCAGATGAGATCGAAGTATTCCTTGAACCATCTCTTCGTCTGGCGGATGAGCTCTGACAGCATGAACGATATCTTTCCTTGACCGGCAGGCCTCTCCCTCTTCTCTTCGATCGGGATCCTCTCGATCCTATCCGCACCGACATGGATGGCCATCCAGGCCAGCAGTTTGTTCTCGTATTCCCATAGATGCCTGATGTGCCTGTTCAGTATATGGATGACATAGAAGAACAGGAACGATAAGTACAGGCCGACGACCATGAGTATGGGGTTAACTTCCGGAATGTTGAAGCCCAGACCGTTCGCGTATCTGATGCTGAATCTCAGCACAGTTGTCAGCACAAGGGAGATGACAATCAAAGCGACCTGGATCTCCACCTTGTTCTTCATCGTGCTGGGTTTCATCGGTTCGGGGAATCCTTTGCTGTCAAAGGTCCCTTTCAGCAATTCCGTGAACCTGCATAGGATGTCATCTATCTTGTTTAACTTGTAAACGCCGAACAGACTGGTGATGCAGAGGTTGGCGGCTGCGATCCCGAGGACGATGATCTCCGGGGTCTTGAACTGGCCGTCCCCAGAACCCGAACGGAAATCCAATATGAAGAAACTCAGGGCCATCATAGCCACCATGGCGGCGAATATGAGGAACGAGACCATCCTTCCCCATACGATGCGCTGAGAGGCCACATCATCTGCCAGCAACCTGAGTTCTCTGGAATCCTTGTCGTTGTCCTCCACGAACTCGCATAGGGCATCGGTCCACACTATGGTACGGTCCGTATGCAGCTTGATGGATTTCATCAGCACATAGGTGATGAATGCCGCATCCATGGAGAAGAACAGTGCGATCAGGTATTCGCCTGCATCTGAAAAACCGAACCACACCCCTGATTCGATGTAGAGCCTGATGATCAGGAGTACGATGAAACTCAGGGAACCGGGGATTATCAGCAGCAACACTAACGGATTAATCGATATGTCCTTACCAGCACGGCGTAGAACGCAATCGAGGAATCTGTCCTCTGCCGACATGCCCATAATGGTACGATATTTTTAATTGTAAATAACCATTTTTGAGCCGATCGGCATGAAGTTGGGCGGTGAAAGGACCAGTATTGCGAGGATGCCTCGTATCCTATACTTGGTGGAAATATGCCTGGCCTACATTCTGTCGTTCAACATCTATAAGTTCAGCGTCCTCTCGTATGGGCTGGACCTGTCCACGCTGGAGTCCTCCGTAAGGTACCTCTACATCCTGGGCTCAACCATCATCTCATCGGAGATGACCATAAGGACCATGGTAAAGCTGTCCTCGGCCCAGAAGAGGTCCTGGCAGCTGGCCAACAAGACCATGATCCTGCAGATATTCCTGGTCTTTCTGAACGGTTATGTGTTCGGGAACTGGGCAAGGAACCCGCTGATCCAATCCGAGGTCCCGTTCGTATTCGTCTGCATCCTCTGCATGCTCATCATGTTCCTTCCGCATGTGAGGAAGTACTACACTCCTCCGATGGTCGGCACTACCGAGGCCAAGAAATGGATCCCCTACATTCTGTGGGATTTCACCAAGGACAGCAGTTACCATTACGTCTTCGGTTACGATGATGACAAGAAGTTCTGAACGTCGAAGATCCGGATATCAGAAATGCTTCTTGAGGGTCAAGATGTTGGTCCCGTCCCTGTATTCGTATGAGCGCTCTTCCATGATGCTATTGACGATGATCAGGCCAAGTCCGCCTGCGCGCAAGTCGGTCTCTCCCTCTTCGAATGCATGATTTTTGACCTCTAGCTGATTGAAGGGTTTAGCATGATCGATTATCGTCAGGACGAATCCTCTGCTCTCGTCATCGAAGGACAGACGCACCAGGATCTCGCCGCCGTTGTTCTCGTACCCGTACTTGATAATGTTGGACAACAGCTCATCGCCGACTATGACCATCTGCTTCCTGAAATCCTCGGGGAATCCGTGCTCGTTACCGAAGACCTCGATGTATTCCAGCATCTCAGGGATGTTATCGATCTTGGCATCGAAACTCTTCTCCTCGAAATAGTCCTTGTTGGCGTGATACTTCACGGTGAGAAGGGTGATGTCATCGCTCTGAGGCGCATCCCCGACGAAATCCGCCAGATCATGCTTTATCGCGTCATGGAGTTTGATGACGGACTCATGGACCTGACCGTTCATCGTGTTCAGAAGTCTCTCGTCCCCGTAGAAATCGCCATCGGTATTCCTGGCCTCGGTCACACCGTCGGTGTAGAGGGTCATGCTCTCCCCAGGATTCAGAACGACCTCCTCATCGACGATGAAGGTCTTATTGAAGCATCCCAGCATGATCCCGGGGTTGCATTTTAGATAGCGGTAGTTCCCGTTGGAACCGATCGATACCGGGTTGTGTCCCGCGTTGGCGAACACAATATCCCCGTTCCTCTTGTCCAGGATGGCCAAGAAACAGGTCACGAACATGCTGGCGGAGTTACCTTTCTTGATGGAATCGTTTATCTCATTCAGGATCTGGGAAGGAGTCTTCCCTACTTTCGCGAAGTCCCTGAAGGCGGTGATGGTCTTCATCATGAACATGGCTGCCGGAACTCCTTTGCCAGAAACATCCCCGATAAGGAATGCGAAATGGTCCTTGTCGATCTCCAGATAATCGTAGAGGTCTCCACCGACCTCTTTCGCAGCCTTCAGCTCTGCGACGATCTCGATGCCTTTTATCGACAGATTCTTCTTGGGCAAGGTCTCCATCTGGATCTTCTTGGCGACCTCCAGCTCGGTCTTGCCCTTTTCAACCTCGTTGCTGGCGTTGACCTCATCCGCTAGGAGGGTCTTCGTCCTCTTGTTGAGAAACATCACTCCGGCGAACAGCAGGATGATGAACAGCAACCTTCCTCCCAGATACGCAGTCAGTATGACATTGAATCTGTTCTCTCCAGCTAAGGCCAGGGCATCCAGGTATTGCTGCCTTCCCTCCGGTGTATCCGGATAGACGTCAGGCAGAAGTTCGTTGTGGATAGTACCGCTGAGAACATCGACCTGACCAGAAAGAAGGTTGGAATCGTATTCTCCATAGAACACTCCCAGATACAGACAGCATATCATCGCTGTGATGACGGTCACGAAGACGATCATGCAGACCCGGGGGTTGTAATAATGCCCTGTAAGGGCGATACAGACGGCCCACCCAAGTATACCATGCTTCGGCATTATGATGTTCAGGATCGATATGGACAGGATGAACAGGAACAGCACATAGTACTTGAACAGGGGATTGTAGAGATGCTTGCTCTTGTAGAACAGCATGGGGGTGAGCAGCAACACGACCACGATTGGAAGGATCGTTATCGTCAAATTGTATGTGAACTCTCCGACCTTGAACACGTTTGGGATGTAGGCCATCCACACCAGGATCGCCAGGGCCGCGGCCAGGAGCAGGACCATGCACATGTGTCTGTTGGCGTCGGCCTCATTCTTCGCATACGGGCTTAGGTATCCATCGTCGGTCATAATGAACACGTGTAATCAGAGCTTTTCGATCTTGAGAAGATTCTGGAAACCTACCATCTCTAGGATGGAATAGATGTCCTTGGGGACGTTGATCAGTGAAGTGTCATCGCATTGCTGCTTCAATCTGACGATTATCCTCAGTCCCGCTGATGATGTGTATTTGAGGTCCTTCAAATCCAGGACGATGGCCTTGTAGGTGCTGCTGGCCATTACGCTCTCTATCTCCTTTTCCGCTTCTTCTGAATTGGAGGAATTCAGTTCCCCTTCCAGGAAGAAGGTCAGGGTACCATTCTCTATGGTGTGCTTCATGCTCTCCCCTCGCTGTTCAATCTCTGTCTCTCGACCAGTTCGGCGAATCTGCCATTTTTGTCGATGAGGGTCTGGTAGTCGCCCTCTTCGATGATCCTGCCGTCCTCGAGCATGATGATGCGGTCCGCATTCATAATCGTTGACAATCTATGAGCTATGACGATCCTCGAGCAATTGAGCTTCTGGATGGATTCAGCGACCTTTTTCTGCGTTTTGTTGTCCAAAGCGCTGGTCGCCTCGTCGAAGATCAGGATCTTCGGTTTGTGCACGACGGCCCTGGCGATCATTATCCTCTGCTTCTGTCCTCCGGAGATGCCGCCCTGTCCTTCGGATATGATGGTCCTCATGCCCATCGGCATCTCTCTGATGTCCTCGGCCAGATCCGCGATCTCCGCCGCCTCCCAGGCATCCTTCTCCTTCAGATCCGGAGCGGTGATGAGGATGTTGGACATGATATCGGCGTGGAAGAGGGTTCCGTTCTGGATGACCGAACCTATGTTCCTCCTCAAAGAGGTCAGGTCGATGTCCTTGATGTTGATGCCGTCGTAGAGAATCTCTCCGCTCTCAGGTTCCTCGAATCCGAGCAGCAGCCTCACCAATGTGGATTTGCCGCATCCGCTCTGTCCGACTATGGCGACGTACTCCCCCTCCTTGACGGTCAGTGACATGTTATCCAGGATCAGCGGGCCATCCTCCTCGTATCTGAACGAGACATCCTTCAGTTCAATGTTGCCGGACACCGATTCCAGCTTGATCTTGTCGCTGTTGTTCTCCGGCTCTGTGGTCATTATGGGTCTGGCCATCTCGAAGAGAGGCTGGGCGGAGAACACAGTTCCCAATATCTGACCTAGGTTGAGGAACGCGGCCGTGATGAGACCGTAGCTGGTGATGAAGGCCACGTAGTTACCGACCGGGATGTTGTTCTCTGCGGCCATCAGGTAAAGGACGATGCTTCCCACCAACGTGATGAGCAGAGAGATCGCAGCGTTCAGTTTGAGGATGAGCGGAGGGTTGTATGTCACCTTCGTGGCCCTGAGGTACGCCCTGGTCCATTTGGCGAACGCCCTCTTCTCGGAACCGGACAGCCTGATCTTCTGTATGCCGTTGATGATCTCGTAGGTCACTCCGTCCTCCTTGGAGGATAGCTCGAGCACCTTCCTGGTATGGTTCCTCTGGACATACGAGATGTAAACCGAGAATCCCAGCGATACCACCTCTATGATCACCACAGGGATGATCAGCACGGGTGCGAAGCTGAACAACTGGACGATATAGGCCAGCGACATCACGAACGACAGCAGCGCTATCGACATCTGGTTGACGATCAGGTTCGACAGCATTCCGACGCTGTTGAACCTGGCGGTGAGCTCTCCGGTGTTGTACTGCTTGAAGAACGACGTAGGAAGGCTCAGAATGCGCATCATCGTCGCTTCCTGTACCGAACGGTCTATCCTTATGGCGACGCGGGAGTTGATGAAGGCCTTCGCCGCATTGATGATCAGCAGACCGGTCGCTGTGGCGATCAGATATATGGATACACTGATGAATTGGTCCATATCCTTCGAACCAACGACATCTCCCGTCATCAGCTTGATCAGGTAAGGCAGAAGGAGCCCGACCCCGGTTGCAATGATCGACAGGAGAATCACCAGGGCTATGTCCGTCGGACGGATGGCTTTGGATATGTAGCTGGCGTATTCCTTGAAGGAGACCTTCGTCTTGGGAAGCGGCCTGTAGAAGCTGTACGCCTCCAACTCGAGCCTGTTGACGAGATTGGCATCGATGGTGGTCTTCTTTCCGGTCTCGTGGTTCACGTAGTAGTAGCTCTTCGTTCCCTTGGGGAAAATGACCACCGGGCTGTTCGAGACAATAGTGAAGATGAGCAGCGGGCATTCATCATCGCCGGCGTACGAGTCGTCCAGCATTATCTTGCGGTACTGTACGTCGTACTGGCCGAGAGCGTAGTTGAGCTTGTCCGTGAAATCCGTAATGTTCGTCGGGATGTCCGTCATCTGGTGGTTGAAGTAGGAGAGGATCTGCGATATCGCGTAGTTCTCCCTGGCGGCCTTCTCGCTCAGATCGGTCGGATCAGCAGCCTCCATCCCAGCCAGTGACTTGAAGGATTCCTTGAGCAGTTCATCGTCTAGCTTCTTCCTTTCCTTCAACTGATCCTCGAACCAACCCATCTCCTCACCTCCTCATCCATTCGTTACCAGATCGTAGTAGCATCCCTTGACTGCCATGAGCTCGTCATGGGTGCCGCGTTCGACTATGTGCCCCTTGTCCAGAACCACGATGAGGTCAGCATCCCTGATCGTGGACAATCTGTGTGCTATGACGATGGTGGTAATGCCCCTTGCCTTGATGGCGTTGACGACCTCGTACTCGGTCTTGGCGTCCAAGGCGCTAGTCGCCTCATCCAGTATTATCAGGCTGGGGTCGCTGGCGAGTGAGCGGGCGATCTCGATCCTCTGCCTCTCCCCTCCGGAGAAGTTCTTCCCGCCTTCCAACACGAGGGAGTTGTACCCTCCCTCCCTGCTCATGATAGTGCTGTGGATCTGAGCATCGTTGCAGGCCATGATGACCTCGTAGTCAGCTATCGATTCATCCCACATCTTGATGTTGTTGTTGATCGTGTCCTCGAACAGAGTTATCTCCTGATCCACGACGGCTATCGATGATGTGAATATCTCGTGGTCGATCTCGCTTATCCTCTGTCCGTCGAATATTATGTCACCGCTCCATGGCGAGTACAGTCCAGATATCAGTCTAGAGACCGTCGATTTCCCGCTCCCTGTGGAACCGACTATCGCGACCTTCTGACCCTGCTGGACCTCCAAACTGAAACCCTCTATAGTAGGCTTATCCATTATTGAATAGCCGAAGGTCAGGTCCCTGACCACGAGGTCGCCTCTGATCTTGGAGGCGTGGTCAGTGGGTATCTCCCTGATGACGTTCTCATCCAGAGGGTTCTCCAAGACATCGTCCACCCTCTCCATCTTGGTGCGCATCTCCTGCAGTGTCTGCCCGCTGGACACGACGGTCATGGCAGGTGACATGAACAGGCTCATCAGACCCTGGAAGGTCACGATGGCACCGACCGTGAACTGGTCGTTCATGGTGAGGTATATCCCTAGGATGAGGACTCCGTAGTTGGCCATCGTAGAGATGAATGAGGGCAGAAGGCCCAGGGTCGCATTGATCCTGGCCATCTTGAATTTCCCCTTGACCACATCGTCCTGCACTGCGGACCAGGATGCGAAATAAGAGGATTCGGAACCGTTCGATTTGATGGTCTCCACCATCTCGATGCCTTTGGAGGTCATCGCAGTCAGATTGGCAGCGTCACGTAATTGGACACGCGAGACGTTCACCCTGATCTTGGAGATGTACTGTGATATGAAGATGTTCAGGACGATCGCGGAAACCCCTACGAGCGTCAGAATCCAGCTTTGTCTGATCATGAAGAACAGATAGACGATGATCATGATGGCGCTGTACATCAGCGGGGCGAAGACGTTCACCATAGTCTCCGCTATAGTGGCGTTCTCCGACTGGCGCCTCTGCAGGTCCCCTACCATCCTCTGGGAGAAGAACTCTATCGGCAGCCTCAGGATGGTCCACATGTATGTCTTGGAACCGGCTATGTCGAGCTCGCCTCTGATCTTGTACTGGTAGAGGGATTGGATCATCTTCAGTATAACTTGGAACAACCCGACTCCTGCTATGATCAGAATGAAAGGTAGAAGCCATCCCGGATCCTCGCCGCCCAGCACCTTATCGATGAATATCCTGTCCATCAGCGGATTGACCACGCCGGCCAGGTTGATGAGGATCGCCGTGATCGAGAAGAATGCGACTATCTTCATGTTCCCCTTGAGCCTCTTCTTGGCGAAATCGATGACCGATTTCCTCTCTCCGCTGGGAACGAAATCCTCACCCGGTTCCAATTCGAGGTAGATCCCGGTGTACATCTCATCGAAGGTCTTCAGGTCGACCTTGACCAGTCCTTTCGCGGGGTCGTTGATTATGGCCTTGTTCCCTTTGAAACCGTTGAGCACGACGAAGTGACCGCCGCTCCAGTGTATGATCGCAGGGAATTTGCCCTTCTCTTTCAGCTTCTCGATGCCGCAAGCGAACCCCTTGGTCTTGAACCCATACTTCTGGGCGGCCTTGAGGATGTTCTTGGCGTTGCTCCCGTTGCGTGAGACGCCGCAATCGACCCTCAGCTGCTCCAGCGGGACCCATTTGCCGTAATAGGCCATGACCATAGCTAAGGATGCAGCTCCGCACTCGAGTGTCTCGAGTTGCATGATGAGCGGAGTGCTCGCTACCCCGGAAGTTTTGGGCTTCCTCACCTTCTTAACTTTGGCCACCAAAAATGAACACCTGTTCTTAAAATGGCGAAGAAAATGAAACTATGTAAAATCGACGTACTGACCGCTGTTTTGCTACGATCATTCTAAAGGAAAGTCGATTATGGGCCCCTCAGATGTCCAGGGGGTTGATCAGTTGCCATTCCTTGAGCGAATCTGTGATCCTCTCATACCAACTGTTCTCGAAGAAGATGCATTTGCTGATGTCCTCGTGATAGAAGTCGCTGTCAGGCGAATACAGCAGACCCAATGCCGGACAGCCTCCGGTGCAGGCCTTGTAGTACTTGCAGTCTGCACATTTGTCGTTCTTCATTATCTGGACCAAAAGAGGCGCTACGGCCACGTCGAGATAGGGGCTGTTCCTGATGAGGTCCTTGAGAGGAGTCACTAACAGATTCCCCAGGCTGATCCCCTTGTCCATGAGATAGCCGGACATCTGCAGGCACGGGACGACATCCCCGGTGCTGGTCACGGCGATCATGCCGCGGTTGCTCTTGCACATGGGGATGCGGATGTTGAACCTATCCTTGCTGCACGATACGGGGACGAGTTCGTAGTTCTTGAACCTGGGGACCATCCTGATGAGCTGCCAGACCTCCACGTTCATCTTCAGACCCGAAGCCATGTACTCCTTGGAGAACTCCGTCATGCGCTCATAGTACTCCTCTATCGTGAGACTCGAGTGCGGGGAGGACTTCTCCCATCTGGGCGCTTCGGTGGTCCTGATGATCCTCATGTTCTCCACCCCAAGCCCGTCGAGCAACCTTGCCGTATCCATCATGACATCGACATTCTTGCGGTTCACCTGGACCTGGGCCATGACCCTGAAGCCGTTACTTATGCAGAGCTCTATGGCCTTGATCGCCAGCTCCTCCGCCTTCGGATTCTGTCTGATCCAATTGTGATGGCCGATGCCGTCGAACGATATCTTGATCACCGGTCTGCATCCGATCTCTTTGAAAGCATCCAGCATGCTCTGGTCTATCAGCACCCCGTTGGTGTTGAGCTCGAAGATATGCATGTTCCTCTCGTAGATCGCCCTGACGATGTCCAGGAACCTGCGGTGCACCATAGGCTCTCCTCCGGTCACGGTGAACGCATGGACGCCGATGTCCCTGGCTTGGTCCAGGATGTCCATTATCTGCTCGTAGGAGAGCTCGCTGTTGAGCGGTGCGTTGTCCATCGCATTGAAGCAATGGAGGCAGTTCATGTTGCACCGCCCGGTGATCATCAGATTCATCCTCGGGAAATAGAGGTTATCGTATTCCTTCAGAGCTGACCACTCGCTCGGGCCATCGCCTTCGCTGCATACTTCGATGAATCCCTTGTCGATAAGTCTGTTCACAAGAGGATCCGTTACGATATCATGTTCGCCGTCGCACTTCAGGAGCAGTCCGAACTCGTCTTTGGAGACTCTCAATGCCAGATCGGTGCCTTTCCTGTACACGGCACCGTCTAAGTATTTCCATTTCCTCAGCGCAATGTTCTCTTTCAGACGGTAGAACATGCTTTCACATGGGATCTTTTGTTCGGATCCGTTCGGTACTTTCAAGAATGTTGGAGGAGGCCGTTGTACTTGGTACCGCAGCTCTGACATTCGTAGTATCCTACGCCATCGATCATGGTCTCAGTGAACTCGGTACATCCGCAATTGGGACAGACAGGATTGACTTTCGTATCACAGCCGCCGGTCACTGCGCCCAACTGCTCTTCCGAGAGCTCCACGCCCTCTCTTTTGGCAATGGACAGCAGCTCTTCCATACTCCTGCAGTCCTTGATCATCTCTTTCTGTTCCTCGGTCAGACCTTTCAATAGTTCTTCCCTCACGGTTATCCCCCGCTATAATTATGTATGCAGTTATTGGGATTATATCAAACTGTTGTTTTGAAGTACGGTAAATGTGTTTTTGTGTACATGAGAGTAAGTCACGTGACATGAAAAAGTGGTGGGCCCTACCGGGTTCGAACCAGTGACCACTCGGTTATGAGCCGAGCGCTCTACCTGACTAAGCTAAGAGCCCACAAGTGCGGTTAAACAGATTATACATAATAAATTATCGAAATGGCGGTCAGACATGACCCTATATATCGCGGAACCGTTGAGGGTTCATGGATTGGAGCCATTCCAGCGGAGAGAACAGGATCCCGACCAGGACGTTGGTCCTTTACGTTTCCTTCCTCGCCCTCGACATACTCATCATCGTCAGCGAGCTCATCGCAGGCAGGATCGACCAGCTTCTTCTGTCTGTACCGATTGCGATAATGCTGCTGATAGCGATCATAACCGACCGCAAGGTAGCACATGTGCCTCCTCTCCTGATTATGCTGATGGTGTTCACCCTCCTTGTTGTGGTCATATCCAACCAGTTCAGGGACGCCCATGCTTTCATCAGTATATTCTCAAGCATCCTGACAGGAGTCTGTCTGATGCTCATGGGACAGGTCGTGGTGTACACGATGATGCACTCCTCTCCGGAGAAGGAGCAGGACAACAAGAGTTTCGTCTACATGGCGGCCTTCGGCATCGCCATGACCGTCCAGCTGCTCATGTTCGTGGCGCAGATAACCTACTACCATTTCCAGCAGAACACCGAATTCGAGATTTGGATAATAACCACCTACGTCATCTACTCGATAGTCGGG
>JAEEGL014151804.1_pt1 | contig 11827 bp, 10 predicted proteins | sample 9134231 | NCBI WGS metagenome assembly JAEEGL01 (sample SAMN16246548, study PRJNA631951) | gut metagenome | biome: gut microbiome; feature: rumen; material: fiber-attached | host: Bos | place: Iran: Karaj | collected 2018-10 | reverse complement strand
ACAATATCCTTATACACAATAACACTCTTGTGCAATACAATTCTTATAATTGGTTCTGCGGCAAATGAACCACCGCCTCCCAATACCAAAATAGCAACTTTTGAATTTTTTAATTTATTCATTGAACTTTTGCCTAGCATAAGTGCAGTGCGAAAAAAATAATTTTCTACCATAAAAAATATTCCTCTTTATAAAATATTTGACAATTTAATTTTTTAAATAAATTGTCGTGCTAAAAACAAAAAAATCAGATAAATTAATTATCTGATTTTTAAATTTAAATATCAATTAAAAAACTAAACTCTAAACAATACGGTTTCTTTTTTAAATAATTTTATGATCAAGCAAAGTATCAACGATGTATAAAGCACAAGCCATAAAAACACTATCGACAAATGGACTATATCAACAACTCCTGCCAAAATTTCCTTTACTATACAAACAACATTAAATATCGGTACACATAAATCAAATATTTTTATTTTACTGGCCTCCAAGGTGTATGAAAACATCGTTGGTACAACGCACAAAAAAGAAATTGGCATCATATATGTCTGTGCTTCTTTGTAAGACTTTGAATAAACTCCGATAAGAAGATTAATGGAAGCAAAAAGCATTGATACAAATATAGTCATTATTAAAAGCAAAATCATACTTAAAACAGAAATATTATTTTTGTTAGCACCCGAAGAAATAATTAGATATCCCCAAAGGCCAATAACTGTGCAAAGGCCACTTGTAACACCCATGGCGGTTGTTGCAAATAATTTGCCAAGTATTATTCCCGTGCGGTTTGCAGATGTTGAAAGCAAAGACTCTAAAGTGCCCCTTTCTTTCTCGCCGGCGCTGAGTTCAGAGGCTGTTCCGGCGGATCCCATGCAACAATATAAAATCAGCATCATAGGAACTAACATACTAAAATACAAAGAACTTGTATCTATAGGGGGCAACTCGGCGTCTAAATCCAAAGATATTTTAACATTAGCATTTTTTCTAAGTTCGGCAACGCTTTCAAATTTATAATTTTCAATCAGATACCTATAGGCGCTTTCATACTGTTTTACGGTTGGTATTGCGATGACTGAATTTATAGAAGAATCGCCATATTTTATATCAAGTTTAAAATTTTCGTGTTTAATTATTTTTTCATCCAGATTTTCATCAAGCATTACATATGCTACTATTTCTCCGGAATCCAGAGACTTCTGATAATTCGTTACTTTTATGATATTTATATTATCCTGTGCGGCGAAAAAGTCATAAAACGAGTTATTGTCTTTATCAATTGCAATTGCTACACTTTCTGTCATTTTACCCGGTAATCCAGAAATTGAAAAATCAATAATAAATAGCATTGTAGGTACTAAAAGGAGGGGTAATAAAAGACCAAATATAAATGTTCTTTTGTCCCTGATTATACATTTTATTTCTTTTAAAAATACTGCAAATGCTTGTTTAAACATCTATTTCACCGCCTGAAAAAATATTTTCGGTTTCGTGAGTTTCTTCTCCATAGCACACAAGATTGAAAAGCAAGTTATTCATTTCTTTGTAATTGTATTTAGCTCGATACTCGTGAACATCAAATACTTTAACTACACTACCCTTATGAAGAATAACCATTCTATCCGAATAGTTTTTGATATTTTCCATCGAGTGACTTGAAAATATTATACTCTTGCCCTCGTTTTTACAAAGTTCCATAAAATCAAAAACCATTTTAGCCGACATAAAATCTAGCCCTGATTCAGGTTCATCAAAAAACATAACTGATGGGTCATGTATAATAGAACGCGCTAACGCAATTTTCTGTTTCATTCCTTTTGAAAAAGTATGTACCTGCCGATTTATGTAGTCCTCAAAACAAAATTGCTTTGCTAAATAATTTATTCTTTCATTTATCGCATTACTTTTCATCTCGTGGAGACTTGCAAAAAATTCAAGGTTTTCTCTTGCAGTTAGCCTATCGTAAAGTCCACAATCACTTCCGAATAAAATACCTATACTTTTTCTAACATCTTCAGAATTTTTCAGTATATCATATCCATTTATTTCGGCAGTACCGTTACTTGGCTTAATCATAGTACTAAGAATTCTAAGAAGAGTAGATTTTCCGGCACCGTTTTCGCCGAGCAGCCCCATTATTTCTCCATTTTTTACATCAAAGCTAACATTTTTTAAAGCTTCTACATCATTAAATTTTTTGGATATTTCCAAGATATTTATCATATTACATCACTTCTTTGCAATAAAACATTCGTACGTGTGTATTATATCAAAGCTTTGTAAGTTAATCAATGCATTTACCTTTGCACAACTAAGCGGTTGCATAAAATGGTATAATAAAATAAGAATAAATTATAAAAATTAAAATATGGAAGTGAGACAAACATGAATTTTAAAATCGAATCAGAATATAAATTATGCGGCGACCAACCTCAAGCTGTTGATTCTTTGGTCAAAAGCATACAAAAAGGCAATAAAGAACAAACACTTTTGGGCGTTACGGGTTCAGGAAAAACCTTCACAATGGCAAATATTATAGAAAGAGTTCAAAAACCAACTTTGGTTCTTGCTCACAACAAAACTTTGGCAGCGCAACTTTGTTCCGAATTTAAAACCTTTTTTCCTAATAATGCGGTTGAATATTTTGTGTCTTACTATGATTATTATCAGCCCGAATCTTATATTGCTTCAACCGATACTTACATTGAAAAAGATTCCTCAATAAATGACGAAATAGATAAACTTCGACATTCGGCCACGTCCTCTTTGATAGAGCGAAATGACGTTATTATAGTTTCAAGCATCTCTTGCATATACAGTTTGGGAAATCCGATAGACTACAAGAACATGGTAATATCTTTGCGCCCCGATATGCAAAAAAGCAGAGATGACTTAATAAATAAACTTGTAGAGCTCCAATACGAACGCAACGATATGGACCTTACGCGAAATAAATTCAGAGTTCGTGGTGATACGGTAGAAATTTTCCCCGTGGTATCTTCCGATAAAGTTATAAGAGTAGAATTTTTTGGCGATTATATCGATAGAATTTGCGAGGTAAACCCCGTCACGGGAGATATTATATCAACTTTAAAACACGTTGCAATTTATCCATCCTCACACTATATCGTCCCGAGAGAAAAGCTACTCGAAGCAATAGATAACATAAAACAAGAGGCAAAAGAAAGAGCTGAGTATTTCAGAAATAACGGAAAACTGATCGAAGCTCAAAGAATAACCGAAAGAGTAAATTATGATACGGAGATGCTTTATGAAATCGGTTTTTGCAAGGGAATAGAAAATTATTCACGCGTACTTTCGGGTCGTCCCGCGGGAAGTATGCCGTTTACTTTGTTTGATTATTTTCCCAAAGATTTTTTGATGTTTATAGACGAATCCCATGTAACGCTTCCGCAAGCAAGAGCTATGTATGCTGGAGATCATTCAAGAAAAGACAATTTAATAGAATATGGATTTCGGCTTCCATCTTCCTATGATAACCGCCCGATGACATTCGATGAATTTTATTCAAAAATAAATCAGGTTGTTTTTGTAAGTGCCACGCCGGGTGATTTTGAATTACAAAAAAGCAAAGTCGTTGCAGAGCAAGTAATACGTCCCACGGGACTTTTAGACCCTGAAATTTTTGTAAAACCTACAAATGGACAAATCGACGATTTAATAAGTGAGATAAATGAGAAAGCACAAAAAAATGAAAAAGTTTTAGTGACGACTCTTACCAAAAAGATGGCAGAAGATCTTACCACATATCTCAAAGACGTCGGAATAAAAGTAACTTACATGCACAGCGATATAGATACAATAGAAAGAATGGGAATAGTTCGGGATTTAAGAACAGGTGTTATAGATGTACTTATCGGAATAAATCTTTTGCGTGAGGGACTCGATATACCGGAAGTTTCTTTGGTTGCAATACTTGATGCCGATAAAGAAGGATTTTTGCGTTCGGATAGGTCTTTAATTCAAACAATCGGAAGAGCGGCAAGAAATGTAAATGGCAAAGTAATAATGTATGCCGATGAAATAACCCCTTCTATGAAAAAAGCAATAACAGAAACCGAAAGAAGGAGAAAAATTCAATCAAAGTATAATAAAGAACACGGAATAGTACCTAAAACGGTAGTAAAAAAAGTTTCCGAAATTCTTGAGATTTCAAGCAAAGATGCAAACTCCAAAAATTACAAGAAACTGAGTACTAAGGAAAAAGATAGGTTAATCAAAGAGCTGACAAAAGAAATGAAACTTGCAGCTCAAATGCTTGAATTTGAACATGCGGCGTTCTTACGAGATGAAATAAAAAAACTTAAAAATTAAATTATATGCTAATATAAATGGAAACAATTAATTTGTGGAAATATAAGCTTTTATAAATCAAAAGAGGTGTTTTTAAAATGAATGAAAATATAGTTATTAAAGGTGCAAAAGAAAACAATCTAAAAAATATAGATGTAACAATACCACGAAATAAGTTGGTTGTACTTACCGGCCTTTCCGGTTCGGGTAAGTCATCGCTTGCATTCGACACCATATATGCAGAGGGTCAAAGAAGATATATGGAATCTCTTTCTTCGTACGCAAGGCAGTTTTTGGGGCAAATGAATAAGCCAAAAGTTGAAAGCATTGAAGGCCTTTCCCCTGCTATATCAATAGACCAAAAAACAACTTCAAAAAACCCAAGGTCAACGGTCGGTACAGTTACGGAAATTTATGATTATTTAAGGCTTCTTTATGCAAGGGTAGGTATTCCCCACTGCCCTGTTTGCGGGCGAGAAATAGCGCATCAAAGCATCGACCAAATAGTAGATAAAATAGTGGAACTCGGTGACGGCGCAAAAATTCAAATACTTGCTCCTATTGCACAAGGTAAGAAAGGTGAATTTGTAAAAGAGCTAGAATCTGCCAGAAAAAGCGGATTTGTAAGAGCCAGAATAGACGGTAAAATTGAAGATTTATCAGAAGGCATTAAGCTTAAAAAGACGTTTAAACACAACATTGAAATAGTTGTTGATAGAATAGTTATAAAATCTTCCGAAAAATCGAGAATTGCCGATTCCGTGGAAACTGCAGCCGAACTTTCGGGGGGACTCATAATTGTTAATTTAAACATGGAAAAAGATATTGTTTTTTCCAAAAATCATGCTTGCCCTATTCATAATATTGCTATAGAGGAACTAGCACCTCGTACGTTTTCATTTAATAGTCCGTTCGGTGCGTGCAAAAAGTGTACAGGCCTTGGTGTATTTATGAAAATCGATCCAAACCTTATTGTTCCCGATAAAAATAAATCCATAAATCAAGGTGGTATTAAGGGAAGTGGCTGGTCTATGGAGGGCAATTCAATAGCAAACATGTATTTTGAAGCGCTTGCTAAAAAATATAAATTTTCTCTTGATACACCAATAAAAGATTTGCCTGAGGAAATATTAAATATTGTCCTCTACGGAACAAATGGAGAACAGCTTGATTTGATAAGAAGAACATCTTATGGGGTTTCAAGATACAGAAATTCATTCGAAGGAATTATAACTAATTTAGAGCGTAGATTTAAAAATACATCCAGTGCGTGGATAAAACAAGAAATAGAATCTTTTATGAATGCAGTACCATGTGATGAATGTGGCGGCAAAAGACTTTCCCCCACTGCTTTGGCGGTAACGGTTGGAGGTATAAATATATCCGACCTTTGTGACAAATCTGTGACTCATTTGCTTGAATTCTTCGAAAAATTAAAGCTCAGTAATAAAGATATTGTAATAGCTGCGCCAATTTTAAAGGAAATTAAAAACAGACTCAGCTTTTTAAAAAATGTTGGTCTTGAGTATCTGACGTTATCAAGAAATTCAGGTACACTTTCAGGCGGAGAAAGCCAGAGAATCCGCCTGGCAACTCAAATCGGCTCGGCGCTTATGGGAGTACTTTATGTTTTAGACGAACCAAGTATCGGACTACATCAGCGTGATAACGATAAACTTTTGGAAACACTTAAAAATCTAAGGGATGCAGGTAACAGCGTACTGGTAGTGGAACATGACGAAGATACAATGTATGCTGCCGATTATATCTTAGATGTGGGACCGGGGTCCGGAATTCATGGCGGCCAGATAGTATGCGCAGGCTCGATAGATGATATTAAAAACTGCAAAAATTCTATAACGGGGCAATATTTAAGCGGCAAAAAATCAATTCCTATTCCAAAAGAGCGCAGAAAAGGAAACGGAAAATTTTTAAAAGTAATTGGAGCTGAGGAAAACAATCTCAAAAATATAGATGTTGCCATACCGCTTGGAACAATTACAGGTATAACAGGCGTTTCCGGTTCGGGAAAATCATCTTTGGTTAATGAAATAATCTATAAAAAGTTATCTACTGTTCTAAATAAAGCCAAAAATATCCCGGGTAAACATAAGGAAATACTCGGAATTGAAAATCTTGATAAAGTAATTGACATAAGCCAATCCCCTATCGGTCGAACTCCAAGGTCAAACCCCGCAACTTACACAGGTGTTTTTACCGATATTCGAGAGCTTTTTGCAACAACGAACGACGCAAAGGCAAAAGGATACAAAAGCGGAAGATTTTCGTTTAACGTAAAAGGCGGAAGATGCGAATCTTGCCAGGGTGATGGTATCGTAACCATTGAAATGCATTTTCTTTCCGATATATATGTTCCTTGCGAAGTTTGTAAGGGAAAACGCTACAACAGAGATACACTTGCGGTAAAATATAAAGGCAAAAATATAAGCGATGTCCTTAATATGACCGTCAGTGAAGCGTGTGAATTTTTCGAAAATCAACCAAAGATAAAAAGAAAACTTGAAACTCTCGAACAGGTGGGACTTGGTTATATTAAACTTGGACAATCGGCGACAACCCTTTCAGGAGGAGAAGCTCAAAGAGTAAAGCTTGCCACAGAGCTTTCCAAAAAACCAACGGGCAAAACGCTTTATATTTTGGATGAGCCCACCACAGGACTACACATTGCAGATGTACACAGGCTTTCGGACGTCTTACAAAGACTTGCAAAAAACGGAAACACCATAATTATTATTGAGCACAACTTGGATTTAATAAAAACTTGCGATTATCTTATAGACCTTGGCCCTGAAGGCGGCGAACACGGCGGAACAATAGTTGCTCAGGGTACACCGGAAGAAATTTCAAAAAATGAAAATTCATATACAGGAAAATACTTAAAAAAATTATTTTTTTGTTGACATTTTATATTTATTATTCTATAATGACGTTGTTTTGTTACTATATTATATTTTTAAGGAGTTGATATGTATGTCGAGAAAAGAATTAAAGTTATCGGCAAAACGGCAAATTGGCGGCAACGTGTTTATTTTATTTTTAATGGGATTGATAGCGAATGTATCGTTATGGTTTAGCAGCATCCAAAGGTACAATCTACGAAAACAAACTTCTATTTGAAACTTAAGGAATTTGAATTGGAAAATCAACCGTTAGAAAATCAAGAAATTGAAAAATAATTTATTAAGCACAAAAAAATTGGCACAGTTGCTTTAATTATAAGCAACTGTGTTTTTTTATATTTCTAAAAGCCAAAATAGACAAGCAAGCCACTATAAATAGCCTCTGCAAACTGATACTGGTTATTTCTTAGTTTTTCAGCATCGATTGCATTTGTTATATAAGCAAGTTCAATTAAAATAGCAGGCATATTAGTTTTTCTTAAAACATATAATGACGGTCGCACCCTTACCCCATTATTTTTGGTGCCTAATTCCGATACAATCGCATTTAATACTCTTTCCGCTAAATAATAAGATTGAGAATACTCCTGATAAACATAAACTTCTGTTCCATTTATTGCAGAATTAGTGTTTGCGTTTGCGTGTATGCTAATAAAATAATTTGCAGGCCAGCTGTTCGCAGCATTTACTCGTGTAGATAAGCTTGTTGAATTGCTTGTTCCCAAAACTTCATTTGGTGAATTTCGCGAAGTCTTTACTTCAAATCTAGAGTCTTTTCTAAGTAAATCTGCAAGATATATACCAACATTATAGGTGACGTCTTGCTCTCTTACTCCAAATCCTTCCGCGCCTGCATTTATGCCTTGCGGATTATGACCTTGGTCTATAAAAATTTTAATTGCCATGAAAAAATCACACCCTTTTCATTATGCATACTATTAGTTCAACTTACAGGGTGTGAGTAGTGTTTTTCAGTACAAAAAAATTAAGTAAAATATTGCAAACTATAAGTGCTATAAGTGTCTCAGGTACAATATAAATTAAATTATAAACTACGCAGTATAGCCAAATATTGTATCTTTTAGGAATATATTCATACCAAATTATTATCCCCGAAGCAGTACTGCATAAAAACCGAATAAAATATGAAAAAATAATGCTCGTGATAAAATATTTTTTTTTGTTTTGAAAAAGAGTTTTAAAAGCCGCTATAAAGCCTACTGTCAAATATGGAATGATATAGTCCAATAAAATTGTTAATGCAAATATCCAGGGTGTTTTTGCAGGCGGAATATGAAAAAACATGATGATTTGCAAAATACTGTATGTTGCACCTGCTAAAATTCCAGATTTTAAATCATAAAAATACGTAAAAAAAATGAGCGGCAACATCTTCCCTATTGTCACAGAGCCTCCCAGCGGAAGCCTAAAAATAGGGAAAAAACTAATTATCAAACATACTGCAATAGTTAGCGACAAATCGGTTAAATACTTTATTTTCTTTATTTAAAACATCTCTCTTATAATATGCTAAAATAAAATGGTATCTAAAAATCAACAGGAAGGGCTAAATTTATGAATTTGGATTCAATTTTAAAAAACGACAGTGTATGGATCATGTATAATTCCGAAAACAAAGATCCATATTTTTCTAAATTTATAACCAATAAAACTATTGTACCCGCTGTTTCTATTTTAAGCAACTGCGAAAAGTATCTTATAGTACACAGCTTAGATTATGAAAACATAAAAAATTTTGATGGTGAGGTACTTATCTATTCAGGCGAAAACTCACTTATAGGCAATATTTTTAAAGTACTGCAAAAATTAAAATATCCAAAAAGTATTTATCTTAATTTTTCTGATAAATTAGATTCTCAAACAGATGTTTTAGGTTATGGAATATGTAAATTTTTGCGTGATAATATTAGCTCTTATTATAACGAAAGCAACAGAAGCTTGCCGGAATTTTTGTCTGCTGATGATATAATTTATGCACTTATGGATTGCAAAACCGATGAGGATATAAAATACTTGAAAATTGCGGCTAATCGAGCATTACAAATATTAGATACCACATTTAAAAAAATAAAAATAGGAATGACGGAAAAACAAATAGTAAATTTAGTACATAATGTTTTTAATCAGAAACCATATTACTTTAAAAAATTTGGAATTATAAAAGAAGAATTTTCTTGGGATCCCTCTCTTTGCCCTGTTGTATTGATAGGACCAAATCTAAAAAAAGGTGGGCATTCTTGTGCAGAAAATTATGCGTTGCACCGCGGAGAAACAATTTATTTTGATTTTGGCGTGACTATATTTTTAAAAAACGGAAAAAAGTATTCAAGTGACATACAGCGTATGGGATATGCAATGCAAAAAAATGAAAAGAATCCTCCCGAAAATATAAAAAAAGTATTTCGTACTCTTGTAACTGCTATAGACATGGGAATAAAGAACTGTTTCCCAACGAAAAAAGGTTATGAAATAGACGAAATTGTCAGAGGTCATATAATTAGCAATGGCTATCCAGATTATAATCATGCAACGGGCCACCCCGTTGGTGAAACTGCGCATAGTCCAGGAACAAGCCTTTCTCCCAAGGGGCATAAGCGAGCGTCACTATTTTTACAAGAAAACGGTGTTTACACAATTGAACCCAGAATACAAATCGAAAATGGCGGTTCTATAGAAGAAATGGTCCATGTAACAAAAAACGGGGGCATACCACTTTGCCCCACACAATGTCAATTATATATAATAAAATAAGTATCTAAATGGTAATTTATTCAGGATATAACGATGTATTGTTAGAATACTCCCAAAAATTTTTAAATTCACTGTATGTCATAGGTTGTTTGACTTCATCTATAATTTTTCTTTCATCTTCGGAAAGTTCAGACAAAATTTCTTGGGCTTGTTCTTGGGGCATCCCTGCCACATGATTTTCAAGTCCTCCAACTATTTTAGTTAAATCTTTGGAATATAACCTTTCCATCACTAATCCACCACCTAAGATATTTTCTAATTTAGATATATTTTACCATGTTTCTAATATTATTATAAGTTTTTTTATTAAAAAGCCATGACAAATTATTTTAAAAAAATTTGTATACTATCACAGTATACAAATTTTATCATATGCCTTATTTATTTCTGATTTTGGAGTAGAAGCGCCAGCAACAATTCCTATATTTTCATATTGTTTAAAATCTATTTTTTCCAGTTCATTCGCATCTTCTATCCAAATAGTGGGAGCGTATCTCGAACATATACTATAAAGCTTTAAAGTGTTTGAACTCTGTTTTCCACCAATAACAATCATTAAATCAGATTTTTTAGAAAGTATCATTGCCTCTTGTTGCCTTACATTTGTAGTATTACATATTGTGTCAAAGATAGTGGCGGTTGGCAATAACTGTTTTATAAATTCGGTAACATTTTTCCATTCGTTGACATCATAAGTGGTTTGTGCAATGACCAAAATATGGCTGTTTTTTAGTTTAATATTACTCGAAATTATCTTATTTAATTCTTCAATATTTTTAAAAACAAAACTCTTACCTGAAAAATAGCTTCTAATGCCTATTACTTCCGGATGATTGTTATCTCCGGCTATAAGCAAAAATTCATTTGTTTTGGAATATTTACTTACTATACTATGAATTTTTTTAACAAAGGGACAGGTTCCGTCTATATAGTTAATTTTTTGTTTCTTTATATAATCAAATTCAGAACTCGTAATACCGTGGGAACGTATTACGATTACGGAATCGGGGCTACTTTCGGACGCTTTTTCAATTATTTTGACGCCCTTATCGCTAAATTTTTCTATTACTTTCGGATTGTGTATTATTGGTCCTAAAGTGCAAACTTTCTTATTTTTTTCAAGCAACGAATTAACCAAAGATACAGCGTTACTAACTCCCATGCAAAATCCTGATGTTTTGGATATTTCTACATTCATAATCTTAATTTTTAATTCCTTAACTCTTTTATTTTGTCCATTATCAAATTAGTTACAGCTTTTAGTTCCAAACGCGTTCCTTCACGCATATTAAGCGCTGAGTATTCTATAGGTTTGCCAAAATTAATTATAGTTTTTTTAAATAATTTTACTTTATTATTATTTCCTGTACCTGTTATACAAGCAGTTACAACATCAGATTTGGTTTCATAAGCAAGTAGTGCAGCACCAGATTTGGGCCTTAAAAACTCACCTGTTTTAGAACGAGTGCCTTCAATAAAAATACCCAAAGTATCATTATTTTTTAAAACTTGTTTTGCGTTATCAAGTGCATTTCTGTCGCCTGTCCCACGTTTTACCGAAAATGCACCAAAAGAAGAAAATATTTGGCCTAATACTTTATTTTTAAAAAGCTCTTGTTTTGCCATAAAACAAATTGGTGTTGGATACGATAATGCGAGAAATATAGGATCCAAATTTGATAAATGGTTTGAACAAAGTATATATCCACTTTTTAAATTAACTATATTTTCTAAACCTCTAACCTCATAAGGAAATAATATTTTGATAATTGGCCGCAGAATAAAGGAAATAAATTTATATAACTTTTTATTTT
>JAEEGL014021726.1_pt1 | contig 11827 bp, 11 predicted proteins | sample 9134231 | NCBI WGS metagenome assembly JAEEGL01 (sample SAMN16246548, study PRJNA631951) | gut metagenome | biome: gut microbiome; feature: rumen; material: fiber-attached | host: Bos | place: Iran: Karaj | collected 2018-10 | reverse complement strand
ATACAGAAAAGCTACAAGATACATTTATGGAATTAGGAATTGATAATAAAGATATTGAATTAATGGATGAAATAGATATATTTAAACAGATAAAAGAGGAACTAAAGATTCAAGAATTTCTTAAAGAACAAGGGTATGTTGAAGATCCTGCAAGCAATTTATCTGATAGAAGTTTAAATAGATTGAAGTTTTTAAATGACGTATTATATAAAAGTGCAGTTAAGGATTATAAAGAAGGAAATATTGAAGAAGACGAATTGGGATCAATACCAATTAGTGAAAACTTCGATAAAGCGTCTGCTACTATAAATTTAGTGAAAAAAAGTATTGCCAAAAAAATTCATGAAACGGAAAATCCAGAAGAAATAATAGAAAAATTAAAAGAAATGGGATATACATTTAATAATAAGGGTAAAGTGGATTTTGTTGATAAACTTAAAAAAATGATAGAAATGGCAGAAAAACAAGCTGAATTAGAAAAACAACAAGAAACAAATGATAAATCAAATGAAATGGATAACTTAAAAGCTAGTTATGAAGAAGCAGAGATAGATACAGATGATTTAAGGAAAGAACAAGAACGATTAAAAACAACTATAAATCAAGAAAAAAATCAAAATCAACCAATAAAAGAAGGAGAAGAAAATGATGAACACTAATGCTAAAGTATATTCAGAGGTATATGGAGTACTAAATGCAATTGATGAAGAGTATAGAAGAAAAGTACCTAAAAAAATGATAGAATTAATCACAAAAAACAAAGATAACTCAATGAAAATTAGATATGATATGACTATGCCTTTAACTGAACAGAACATAAGCAAAGAAGCTCTTTCGATGATAGCATTAATACATCTAAATTACTGGTGCGAAAATGAACAAGAGAAAGCAGAACTAAATAGAATATTCAAAGAAAACGCTATAAAAAATGAAGAAGAAAGAAGATTAAAATATTCACCAGATAATATTTTCAAAAATAAAAAAGAAGTAGTACATAAGAAAGAGGAATCTCAAAATATGCAAATGGTTGAATATAAAGAAAATGTATTTAAAAGAGTTATTAATTTTATAAAAAGTATATTTATAAAAAAATAAAGGAGCCATTTCATGAATGAATATGAAAAAAGATTTCATATATAATGCGAGAAATTACAAGAAACAATAATATCAAGAGAAGACAACTCCACTTAGAGATAGATTTGAAATTGTTCATAAACTTGAACTATATGAACCATATCTAATTCAAATAGGTTTCCTATCTAGAACACCAAGAGGAAGAATTCCTCTAAAACCAGCATATGACCACTTTGGGTATGAGTTTGGTTTTTAATTTAAAGAAAAAATGTATATTTTTATAATAACTTTATAGGAGGATGGATATGAGAATAATTGCAAATGATGATGGAATTGATATATCTTATGATAAAAATGCAGGAAATGAAATAACTGATTTTTTAAATAAACACAAAGGTAAAGAGATTCATGTTCTACTGCTAGGAACTCAGGGAAAAGTATGTGATGAAAAAATTATACATGATAATTTAGAGATATTTAAAAAGTTTTCAGAGTGCAATGTTACTTTTGAATATGAAAGTAAGTTGGAATATAATGGTTTTCCTATATATATGGAAGAATATTTAGATAAACATGATGCAGATGGAAAAAGAACATCCGGTAAAAACAAGGTTTTTCGATAAAAAAATAATCGAAGATGAAGAGTTTATAATGAATATAGCCAATGAGATTAATAATAGTGGCTTTTCACAGTTGGAAAAAATGTTTGCAATATATAATATGACAACTAATATTAAAAAATATTCAAACGAAAGGCGTGGATATGGTAGTGAAGCATCAAGGAGTTTGTTTGAATATTTAAATAATAGTTTTATGGTATGTGCAGGATATGTGAATTTCATGGAGAATTTATGCTATTTGACAGGAATACCAACATTTCATGAAAGAGTTGAAACAAAGAGTGGAGAAAAGCATGCAAGATTATATACAAATATTGGTGATGAAAAATATGGAATTGATGGCTATTATGTAATGGATCCAACGAATGATAGCAATATAGGAATAGAGTTCAGATCGAGAAGTTTTAAGCATTTTTTGATGACAACATTAGATTCTTTTGAAGATATTGAAGATAGTGATTTTGAAGTAATAGAAGACATATTATCATATAAAGATACAGAGGATTTTAAAAAGAAATTCAATAAGTCAGATAAATCATGGCTGGAATTGGTATTTGAAAAATTGGATAAAAATTTTGCTCAAATATTTCAAACATTAGATTTAGAAAAAGATGAGGATATAAACATACTATTAGACTATTTACATCAAAAAATAGATAATAAAGTTGAAGAAAAAACAATAAATAAAATTAAGGTTGCATATGCCTCTAAAGTATTTGAGAGGTCAGAAGAAGATATAGAAAAATTGGTTACACCGATGTCTCAACAAGAAAAAGATATGTTAGAAGAATTAAAAGTCAAAAAAGAATTACAAGAATTAGGATATATTGAAGAATCAACAGATAGCCCATTAGATAGATTGAAATTTGTATATGATGTTATGTATAAAAGTGCAATTGAAGACTATAAAAGTGGAAATATTTATATATTTGATGATGATATGGGAACTATTCTGGGAACTATTCCAAAAGGGGAGAAATATAACAATGCACAGAAGATAGCAAAACTAATAGAAAAAAAGTTAAATAGAGAACTGCGAGAAGCAGAAGATTCACAAAAAATGATACCAGAATTAGAGAAAATGGGGTTTTCTATTAATAAGCAAGGGAAAATTGATAGTGATGAAAAATGGGAACAAATGCTAGAAATGGCAGAAAAACAAGCTGAATTAGAAAAACAACAAGAAATAAATGATAAATCAAATGCAACAAATAATTTAAAAGATAGTTATGAAGAAGAAGGGGTAGAACCAGCTGATTTAAAGAAAGCACAAGAACGAGTAAAAGCAACTATAAATCAAGAACAAAATCAACCAAAAATAGAATGATAAGAAAATGATAAAGAAGGGAATGATTTTATATGAACAATTTTGTTGAACAAGTAAGAAAACTAAATGAGAAATATGGACGTGTTCTTACGCTTGAAGAATTAGAACAATGTAAGAAGAATGGGGAATTAAAATTTGAAAAGAAAGAACCAATAGACGAATATGCACATGTACATATTACAGATTTTCTACCTGAAAATGACACAATAGAATGCAATAATACAAAAATTAAAAATGGAAAGGTAAAAAAGGATGATGAATTTGTTGGAATTAGAATAAGAAATAAAATTCATCTTTCAGTTAATGGAAGAGTGCTTTCACACCAAGATGGAAATTGGGATAAAAGAAGGTATGGAATTGTTTTTCCAGAAAGAGAATTTATCAAGAATAATAAAGATGAAATATATTCAGTAAGAACTGAAGACTCATTTGTAAGAGGAGATGTAAAAATGACAGATGGTATCCTTTTGTGCCCTAAAAGTGATTATGATATGTTGCATAAATTAAACCCCAATACATTAATAATTCCAGTTAATGAAGAAAATGTAGTTAATGTGGCAGATGGTAATAATATTGATTGTATAAAAAAACTTCTAGTACTTATGGATATTAGAACAAGAAAATGTAAAGAATATGGCTGGTATGAAGAAGGAAAATATGAAAGAGACGCTGAAGATGAATATAGAGAAATAGTCAGAAATGAGATGGGACGAGCCCCTATGATACAAGATACAGATAGTATATTAAAACGAGAAGAAGAAATACAAAAATTTAAAAATAGTGGAAGTTGTATGGAATCTTTATCTATGCGTACAAAAAGATTTTTTATAAAACCTGGAGAGAAAGAACATGAATTATCTGTACAACAATTAAAAGAAAGTGCAAAAAGAATTGATGATTTATTGGTTGAAAATGGTATGAGTATTTTACAATTATTTGAACAGATTGATTATTTTAGTCATATATATGAAGAAAGAATTATAGAAAACGAGCAAATAGAAGAATATCTTGGAATTGCATTAAAGGAAATGTATGATGGAGACATTATTGCAACAAATACAAAAAGAATAAAAATGATAAAAGAAAAAATGAAAGAAGAAGGCGAAGAAAACAACCCGGTTGCCAAAAAAGCTTTTGAAAATTGTGTAGAACACTTTATAAGAGATTATAAAACATTAAGCCAATGTTATTACAAAAGAATAGATATGGAAGGATTTGACTTTGAAAAGTATTCTAAAGAGTTAGATAAAAGTGTATTAGGTTTAGGGATAAACCTTGAGATGATGGATGAAATAGATATATTTAAACAGATAAATGATGAACTAGAGATTCAAGATTTTCTAAAAGAACAAGGGTATGTTGAAAATCCAGCTAGTAATCTGCATAATAGAAGTGTGAATAGATTAAAATTCATATATGATATTTTGTATAAAAGTGCAGTTGAAGATTATAAAAGTGGAAACATAACAGAAAATGATGAACCTAATGGGAAAGTTGTTTATAAATCTGTTGTAACAATGAGTTTGATAGAAGAAAAGCTAAATAGAGAACTGCAAGAAGCAGAAGATTCACAAAAAATGATACCAGAATTAGAGAAAATGGGGTTTTCTATTAATAAGCATGGGGAAATTGATAGTGATGAAAAATTTGAACAAATGCTAGAAATGGCAAAAAAACAAGCTGAATTAGAAAAAAAACAAGAAATAAATGATAAATCAAATGCAACAAATAATTTAAAAGATAGTTATGAAGAAGAAGGGGTAGAACCAGCTGATTTAAAGAAAGCACAAGAACGAGTAGAAGCAACTATAAATCAAGTACAAAATCAACAAAAAAAAGAAGGAGAAGAAAATGATGAACACTAATGCTAAGATGTATTCTGAAGTGGATGGGGTATTAAATTCTATGGATGAAGAATATAGAAATAAAGTACCACAAACATTGAAAAATTTAATTTTAAAAAACAAAGATAACTCTATGAAAATTAGATATGATATGGCTATGCCTTTAACTGAACAGAACATAAGCAAAGAAGCACTTTCAATGATAGCATTAATACATTTGAATTATTGGTGCAAAAATGAAGAAGAAAAGGCAGAACTAAACAGAATATTCAAAGAAAATGCAATAAAAAATGAAGAAGAAAGAAGATTAAAATATTCACCATATAATATTTTCAAAAATAAAAAAGAAGTGGTACATAAGGAAGAGGAATCTCAAAATATGCAAATGGTTGAATATAAAGAAAATGTATTTAAAAGAGTTATTAATTTTATAAAAAGTATATTTGTAAAAAAATAAAGGAGCCATTTCATGAATGAATATGAAAAAAGATTTCATATATAATGCGAGAAATTACAAGAAACAATAATATCAAGAGAAGATAGCAATGAACGTTGATATGTTACTAATATAAATGAAAATAAAAAATAACAAGAAATAGGAGAAAAAATGATAGTATACGTAATATTATTAATAATAGGTTTTATAGTTTTAATAAAAGGAGCAGACATATTTGTAGATGGAGCATCAAGTGTAGCAGGAAATTTTAAAGTATCAAAAATGCTAATAGGATTAACTATAGTAGCATTTGGAACAAGTGCACCCGAATTTGCAGTTAGTGTTAAATCACTATTAAGTGGTAGTGGAGACATGGTACTTGGGAATGTTATAGGAAGTAATATTTTAAATATATTGTTAATTCTTGGAGTATCTTCAATGTTTCATTCACTAAAAGTAAAAGATAATACAGTAAAAAAAGAATTACCTATAACACTATTAATGACAGCAATTTTTATTGTGTTATTATCAGATAAATTATTTGATAAAGGATTTAATAATACATTTACAAGAAGTGATGGAATAGTTATTATACTTTTCTTCTTAGTATTTGTTTATTATTTAATAAAAATGGCAAGAAACAAAATAGATAATAATCAAGATGAAAAATATATGTCAATGAAAAAAGCTATTTTATTTACTATACTAGGAATAGCTGGAATAATAATAGGAAGTAATTTGGTAGTTGAAAATGCATCAGCCATAGCTAGAACTATGGGTATAAGTGAAAGCATGGTAGCATTAACAATTGTTGCATTGGGAACTTCGCTTCCTGAACTTGTAACTTCTATAACAGCAACTAGAAAAGGAGAATATGACATCGCCATAGGAAATGTAGTTGGAAGTAATATTTTTAATATAGGTATGGTTATTGGAGCTCCAATAGCTCTATTTGGAGGAATTCAGCAATTTAGTATTAATTATATAGATTTAATAACAATGATAGTAAGTGCTTTTCTTTTATTTATTTTTTCATACAACGACAGAAAAATTAGTAAATTTGAAGGAAGTATATTCTTAATTATGTTTATTGTGTATTATGGTTACGTAATTTATAGAGGATAATATAAAGATATTTTGATAGTATAAAAATATTCTATAAAAAGTAGGTGGAAAAATGAAACTATTAATGCATGCATGTTGTGCACCATGTAGTGTATATTGCATAGATGAACTTAGAAAAGAAAACATAGAACCAACAATTTATTGGTATAATCCAAATATTCATCCATACAAAGAATATGAGGCAAGGAGAGATTGCTTAATAGAATATACAAAATCTATAAATATTGAGTGTATAGTAGAAGATGAATATGGATTAGATGAATTTTGTAAAAATGTTGCAAATAATTTAAATTCAAGATGTGTTGATTATTGCTATCCAGTTAGACTAAGAAAAACATTTGAGTATGCAAAAGAACATGGATATGATGCAGTAACAACAACTTTACTTTATAGCATTTATCAAAAACATGAATTTATTAAAAAGCTATGTGAAGATTTAAGCAAAGAATTTGGAATAGACTTTTTATATAGAGATTTTAGATATGGATTTTGGATAGGACATGAAAAAGCAAAAGAATCGGGACTTTATATGCAAAAATATTGTGGGTGTATATTTTCAGAAGAGGACAGATATGTAAAAAAGAAAAAAGATACGCTTAATTTACCAGAAGGGTTTGAATGGAAAAGAAAAAGTCCTTGACAGCAAGTTATTAAAATGATAGAATGTTAACATAAATAAAATAGAAGGAGGATTTGATATGTTATTATCATTATTAGGAATTATTTTAATAATAATTTTTGTATCTATTAGACAGATAAATCAATACGAAAGAGGAATATTATTCAGATTTGGTAAATTTGCAAAAATATTAAAACCAGGATGGCATATAATTTTACCTATAATACATTCATATAGAAAAGTAGATATAAGAACAAAAGCTGTAGATGTTCCAGAACAAGAAGCAATTACTAGAGATAATGTTTCAATAAGAATTAATGCAGTATTATATTATAATATTTTTGATGCTTCAAAGTCTATACTTGCAGTTCAAAACTTTAACTATGCTGTAAGTCAGTTAGCACAAACTACAATGAGAAATATTGTAGGTTCAGTTTCTTTAGACGAACTATTAACAGAAAGAGAAAAATTAAGTTCAGAAATATGTAATATTGTAGATAAAGAAACTGATCCATGGGGAATAAAAGTTGAAAACGTAGAACTTAAAGATATTTCCTTACCAGAAGAAATGAAAAGAGTAATTGCAAAAGTTGCAGAAGCCGAAAGAGAAAAACAAGCAGTAATTACAAAAGCAAATGGTGAAGTTGAAGCAGCAAATAATTTAGCACAAGCAGCTGCTATTATGAATCAAGCGCCAGGAGCCTTACATTTAAGGACTCTTTCAACACTAAATGATTTAAGTAGTGATCAATCAAATACTGTAATTTTTGCTATACCTATAGAAGGACTAGAGGCATTAAAAGGAATTGCAAATAGAAAATAAATGATTTACAAATAAAAAAACTCAGGTTTTAAATAATCTGAGTTTTTATTTTGCTAAAATTCATAAAAATGTATGGTAATTTTTTTTTCTATATGATAAAATGAAGAAAACTTTAATAATATGAAGGAAAAATAAAGGAGAAACTATGGAAAAAATATTATCAATAATAATAGAAAATAGACTATATGCATCTATAGTAATAATAATAATAGGGGTAATCATATACCAAATAATAGAAAAGACAATAAACAGATTATTAGAAAGAGATAAAAAGAATCATAGAATAGACAAAAAAGGAAAAACAATATTTAAGCTAACAAGTAATATTGCTAAATATATGATTTTTCTTATAACTATAGTTTTAATATTACAAGTCTATGGAGTAAATGTAAACTCGCTAGTTGCAGGGCTAGGAATTGCTTCTGTAATAATAGGTCTTGCAATTCAAGACCCTATAAAAGATATAATAACAGGAATGAATATTGTATCAGATGAATATTTTGTGCTTGGAGATGTTGTTAGAATAGATGATATTGAAGGAAAAGTAATACATGTAGGTATAAGAACAACCAAAATACAAGATGTTTTAAATGGAAATGTTTATGTAATTGCAAATAGAAACATAAGTAAAGCAATAAAGGTTTCAAATGAACTATATTTAGATGTACCACTTTCTTATGAAGATGATACATCAAAGTTAGAAGAAATTTTAAGAAGAGCGGCAGAGACCATCGAAAAAATAGAAGATGTAAAAGAAGCAAAATATATAGGAATAAATGAATTCGCAAATTCTGCAATAATTTTTAAAATGAAAATACTTTGTAAGCCTGATGAAAAATTACCAATAAAAAGAAAGGCTAATAGAATTATAAAAGCAGAATTAGATAAGAATGGAATTTCAATTCCATACCCACAACTTACAATTCATAGTAAATAAAGGAGCAAAAAGTGAAAAAAATAGTAATAATAGGAGCTGGACCAGCAGGGTTAACAGCAGCATATTGTTTATTAAAAAGTAAAGAAAAATATGAGGTAATTGTAATAGAGGAAAGCAATCAGATTGGTGGAATATCCAGAACAATTAGATATAATGGCAATAGGATGGATATAGGTGGACATAGATTCTTTTCTAAAAATGATGATGTTTTAAAATTATGGAAAGAACTTATGCCTTTGCAAAGCTCTAATAACAATCCAGAACAAACAGACGAAGTTATGCTAATTAGAAATAGAGTATCTAGAATTTATTATTTAAGAAAATTTTTTGATTATCCTATTAGTCTAAAAAAAGAAACAATTAAAAATATGGGACTTTCTAGAACTATTAAGGTTGGTTTTAGCTATTTAAAATCAATCTTTATAAAAAGAAAAGAAAAATCTTTAGAAGATTTTTACATAAATAGATTTGGAAAAAAACTATATAGTATGTTTTTTGAAAAATATACAGAAAAACTTTGGGGAAGAAAGCCAAGTCATATTTCAGCTGATTGGGGAGCACAAAGAGTTAAAGGACTATCTATAAAAGCAGTTATAAAAGATATATTTAACAAAAAGTTTAATAAAAAGGCAGAAGTGGAAACATCTTTAATAGAAGAATTTTGGTATCCAAAATATGGGCCAGGCCAGCTTTGGGAGTTAATGGCTAAAAAAGTAGAAGAGCTTGGTGGAACAATTTTAAAAGAACACAAAGTAGAAAAAATAAATATAAAAAAACAAAGAATTGTTTCTGTAGAGTGTAATACAAATAGTGGCAAAAAGACTATAGAAGGAGATATATTTATTTCATCAATGCCATTAAAAGATTTAGTTTCAGGTTTTGAAGGAGAAAAAGTTCCAAACAAAATTAGAAATATAGCAAAAGGATTGCCTTACAGAGATTTTATGACTGTTGGAGTTTTAGTTAATAAACTAAAAATTAAAGATAAAACAATGGTTCCAGATTGTTGGATATATGTTCAAGAACCTGATGTTAAAATGGGAAGAATTCAAATATTTAACAACTGGTCTCCATATTTAGTAGCTAAGCCTGAAAACACAGTGTGGATGGGATTAGAATATTTTGTTACAGAAAATGATAAATATTGGAAAATGAGAGATAAAGATTTTTCAGAAATGGCAACTACAGAACTTGAAAAAATGCAAATAATAGACAAAAAAGATGTGCTAGATACTCATGTAGAAAGAGTAAAAAAAGCATATCCTGCATATTTTGATACATATTCAGAAATAGATAAATTAATAACATATTTAAATAAATATGAGAACCTATATTGTATTGGAAGAAATGGACAACATAGATACAATAACATGGATCACTCAATGCTTACAGCTATGGAAACAGTAAAAAATATAGAAAATAATATAACAAATAAAGATAATATTTGGAATGTAAATACAGAAAAAGAATATCACGAGACAAAGGAGAATAAAAATTGAACATTAAAGAAAAAATAAAACAAAATAAATGGAACATAATAATTACATTAATATATGCAATAGTCACATTTATAATAACAGTTTTTTTTCATGAAAAATGGAGAGATGAAGCACAAGCTTGGCTTATTGCAAAAGATTTGGATATAATTGGAATAATCAAGCAGATGTCTTTTGAAGGACATCCTCCTCTATGGCATTTAATACTTATGCCATTTGCAAAATTAGGATTCCCATATATTACAGAAAGCATAATAAGTTGGGGCATAATGGTAATTACAGTATGGATTTTTCTTATTAAATCACCTTTTAAAAAAGAAACAAAAATCTTAATACTCTTAACAGCACCATTTATATATCTTTATCCTTCTATAGCTAGAAATTATTGCTTAATACCATTAGCTTTAGCACTAATTGCAATGTATTATCCTAAAAGAAAAGAAAAAATGCTTGGATATTGTTTATCAGTTTTACTTTTAGCTTATACTCATGTTTTAATGCTTTCAATGGTTGGTATATTATATTTGTTCTATTTTATAGATGAAATTTTTTATACAAAAAAAACAAAGGCAGACAAGAAAAAACTTATAATAGCAATAGCTATATCAGCAATTGGATTAATATGTTTGTTTTTTATACTAATGGGTTCTATTACTAAAAATACAGAAATACCATTAAACAATGATAATACCGTTTTTAGTATTAATAAAGTAAAGCTATTAACAAATTCAATATTTGGGCAATTATTTGGAGTAGTATCAAACTCTAAAGGATTTGAAATTTATTTTTATATATGGCTTATATTATTAGTATTATTTCAAGCTAGAAAAAATTTAGAAAATTTAGTAATTGCTTTTGTTACAATATCGTGGCAAATTTTCATATATTTGTTTATTTATGGAGCATCATATCAAAAAACCAGTATTCTATTATTAATAGCAGTTTTTATTGCATGGATAAATAGTTATAATGAAAAAAGTATAGAAGAAAATAAATTTTTTGTAAATATAAATAAAATAGTAAAATTAGGATGTTTAGTTGCACTTGTATTAAACGCAATGCTTGGAGTTACAGAAATAAATTATGATATTAAAGACAACTATAGTAATGCTAAAGATATAGCACAATATATAAATAAAAATATAGAAAAAGATTCTATTTTTATATGTATCAATACTTCAACAGCATCTGCAGTAATTCCATATACTCATGGTCAAAAATACTGGAATCCTGTTTCAGAAGAATATTTTTCATATATTACATGGAATAAATCTTCTTTAACAAATATAAGCTTAGATGAAATTATAAAAAAAGTTCAAAAGGAATTTAACAAGAACGAAAAATTATACCTTTTAGAAAGCGACAGATCAAGTAATAATCAAACTGAAAGTATAAAAAACTTTCAACAAAAAAATATTTTATCTGAAAAATTATATGATACAGATGATGATTGTGTAGTAAAAGGAGAGTCTTACACAATTTACAAAATTAATTTGCAGGAGAACTAAAATGAATATAACATTTTT
>JAEEGL012498108.1_pt1 | contig 11827 bp, 8 predicted proteins | sample 9134231 | NCBI WGS metagenome assembly JAEEGL01 (sample SAMN16246548, study PRJNA631951) | gut metagenome | biome: gut microbiome; feature: rumen; material: fiber-attached | host: Bos | place: Iran: Karaj | collected 2018-10 | reverse complement strand
TTCTAAGAACACCGGTTCTGACCATGTGAAAGTCCTCTACACTAATAATGCAGGAAAGAAATTCAACTTCGGAGGCATCTTCGACTACATCTATGGTCGTGGTTACTACGACACGCAATCCACTTCCTACATGAATGCTTCGGCATGGGCTTCCTACATTGCCGACAAATATAACTTCCACTTCTACTACCAGCACAACTTTATGAAGACGGCAGAGAATGGTGGTATTGAGGATGAAGGCTATATTACTAATCCTGAAAACATGGCGAGGGAATTAACCTCCAACGATATTCCCACCGTCCTTTCACAAACATGGAACCGTCAGGAACACGATGTGGTTTTCTTTAACCACCACTATAATTTAGGGTTTTATCGTGACGAAGAGGTGGATTCTGTCACCACCAAAGAGGTGTTTGTGCCTGTCAGTAAGATTTTCCATTCCGTGAAGCTTCAGAACATGATGCGCAACCACAGAGCATACAAGGAAACGGAGAATTATCATTCTTACACTTTTCTGCCTGGCGATTCCACGCAAGACTATACCAAATACTTCAATCTGAAAACCCTCTTGGGAATTTCTATGTGTGAAGGTTTCAACAAATGGGCGATGTTCGGCTTGAACGCCTATGTTGGCTACGAACACAACCGATTTGTGTTGCCCGATTCCACCCGTTATGGGGGACTCTACACTAACAAAACAGGACTTGTGGATAATCAGTCTTACAAAGAACATAATATTCTTGTTGGGGGACAAATCATCCGCACACAAGGTACAACTGTACATTATAATCTCGATGGGGAATTTGTGGTGGCTGGAGAAGATGTTGGACAGTTTGAGGTGGATGGTCACGCGGAAGTCAATATCCCATTACTTGGAGACACAGCACAAGTGGCACTCAATGCCTCGGTCAAAAACATTGGTCCAAGCTTTTATTTCGATCACTATCACGGCAAACATGCTTGGTGGGAGAATGAGATGGAAAATGAATTCAGACAGCGCATTGAAGGGGTGATAGACATTCCACACACTCACACCAAGATAACTTTGGGCGTGGAGAACATCAAGAACTTCTGCTATTTCCAGAACACAGGTATAGCCTTGCCCACCTCCGATGGGAAATCCGTGGTGAGTAACAATGTTTCTCCCATGCAATGCAGTGACAACATCCAAGTCGTCAGTGCCAATTTGCGTCAAAACTTCAAGTTGGGCATCCTGCATTGGGAAAACGACATCACCTATCAGACATGTAGTCATTCAGAAGTTTTGCCCCTTCCAGTTGTGTCACTCTATACAAACTTGTATTTGCGTTTCAAGATTGCTAAAGTGCTGAAAACAGAGTTTGGTGCTGATATGAAGTATTTCACCGAATACAACGCACCAGACTATTCGCCTGTCATTGGAATGTTCATGAATCAGAACAAGCAGAAGAAAGAAAAAGTGGGAAATTACCCTCTCCTTTCCGTTTATGCCAACTTTGATTTGAAGCGGACACGTTTCTATGTGATGTACCACCACTTCAATCAATCAGATGGTCGTTACTTCTGGTCACCCAACTATCCAATGAATCCCGCCAGCATTCGTTTTGGATTGAGTTGGAACTTCTATGATTAAACTCTCGTGATTATAGGTCATTACGATTGGATTGTTCCCCAATAATTGGAATGTTCCATAGTAGAAGGGTATCATAATAAAGAAAGGGATGAATTCAATTATGTTCATCCCTTTTCTTTTGTATTTTAGGAATTATAGTTCCCTCTGACGGCAGAACATGCCACTGAATTTCTCGTCAATATTGTCCACAGGGTCTTCAAATATACCGAACACACTCGAACCGCTACCAGACATACTTGCATATATGGCACCAAGGTCATACATTTGGTCCTTGATGGCAGCAATCTCAGGGTATTTCGAGAATACGCTCGCCTCAAAGTCATTTACTACTGTATCTTTCCAAGTTTCAATGGGCTGTGCCAAAAGTTCCGGAAGTTGTTTCTTTGGACGCTGTACCTTCACTTTCGCATAGGCATCTTTTGTCGAAACAAATATGTCAGGCTTCACCAGCACCAGCTGCTTGTACTTTAGGTTCACCTCAACGGGATGGAACACATTACCGATGCCAGTTGCAAACACAGGCTCATCCTGAATGAAAAACGGACAATCAGCTCCCAATTGAGAACAATAGTCTTCCATCTGTTGTATGGTCATGCCCAACTTGAAACGTTCGTTTAGCGTCTTCACTGTAAAAGCTGCATCAGCTGAGCCGCCGCCCAAGCCCGCACCTGTTGGGATGTGCTTGTAAAGCCCGATACTCACTGGCGGAATGTCAAAGTCCCTCTTCAGTAACTTCAACGCTCGCACAACAAGGTTATCATCAGGAGAACCATCCAGTACAGTGCCCGTCACTTTCAGCCGGTAGCCACAAGCGGGCACATCTGTATCAATCTCCTGTATCTCCAAGATGTCTTGCAGACCAATCGGATAAAAAACCGTTTCCAGATTATGGTAGCCGTCCGGACGCTTCTCCACGACGTTCAGACCAATGTTAATCTTCGCATTAGGATATACTATCATACTTCCATGTTTTAGTTAACGATGGCAAAGGTACAACTAAGTGAGAGAACCACCAAATAATTTTTGGTTTTTCTTTCTTCGTCATTCCTCTTCCATCAAAACTCTCAGTTTTTTCACGAGTATCTCCAATAATGAGGGTGTCTTAGGTTTGTCCTCCTCCAATTCCTCTGGTTCTTCAGTTTCCTCAAACTCTTCTGATTCATCTGGCTCGTCATCATCTATCACAACATCACTCGTGACATCCGCTGTTGACTCCTCCTTGATTTGTAAGGGGGCTTCCTCTGGTTCTTGCTCCACAATTGGTGCTACATGCGTATAGGAATAGAACTTGTCACGCAAATCCTGCAACCTTTTCATCTCATCCTGTTTGTCACTATTCTCTTTCGCCACACTTTCTCCTGACTGGTCAAACCCCGTGGCTACTACAGCCACCTTGATTTCATCACCAAGGGTATCGTCAGGATAATGTCCCCACAACACATCCAGATTCTCGTCGAAATTCTCCATGAACTCACTGATCTCCTCCAGCTCATCCATGCGGGCAGGATTCTCATTGCCGCTATACACGATATAGAGCAGACGACGCACTTTCTGCTTCTCCACATTCGCCACAAGGGGTGAACTGATAGCTTCTGACAATGCTTTGAAGATTCGCTTTTCACCACTTGCTTTTGCCACTGACACCAATGCAGCACCACCATCCTTCATCACCGTGGACACATCGTTGAAATCCCTGTTGATGCTTCCCCTCACTGTGATGATTTCCGCAATAGTTCTGGTCGCTACTGTCAGCACCTCATCTGCTTTCTTCAATCCCTCCTCAAGTGTCAACTGCTTGAACCGTTCACTCTCCAGTAGCTTTTGATTGTTGATGACTATCAGCGAATCCACACATTTCTTCAAATCTTCCATACCCAATAAGGCTTTATCCATTCGCTTGCGCATCTCCATTTTGAACGGCAAGGTAACGACTCCCACTGTCAGGATGCCCATTTCTTTTGCCACACGGGCAATCACAGGAGCAGCACCCGTTCCTGTGCCGCCACCCATACCTGCTGTAATGAATACCATGTGGGTGTCCTCACCAAACATCGTCTTGATGGTGTCAATGTTGTTTTCGGCAATCTCTCTACCTTTCTTTGGATCTCCGCCCGTGCCAAGCCCATCACCAAGTTGAATCTTGCTTGGCACCATGTTCACCTTCAGCACTTGACTGTCTGTGTTTGTTACCAGAAAAGACACGTTCTTCACGCCCTCTTCATACATGTGTTGTACTGCATTTCCGCCACCGCCTCCTACACCGATGACCTTGATAATCTTCTCTGACTTGTCCTCAATGGGAAAGTGGAAAGGAGGTAACTCATCCTCTTTCATTCAATTTTCAGATTTTAATAAGTTATACAATCTTTTTAGCCAACCCTCACCGGTTGGCATCTCACTTTATCATATATTCTCGGGTACAAAGTTATAAAAAGAGAGAAACAATTCCAAATGTCTCCCTCTTTTTTTTAACAAAAATAAAAAATATTCTTGAATTCCCCTTCTTTTTTACAATTGTAAAGAAAAATCCGTAAAATGTTGTTATTTCACTAATTCGGTATTGCGAATTTGTTTCTCAAGGTTATGCGTTTCTGTTTGGAGTTCCTTGATGCGTGCCTCAAGATTGAGGATGGGTTGCTGATTGGTGGGGGCTGTTTCCCGCATCTCCTGCAGTTGATGATTGAGAGTGGTGAGGTTTTTGGTTTTCTGTACCCATTCGTTGCATAACTGCTTGGCTTCTGGAGTCTTGAAATCGTTGAGCGTATAGCAAGTTCTAGTGTCATTAAGAACAAACTCAAAGTCCTTTTGTAGATTGGTGGCTGACAGTTGGGAATTGATAGTTGAGATACGCTTCTTGGCTTGTGCTTGAACTTCTTTCTGCTCGTCTGAGAGGGGAAGGGCGATGATGGATTGTAGAGAAGCCATGCTAAGCAGCTCATCCAAATCGGTGGTCTCGTAATCTATGGTTTGTCGCGATTCGTTGGGTATAAACGTATAGATGCACACTTTGCCATGGGGTTGGTAGCGGTCGCTGGCAAACCATCCGAGATTGGCAGCTTCGTCAATGACAAGCATGTAGTCATTAGCGTATGAGTTATAGGGGAATCCCATATTCTCTGCCTGATAGAACTGCTTGGAGTCGCTGTCGTATCGTGTGACATAGAGATCGTAGTTGCCATATCCCTCTTCACATCGGGCGGCAAAATAGAAAGTCTGTCCGTCTGGCATTAAGAACGGGTAGTTGATGTCACCATCAATGCCGAGCCCCTCAATGGTTTCGCCTTCTGCAAACTGGTCATTCTCCAAATAGTAGCGCACGATCTGAAGGTCAGTGCTGTCTGTCGCATGAATGGGGCATAGCACTATGCCGTTCAGTTGTGTCTGATACTGTACGATGTCACCTTTCTCTGAAAGTTTCAAAGATCCCAAATCTTCCGCGATTTGGTAGGCTTTAAGAAACTCTTTCTTGTCCACCACGACACTGTCCACAATGATGACTCTGTCCACACCACGCAGTCCACTTTCTCCCTTTCGACAGATGGACACAACCTTGTCATATTCGGTTGTCGATTGTTTTTTCCTCTTGGCAGCCGTGATGAGTTTCTTGGCACTTGCATCTGCTTTGCCGAACTGAAGAGACATGATATCAGCGTTCAGTTCTTCCACGTTGGAAATGGGTGTTAAATAGGGGTATGTTGGAGGAACCGAAGAGGCAATGCTGTCGGTTTGTGCATGGGCTGTCATGGTTAGACATGCCATCATACATATTAGTAACTTCTTCATAATTTGTTCTCGGCTCTATGGTGATGAAAAACGCCTGTGGGTTGTTTATACAAGTTCTACAATGGTGATGCCAGCCCCCCCGAAACGGATGTCCTCATCGTAGAAGTCTGCTACAGGAGGCATAGTGTTGAGATATTGACGAATGACTGTCTTGAGGGCACCAGTGCCTGTGCCGTGCAGGATTTTCACTCGCGAAGCACGTGCCACGAGCGCATCGTCAATGAAGTAAGTGACAGCCTGGATAGCTTCATCGCCACGCATACCGCGCACGTCCAGTTGTTCCTTAAAGTTAAGTGTTGTCTTACGTATGTCATCGCGCGTCTGCACACTCACAAATGTGGCAGCCACATTCTTTTCCTTCTTGGGAGGCTCTGCTGGCTCGAGACGGTTCAGCTTCACGTTCGTTGTGATGTGTCCAAAGATGACCGTTGCCTCGTTGCCGCTGATTTTCTGAATCTGTCCCACCGTGCTTTGCCCCTTTAGGCGTACGAAAGAATCTTCCTCCAAAGGCTGGGTAGGGATGGCTGTTTGAATAGAGGCTTGTGTCTTGAGGTTGGGTGTTCCTTTGCTTTTCCTCTCTTCCTTGCGTTTCCGTCTTGCCATCAGCTTCTCCATCTGCCTTCTGATTTTCTCGTCGGCAATGTCGGGGTCTATTTCGCGGATGTCCTGCTTGAAGTCGGCAAGGTCTTGGCGAATCATGCGGGTGCGTTCCTTCTCCGCTTGCGCCTCTTTGATGTCCTTGATGGTCTGTTCGATTTTGGCATTCGACTCCTTCAACATCTGCTCTGCCTCTTCCTTGGCACGGGAGATGATGACCTTGCGCTCATCGTGCAGTTTCTGGATGTCCTCTTCGTAGCGCTGGATGGTCTGTTCCATCTGCTTCTCATGCTGATGGATGCTCTGGCGTTTCTGTTCCCAGTAACGTTTGTCGCGCACGATGTCTTGCAAGTATTTGTCGGAGTTGATGTAGTCTTTACCCACAATCTCACTGGCATCCTTGATCACCTCGTCGGGAATGCCCGTCTTGTGCGCTATCTCAATAGCGAACGAACTGCCAGGGTTGCCGATGGAGAGTTGGAAGAGCGGCTGCATCTGTTGGCGGTCATACAGCATCGCACCATTTACGATGCCCTCCGTCTCCTGTGCATAATGCTTCAGATTTTGATAGTGTGTGGTGATGACGCCAAATGCATGCTTTTTGTTGAACACTTTCAGCATCGCCTCTGCCATCGCACCGCCAATCTGTGGTTCCGTACCACCACCGAACTCATCGATGAGAATGAGGCTCTTCCCGTCACAATGCTTCATCATGTTCTTCATGTTGAGCAAGTGGGAAGAGTAGGTGGAGAGGTCATTCTCCAGGCTCTGCTCATCGCCGATGTCGATGAAGATGCTGCGGAAGATGCCGAAGATGCTGCTCCTCGCAACAGGCACAGGCATGCCGCACTGGAACATATATTGTAGCAGTCCTGTGGTCTTCAAGCATACAGACTTTCCGCCAGCATTGGGTCCCGAAATGAGCAGCAGGCGTTGTTTATTGTTCAGCGTGATGTCAAGCGGCACCACTTTGCGAGGCGTTTCATCTGGGTGTTGTGTGTTGTATGTGCTGAACTTTAGTTCCAGCAGCGGATGCACCGCAATCGCCCAATCCAGCACCTGTTTGTTCTCCATACGCGGTTCCGTGCTGTTGGTGATGATAGCAAACTTCGCCTTCGCGCGGATGTAGTCGATTTGTGCTAAGAACTCATAACTTGCCAGCATATCCTCCACTTCTGGGCGCACCGTCTGTGTGAACTCCATCAGGATGCGGTTGATTTCCTTCCTTTCCTCGCTTTCCAATTCGCGAATCTTGTTGTTGGCTTCCACCACTTCGGCAGGCTCGATGAACACCGTCCTTCCCGTGTCAGACTCATCATGCACAATGCCCCGTATCTTCCTTTTCATGGCAGGAGCCACAGGAATGACTAGACGACCGTCACGAATGGTGGGGGACACATCCTTGTCAATTAGTCCTTCCCCTTTTGCCGATTTCAAAATGTTCTGTAAAGCTCTCGACACACTGCCAGCCGTCGATGCCAACTCACGCCGTATCTGCAACAACTCTGGCGAAGCTGTGTCCTTCACATGACCATACTTGTCCAAAATCTGGTCAATACGCCTCACCATCTGCGGATAGGTCTTCACATCAGCCGTCAAGCCATAAAGGTGGGGAAACGAAGGAATCGTGTTCTCCTCATCCTGACAGCGGTGCAGGAACGTCACGATATTGTCTATGGTGGCCAGTGAGCGTTGCAGGTTGAATAGTTCCTCCACATCCAGACAAGTGTTCTGAATGCGGATGCGTTTCAGCGATGGGCGCACATCGAAAAAGTTTTGGTCAGGAAATTCTTCCTCCTGCAAGATGCGCACAAACTCCATCGTCTGCTTCACCTGCCGACGTATCTCATCAAAACTGACAGAAAATGCCATGTCGCGCACCAACCCCTCTCCCAATGTGCAGAGGCAAAGCGCTGTAAGCCTGCTCCTGATCTGGTCAAACCCGATCTTTTGTTCGTATGTATTTGGATAAATCAAAGTCTTAGAGTCCTATGCTGTTACTTAGTTCACCTGATTGACAGGCTCACCGTCTAAGTATGCTCGCACGTTTTCTGTGCAGATATTGATGAGGCGTTGTCTCGCTTCTCTTGTTGCCCATGCAATGTGAGGAGTGAGATAGCTGTTTTTGGCAGAGAGGAGCGGATTGTCAGCAGTGGGTGGTTCAGTGGTGAGCACATCAGCGCCATATGCGGCAATCTGGTCATTGTTGAGAGCATCTGCCACTGCGGCATCATCGACGAGAGGGCCACGTCCTGTGTTGATGAGGATGGCAGATGATTTCATGTTGGCAAGGCGTTCTGCATTTACCAGATGCAGCGTGTCTTCTGTGAGAGGGCAATGAAGTGATACGATGTCGCATTGCTCAAAGAGGGTGTCGAGGTCTGCCTTCATGATGCCGTAAGGAAGGTCATCTTCATCCTTGGAGGTGTATGCGAGCACTTGAAGTCCGAAGCCTGCAGCGATACGTGCGGTTGCCATGCCTGTGTTGCCGAGCCCTATGATGCCCATTTTCTTACCATTGAGTTCGAAAAGGTCATGGTCGAGATAGCAGAAATCAGGTGAGTTCGTCCATCTGCCAGAGCGGTTTTCTATGGCATAATAGTCCACATGGCTGACAATGTTGAGGATGTGGCAAAAAACCATTTGAGCCACACTCTCTGTGGAGTAGGCAGGAATGTTGGTCACAACGATGTTCTGCCGACTTGCCACTTCTAGGTCAACGACATTATATCCAGTGGCAAGCACACCGATATATTGCAAGCGTGGAAGCATGTTGAGTGTGGTGGCATCGAGCACCACCTTGTTGGTGAGCACCATCTCTGTTCCTTTACATCGAGCAATCACTTCATCGGGTGCTGTGCGTTCATAGACTTCCACTTCTGCCAATTCTTTCAATCCGTCCCAAGTCAGTTCGCCTTGGTCAACGGTGTAGGCGTCAAGTATTACAATCTTCATATGTCAATGTTTTCGATGCAAAATTAGTCAATATTTGAGAAAAAAGCATTATCTTTGCACGATATTTTTTTGGAGATGGCAGAAAATACTCCCAATAATTCTATAGATGGTGCAAGAGATAGTGATGCAACTTACGACCACGTGATTAAATACACGGGGTTGTTTGGTGGTGTTCAGGGCATCATGATGCTTGTTTCTGTGGCAAGAAACAAGATTGTGTCGGAGCTGTTAGGACCATCGGGATTGGCAATTATCAAACTCTTCGACAATGCCATCAAACTCATCAATCAATCCACAGATTTGGGCATTTCTTTTAGTGCTGTCAAGCATGTGGCAGAGCTTTTCGACCAAGGGACAGAAGAAGAGGTAAGGAACTTTGTGCACACCGTTCGTACCTTCTGCCTGATGACCGGTTTGTTGGGCATGTTGGTCTGTATGGCTTTGTGCCAACAGATCAGTTATTGGACATTTGATAGTTATGACTACACGTGGCATTTTGCTGTGTTATCGTTGGTGGTGTGCATGCTGACGGTACAGGGAGGTGAGATGGCGATTCTGAAGGGTATGAAGAAGTTGAAGAAAGTGGCTGTCATTGCTGTGTTCGGAGCGATTGCCACGCTGGTCATCTGTGCCCCCATCTATTATTTCTGGAGAATTGATGGTATCGTCTTTTCGCTGCTTTTGTCGGGTATGGCAGTCTTGGCGATTCATTTGTATTATTCCACCAAAGTGATTCCTTGGCGTGTATCCATTTTCTCCAAAAAGGAATACTCGAATGGCATTCCGATGGTGAAACTGGGCATCGGCTACATCATTGCGGGCATCTTCGGACAGGGTGCCGAGTACATCATCAGAACACTCATCCTCCGATATGGTGATCTGGCCGATGTGGGGCTTTACACTAGTGGTTACACGATGGCGGTCAGTTATGCCAATCTTGTGTTTGTTGCATTCGAAGCTGACTATTTCCCACGTCTCTCAGCCTCTCATCATGACCCTAAACGGATGAATCAGACCATCAATCAGCAGATAGAAGTAGGATTATTGCTCATGGCACCTCTCCTCACGTTCTTTGTGTTGACAATGCCAATTCTCGTGCCGTTGCTGTTCTCCTCGAAGTTTGTTGATGCTGTGCCGATGGCGATTTGTGCGTCGTTCTATATTTTCTTCAAAGCATTCACATTGCCCATTGCCTATCTGGCACTTGCCAAGGGTGATTCACGCATGTATATGTTCACAGAACTGGTTTATGACATCTTCATTGCCATTGCCATTCCATACGCCTTCAAGTGGTGGGGATTGGAAGGTGCCGGTTGGGCATTGTCTGTAGCAGGACTTCTTGACATGCTACTGATTCATATCGTCTATGGTGTTCACTATGGTTACCGTTTCAATTTCAGCAAGATGAAGATATACGTGCTCCTCTTTGTCTGTTTCACGGTGGCGGTGTTCACTGCGCTTCACGAGAATCCTTGGATGAAACTCGTGACGGGCTTGATGTTGGTGGTGTCGTTCATTGTCTCTTTCAGGGTGCTGAAAAGCGAAACGAATATTATCTCTGATCTCAAGAAAAAGTTATGGCGGAAGTGACGGTGTTGACAGCGGTGTATAACGCGGAGAACTATCTTCGGCAATGTCTGGATTCCCTAAAGAACCAGACACTGAAGGAGTGTCAGTTCATTTGCATTGATGACTGCTCAACAGATGCTTCCTATTCCATTTTGCAGGAATACGCTCATGAAGACAAACGGTTTCAGGTGCTTCGCACTCCTGCAAATAGTGGACAGGCAAAGGCGAGGAATTTGGGCATCCAGTTTGCAAAGGGAAAGTATATAGCCATGCTGGATGCTGACGACTGGTATGCTCCTGACACGTTAGAACAGGCGTGCTGCTCTTTGGAGGAAACGGGGGCTTCCTGTACCCTGATGGAACTGATTCTGCATCGTGAAGAGGACGGATGTGAAGAATGCTACCCACTGCGTACGACGAAGACTGAATGGAGTGGGGAAGAGGCTTTCCGATTGAGCCTTGACTGGTCATTGCATGGCTTGTATGTGGCGAAAGCAGACCTTTTCAAACGTTTTCCATACGATGACAGTTGCCGGCTCTACAGCGATGATAACACCACACGCCTACACTATCTCAATGCAGGAAAAGTGGTGAGCTGTAAAGGACGTTACTATTATCGCAGGCATGCCGCATCAATGACCAACGCCTGTTCCATCCGTCGTTTCGACTATATGCCCGCCAATCTCTCGATGAAACGCCAATTGGAAGCTCTTCCCTTGACAGACAAACAGGATGTGCTTGATTTCTACGAGCGTCACCGTTGGCTCAATCTTATTGATTGCTATTGGTATTATCGTCTGCACAGAGATGCTTTCAATGCAGAAGAACAACAAGGGATACGGGATCTGTTCACCAGTATGCTTCAAACCATCGAGCCTCAACGTCTTCCTTGGTCACTCAAAGCCAAACTGGGCTATTATCCCTTCCACTCCTATCGTGTGTTCTGCTTTTGGGAAGACTTGTATTTCCGCTTGCGGGAGTTGATGGGAAGATGAAAGAATGGAAGAATTTCAAAAAGAAAAGGAGACCTCACGATGGTGAAGTCTCCTTTGTGTTATGTTGAAGTGTCTTTTTACTTCTTCTTCATGACAGCCCAGCGGTTCATGAACTTATCAACGCGACCTGCAGTGTCGACAAGCTTAGCCTTACCAGTGTAGAAGGGGTGAGAAGTAGAAGAGATTTCAATCTTGATGAGTGGATATTCCTGACCTTCAAATACTTCAGTCTCATTAGACTTAGCTGTAGAGCGGGACAGGAACATATCGCCGTTTGACATATCCTTGAAGATGACAGGGCGATAGTTTTCTGGGT
>JAEEGL012110838.1_pt1 | contig 11827 bp, 5 predicted proteins | sample 9134231 | NCBI WGS metagenome assembly JAEEGL01 (sample SAMN16246548, study PRJNA631951) | gut metagenome | biome: gut microbiome; feature: rumen; material: fiber-attached | host: Bos | place: Iran: Karaj | collected 2018-10 | reverse complement strand
TTTTTTTTTCATTTTTGTTAAATTTGTTTAATTCTTTTATTTTATTCAATTTTAATTTTTGTTTTTTGATTTATTTTTATTTATATATTTTAAATTGAAATTTTTTAAATTTTTTTAATCTATAAAATAGCATAATGAAATAATTATTATATATATATAAAAATATATTAAATTACTCTTATATTTATATAATAAAGTCAAACAAATTAACACCTTTTTTTTTTTTTTTTTTAATTCTTCATTTGCATTATTATTATTATTTTGAGTATCATCATAAGATAAATTTTCTTTTTCTTTTTCAATTTCTTTCATTTCTTTATTTGTATCATTTATAGTTAAATAATTATTTCCTTTATTATCTGGATATAATAAATCTTTAGTTAATCTTTCAATTTGTTCTTTATTATTTAATTTTCTTTTTATAATAGTATCTTCATAAGAATCAATATTTATTTTCTGAATTATTCTTGAAGTTCTTTGTCTTTGTCTTTTTTGTCTTTCAATATTTTCAATTTTTTTAAAATTATTTTCATTTTTAGTATCATCTATTTTTATTTCATCATTATTTTTATTTATTTTAATAGATTCTTTTTTCTTTAATAAATCATTTTTTATCTGTTGAAATATTGGTTCATTAGTTTCTTTAATTGAATTTTTACTTAGAAAATTTGTTTTCATTAAAGATTGTTTTGTTATAGATCTTTTCATTTCTCTATGATGAAAAGAATTTTTTGTTTTTATTAATTTATTTTCTAAAATACAGTTTTCTGATTTTTTTCTTATTAAATCATTTACTTTTATGCTTGATTTTGCATTCTTATTTTGATTTAATTCATTAAAAAGTTTATTATTAATTTTATTTGAAGATTCAATTTCTTTATTAATTTCTTTACTATTTTTTATATTATTAATAGTATTTTCATTTTCATTTATAATACTATTATGATTTTCTTCATTTTCTTCTTTAATTATTGTAAATTTAGATTTTATTTCTTTTTCTTTTGATTCATTTTTTATTTCTTTAATATCCACTGAATTATTACCACTATTATTATTTATCATTTTATTAATTTGACTAGTATTAATTTCTTCTAATTTACTTTTGTCGTTTTTTGATATTTTAGAATCTAACAAATTAGTATTTGAAATAGAATTTGAAAAATCATTTAAGATAAACATTTTAGTTAATCTTTTTTTAGTAGGACTAAGAGTATCAAATTTTGATTCAGAATCACTTCTTTCTTCTTTATGAAAAACTGTTCTATTAAAAGAATTATCATTATTATCTTTAATTTTAATATTACGAGAAGAAATTTTTTTTTCAAAAATTTTATCCATTATTTTAGGTTTATTTATAATATTCATTGATTGATTTTGTTTATCATTATATAAAATACTATTTTTTTTATTTCTTGAATTATTTTCATTAATTTCATCTGGTATATTTAAAATATTATTTTTTTTAGTTATATTATTATTAGTATTAATATTGGTATTATTAGTATTCATATTATTATTATTCGTATTATTATTGATGTTATTATTTGTATTATTATTGATATTATAATTTGTATTATTTTTCATATTATTATTAGTATTATTATTATTTTTTTTTTTTAATTTTAATTCAGTTGAAGTAACAGTTGGAACTTGACTTGATTCAGTTTTTGTTTCACTTTTTACAGCATCAAGTCCAGGTAAAATATTTTTATTTATATTTGTTATTGAATTATTTGATTCTAAAGGAGATATTACTTTTGATTTTTTAGAATTTAATTTATATGAAGGTGATAAATTTTTAGTTGAAGCTGAAGGAAAAATATTATTTTCAGTATCTTTTATTAGTCTTATTAATTTAGTTTTATTTATATTATTTTCACTATTATTATTAATTAATATTTTTCTATCTGTTTGAGAATAATAATTTAAAGGAGAATTATTTTTTCTTCTGACTTCAATTCTTGGGAAGTGATTTATTACCTTTCTATTTTTTTTTCCTATTTTTTTTAATATTGATGATACATTTGTATCAGTTTTATTTTCATTATTTTCAAATTCAAAATTTTTATTATTTAAATTCCTTGATTTATTTTGTAAAAGTAATTCACTAAAAATTTTATTTAAAAATATAACAATTTCTTCATAATTTTTTTCATTTTGAACTTTAAATAATTTAATTTTAACATATTTAAATTTATCAATCTCTTGTTCCATGAAATCAAGAATATTAACTTGAAAATTATGTTGAGTTATTAAATATTTATAATTAATAATATAAGAATCAATTTCTTCATTTAATTTCTTTAAATCTTTTTCAGTTAAACCAACACTTTGATTTTCATCAAAAATTTCAATTAATTTATCATAACTTTTACTATTATAAAAATCATTTAATTTTTCATTTAATTTTAAAATACTTTCTTCATATTCTCTTATCATTAAAATTATTTTTTCAATATATTCTTCTAATAATTCATCAAAGTTTGATATTTCTTTTATTATTTTTAAATATGTTGAATTAAATTTCATAAATTTTTTCCTCATTGATTGAAAATATTTGTCATTTACATTATTTGTATCTGATGTTGAAATATTTGATTGATTTATTTTATTTTTTATATTTAAATCTGGTTTTTCTAAATGAATTATTATTTTTTTTTCTCCTTCGGGAACAAATTTATTTAAAAGTAAATTTTCATTGTAATTATTTAAATTTTCATTATTATACATTAAATTTATATTCTTTTCTTCAGGTTTAAATATTTTTAATGAAAGTTGTTTTATATAGTGAATTGTAGCATTTATTGGAATGTCAAATTCATATTTGTTACCCTCGTAAATTAAATGTATATTCATTTTTTATTTTGGGTATATTTTTTATGTTTTAATTAAAATATCATTAAAATAATTTAAAATATTTTTAAACTTCTTTTTTTTGGAGATTTGAAAATATTTTTTTTTTTTATTACATATATAAATAATAATTTTTTTATTATTATATCAAATAATTCAATTATAAAAATAATATTATATATCTAAATAAAATCTTTTTATTTTTATTTTAAATTTTAAATATAAATTATTAAAATAAAATTTCAAATTAAAAATAAGCATTAAAAATACTATTATAGTAAATTCAAAAAAAATTTTCTACAATTATTAAAAATTAAATCTCATATCTTAGATTTAATTTTCTGATTATCTTTATTAAAATGATTCCAAAAAGCAGTAGTAAAAAAATATTTCTTTTTTTCACTTTTATTACTATTATCATTGTCATTTTGGCTATTTTTTGTTTTATTAAAACTATTAGTATTATTTTTCTTAATATTATTATTATTTAAATCATCTAAATTTTGATTAATTTCTGTTTTATTAAACTTTCCATTATTTTCTCTTTCTTTCTTTTGATTAAATTCCATTTCTTTTTTTTTAATAATTTCAATTACAGAAATTAAATCAGAAGAATCATTATCTTCTCCATTAAAATTATAACCAACGAATTCACAATCTTTTTTTGTAATATTTTTCTTTTCAGGATAAAAAGATTCAATATATTGAAATTTATTAAAATATTTAGTATCATAATCTTTTTTAACTTTTGGAATAAAAGGAGGTTTCATTTCTTTTATATTATTCCAATTAATACCATTAAAAAAAGGATGTTCTTTTATTTCTTTAATCCCATTTTTCCCTAATCTTTTCTCAGGTTCACATAATAATTGATTAATTAAATCTTTAGCATTATTTGATATTATAATATTAGAAGGAAAAGATAAATATTCAACAAAATTTTTAACTTTATAACAAATTTCATTACTTTTATTTGAATTAAAAGGTGCATAACCAAAAAGCATTTCAAATAAAATTATACCTAAAGACCAAAGATCAACTTCTTTTCCATATTCTTTTTCCCTTAAAATTTCAGGAGCAACATAATTTGCAGTTCCAACACAAGAATAAGTCTTATTATGTGTTTTTTTATTTGAATTATAATCAATTAAATCTTCTTTAAAAATATTATCTGATATTTTAGATAAACCAAAATCACTTAATTTAATATGTCCATTTTTATCTATTAAAATATTTTCTGGTTTTATATCACGATGAATACAATTTAATTTATGTAATGATTCTATTGCCAATAAAATTTCACTTGCATAAAATTTTGCTTCGTTTTCTTTTAAAGTGTTTCTTTCTATTAATAAATTCATTAAATCTCCTCCTATTAAAAATTCCATTATTAAATATAAATAATTTCCTTCTTGAAATGAACATTTTAATTTTATTATCCAAGGTGATTTAATTTTACTTAAAAAATATTGCTCATCTCTTGTATTTTTTATTTGATTCTTTTGTATTACTAATTCTTTTTTTATTTTCTTTATTGCATCTATTTCTTTTGTTTTTTTATTTCGACATAAATGAATTTCTCCAAATGATCCTCTACCTATTATACTTATTGATTCATAATCAAAAATTGTTAATTTTTCCCTTTTTTTTTCTCTAGATTTTTTTTCTTTTAATTCTATTTCTTTTTTAATTTCTATTTTATCTTCTAATGGAAGGTTTGCATTATTTATTTTTTCAGCTATTATTTCTTTTTCTATTTTCTTTATTTTTATTATATTATATTTTCTTTCTATATATTTTTTACCTAATAGAACTTTGTCATATGTTAATTTTGAAATTTTTTTTTCTTTTAATAATATTTCTAATGGAATTTGATTTGAATTTGAAAAATTTTCAAAATTATTCATTTTATACTATTTTATTATCTTATAAAATAATATTTATTTTTTTAATCAAAATTAAAATTAAAAATATTTTTTTTAGTATATTTTTTATTTTTTATGTCTTTTGGAATATTCTATTGACATTTTTTTTAAACTTGAAAAAATTAAATATTCATTAAATCTACATGATAGCATTGAATATTTTATTTTATCTAAATATCTTTTCTTTAATTCATAAAAAGATTGTCTCTTTAATTTTGTTTTATATAATTCATATACACTATTAGATAGGTTTTTTATTTTATTTGATATAAAAAGAATTTCTAATAATTTTTTTGCATTAAATTTATTTGAAATTTCTCTTAATCTTTTATATTTTATTTGTTTATGAAATGTTTTATTTATTTCATCAATAAATTTAAAATAGACATTTCTTATTAAATATTGATGTGATACAATTTTCAATGAATTAATTATTATTTTATAATTTATATTTTTAATAAAAGTTTGAAATATTTTTTTAAAATTTTGATTAATAAATTTTATCTTTAATTTTTCCAATTTATGTTTTTTTAATAATTTATTAATAAACCTTTTACCAAAAATTTTTATTTGTTTTCTATCATATTTTTTTACATTGTCATATTTATTACTTTTTTTTAAGCATTTATAAATTTTTTTAATATCATTTAATAAATTATTTTTTTGTAATAAAGATATTTTATAATTTATTTTTTTCTTTTCATTAATTTTATTTTTAATATGAAATATAATCAATTTCATAATATTATTCTTAATATAATCTTTTTTTCTTTGTCTATAAGTAATTTTATAAACATATTTTAATAGAAAAAGGTTGAAATAAAATTTAATTGTATTTTTTTTTTTCTTTTTTGATTGAACAACATTATTTTTAATTAAATCTATTCCAAATTTCTTTAAATATTTATTTCGAATATTTAAACATTTTGTATATTTAAATTTTGAAATTGAAATTTTAAAAAGAAGTTGTAATACATATAATCTTCTATAATTATTAACTTTTTGCCTAATTCCTTCAACAATTAAACATTTAATTGTTTTTACTATTGATTTTTTATAAAAACTGTGAATATCTTTGATTATTATTTTTTCTTTAAATTGTAAAATTTTTCTATTTTTTTCTTGTAAATTTAATTTAAGTAAATTAAAAATTTTTTTTGATAAATTTTTTTCATATATGATATTTTCAATATTTTTATTGCTTTTATTTTTAAATTGTATACCCAATAATTTAGATTTTATTTCTTCTTTTTTTAATTTTTTTGAAAGTAATATATTAATTTTTTTAATAAATAATTTTCCTATAAATAATTTTTTCCTATATCTCAACATTAACTTCTCTTTTAATTTCTTTAAAAAAAAAAATTTTATAATTTTATCTTTTGTATTTTGAAAATAATTATTTCTATTGTAAAAATCATTATTTGAATAATATACCAAAGAACAAAACAATTTAAACAATCTTTTTTTTTCATGAAAAATTATGGCACTTCTTAAATTTTGATAATTAATATTAAATTTATTTTTTATTTTAATATTATTTATTCCTTTATTACAGATAATTAACATAAAATATATAGCAAATGGGTTTTTATTAATTTGATTTAATAAAAATTGATCATAAGTTTTTTGATAACTTAATTTATTTTTTAATTCAGATAATAGTTTTTTTTTAATTTTTTTTTCTTTATTTAAATGAAAAGATTTTATTAATTTTAATCTATTATATGAATAAACTAATCCATGAATAAGAAATTTTGAAAGGAAATTAATTCTATAATCAATATAATTTTCTTTTATCATATTAAAATAGCTTTTTCTTTTTAATATTCTATAAAAACCATAAAAAGTTCTTGATTTAAGTAAATTTGAATAAAATGAATCTGCCATTTCTTTTAATTTTTGTTTTTTTATTAAATATGGTTTTTTTCCTTTTCTTTTTAAATAATACTTTTTTAGGGAATCAAAAATTTTTAATTTTAATAAAAAATCATCATTTTGTTGTTCATTTTTTATTTTTTCTTCTTCATTTATATAATTTTTTTCTAAATTATTATTATTGAAATTTAATTCATTTAATGTTGAATTTAATCCTTCAAATTCAATATTATTAATACTTTCAAAAATAGAAGTTAATTTATTATTTAAATCTTCATTTTGATAATTTGGTTTTGAAAATTTTTTTCCAATAAAGTTTTTCATTTAATTAAAAATAAAAATATTTTTAAATTAAATAAGTATTTAAAAAATTAAACAATATATTATAAAAATTCAATATATTTTTTTAATTTTTTATATGATTTTATATTAAATTTATAATTAAAATAAAATGAATATTTATTAAATTTATAATTTATTATTCATAGTAATGGAATGAGCATTTTAAAATATTTTCTTTTTAAAATATAATTTATTTTATTTTTTTATTTTCATTTTTAAGTCATATTTCTGAGATAATAATAAGGGTTATTTTTCTTCTTTTAATAATTTTAGAGATAATATTTGAAAGTATCCTATTTAATTCAAGATTAAATCAAATAATTTAAATTTAATTTATTTTTGAGAAAAATTTCATATAATTTTATATATATTTTGATATCCATAATTTATTTCTATTCTTATTTAAATTTTATTCATATAAACATATTTAGATTATTATTTCAATTTTTCTGTAATATATTATATATATTATTATTATAATTTTAATATTTTATAATAAAATCTCCAAAATTGTCGCCAAAAAAAAAATCAAAAAACAAATCTCAAATAAAAGAAAAAGAAAAACAAAATAAAAAACATGTAATTATAAATTAGAAATTTATTATATTTATGTTAAATAATAATATATTTAATTAATATTACCAAAAGATTTGTCATATATAAATGGTTCACTTTTTAAAGATTTTCCTAATAAAAATTGATGGCTAAAACGACCAATTATATATATAGATCTTTTAAAGAGAACTTAATAAAATATTATTTAAACTATAAAAAATCAAATTTCCTAAATGTGAATATTAATTTTTAAGTTGCCTAATTAAATTTCTTAATCTTTTCTCATCAGTTGCATTAATTTTTTTAGTATTTGCTTTAATATCTTCAAAGGAAATTGTTCGAAATTGTTGTTTTATGTTTCCTTTTTTTCTTAAATTTTTCACTTTATTTTGTTCTGAATTATTATTTTCTATAATATTTTCACACTTTAAATTAAGATAAGGTGCTTGAATTTTCAATTTAAGACATGCATTTAAAGATTTTTCTTGTTCTTCTGTTAATTCATTTGATGAGGTATTTGAAAGTACTATAATAATTAAACATATTAGAATGATTTGTACAAACCTCATTTTATTTTATAATTTTTTTGATTTTGTTTTATATATATTTTTTATTTTTTTATAAAGTTTAGATTTTTTTTCTAGAAATCAATTTTGTCTTTATTCTATTTATTATTAGAATGTTTAATAATAATCATTTTATTTTTTAAAGATTGGATAATAGGTTTAAGATTTGCTTTTAAGTTTTGTTATTTTTAAGTTAATTAATGACGTATATTTAATAAAAATAAAATAATTTTTTTTACATTTATGATAAATAAGGTTATTTTAAAATATTAATATTTTTCAATGTTAAAAAATCATAAATAGAATTTTTAAATTTTCAAAAGATTTTTTTCCATATTTTATTTATTAATAAGATTTAAAAATTGTTTTTTATTATTAATTATAATTTTAGTTAAGTAAATTTATTTATTTGAAAATATTTAAAATAAAATATATATTTGATTATTTTTTACAAATATTACATGAATAATATCCATTATTCATGAATATTGATTGAAGGTTTTTAAAATAATTTAATTCTTCTTTATGTACCAAATTATTATTTCCTTGTATATTTTCAATATTTTCAGAAATATATTTTATAGCTTTTATTTGTTCAATTTTTTGTAATAAATTATATAATTTATAAAAATTTTTTTCAAAAATTTCATTTTCATTAATTTCAACATCTTTATTATTTGAATTTAATGTTTTCCTATTTAAATAATCTAAAAATTTTTGAATAACTTTAATAATATTTTGATTTATCAATTGAATTTCAGAAGAATTTAAATAATTTTCAATTGTATATTTTAAAGGATAAAATTTAGTTAATTTAACATTTAATTTTTCAATACCTTTATTTTCTTCTAATAAAACCCCAATATGATTTATCATAAACCATAATGAAAAAATATTATAAATATCTTCTTCATTAATTTGATTATTTTTATCGTTTTTATCACTAAACATTACTTTATTATATAATTTAGAAAATAAATCAGAAGATAAAATGGAACAAATTTTAATCATTTTATTCTCTTCTTTAATAATATTATCATCACCATATAAAGTAATATTATTGTTATTAATTAAATCAATATCCATCTTTTTTTTATTTTTATTATAAATATCATCAAATATATTAGGATATTCTTTAAATTTTTGTTTACTTCTTCTAATTCTTTCTTTAAAATCTCTAAATAAAGTTCTATTTTTAGTTAAACTCATAAAATAAGTATTAATATTATCTTTATTTATTTGAACACTATCAACATATTTATCTTGACATCTTTTAATTATTTCACTTAATTCATTTTTTTCTTTTGGTTTTTCAAGAGCATATTTAGTATAAATATTTTTTTCATTTTGAGTTGATGGTAATATTATTGCTTTTTTTCCAATGTTTTTAACCTTTTCTAAAGCTAAATTTGCTTTAATTAAAGCATCATCTATTTTATCTGATAAATTTTGATTAAAAATAAAATTTTCTTTTTCTTTTTTATATTGATCATTTTGTATTTTTTTATTTATTTCTGCTATTTTAATTTTTGGTTTTAATAATATATCACCAAAATTTTTATTTAATTCTTTAAAAATATTTAAAATGAAATTAAATTTATTTTTTTCTATTTCAAGAAATTGAATTAACAAATTATTTTTATTATATAATTCTAATTCATTATTCCATTTTAGTTTTATTGGAGCTGAAATTATATTTTCATTATAATTTATTGAATCAATTTCAATTTTTTCTGATTGCTTTCTTTTCATAATATTTTCTTTACTATAATAATATCCTCTTTGTTTAACTGTTGATTTACTTTTTACTCTTTGATTATTTTTTTTAATATTAGTTTCTTTATTTTTCATTATTTCAAAATTAATTTAAAAAAATAATTAAAAAAATGAAATAAATTATTAATTATAAAATAAATAATATATAAAAAATTAAATTAAACTACCAAATATTAAAAATAATATACAACATATCTAGAACAAAACATAATTTATATAGGAAAAAAAAAATTAAAAACCAATACAAAATAAAACAAAAAAAAGCCTAAATTAATCAATAGAATTAGTAGAAACTAAACATTGCCAAGGAGTTAATCCATTTATATTTTTAATATTTTCATCAGCACCATATCTCAATAATAAATCTGCAATATCATAATCTTGATAACTTAAAGCATAATGTAAAGCAGTATTTAATTTTTTATTTTGAGAATTAATATCAGCTCCTTTATTAATTAAAAACATAATAATTTCTCTACAACAGCATTGTACTGCTAAATTTAAAAAAGAATTTCCATTTTCATCTCTTTCATTAATTCCAGGATTGAATTTTTGAAAAATATCTTGAAAATTTTGATAATTTCCATCTTTAATGTGTAAAAATAATATATCAATAAATGTATTTGCTCCTTTTATTAATTCTGATTTTATTTTATTTGTTTCATACATCATACTTTCTTTATTAAATACTCTTTTTATTACTGATTGTTCTATTAATAATTCAGTTTTTGCGTTTATTTTTTTATTTAATGGACTTTGAAATAAAACTTCTCCTCTTTTTTTTAAAAATTTTATTTTTTTATTTAATAATTTTTCATTGAATTTATTTAATTTTTCATTTATTAAAACATTACGTTTTCTATTAAAAAAATTTTTATGTAATATTACATTATCTTTTGTAGAATCTTTTTTTTTTTTATCCTTTTTACTTGAATATGTTTTATATGTTGATAATGCTTTTTCTCTTCTTCTAAATAAATTTAAATTTTTTTTACTTTTTATATTTGAAAAAGCTTTTAAATCAAAAAAAGAAAAAGATATTTTTTTATTTATAGAAATAAGATTTTTATTACCTTGTTTTCTTTCAATATTATTATATATTTTTTTTTTATTTATTTCTAAAGAATCAGAAAATAAAAAATCATTTATATACATTTTAGATGATAAAGCAATATAATTTTGATTTTGATATTTAATTGGTTTTTCTCTTATTAAAGTTTTTTTTATTTTTTCATTCCTAATGAAATTTTTTATTATTGTTTTTTCATTTTTATAATTTGAAATATCTGTATAAAGATATGTACTTCTTATTATTAGTTCATATAAATTGATATTAAAATAATTTTCTAATAAATGTTCTTTTATAAATAAAGGTAATGTTATTTGAAAATATATATTTGAATTTAATAATAATATTCTTTTTAAAAAATGATTTATTATTCTTCCTTTTGTTATTATTGATAGTATTTTTGGAGTAAATAATTCTTTTTTAAATCTTAAAACTTTATTTTCTTTTATATTTACATATTCTTCAACTTTATTATCGATTTCTTCCATTTGTTTATTTTTATATTCTGCCACATATTTCATTAAATCTTCTTTATGATAAGTTAAGTTATATTTAACTCCTGTTAATAATTCATGTATATCTTCTTTTAAATATTTTATTAATTTTTTTGATTTTTTATTTAATTCAATGTTATTTTTATTCAATTTAAAATCATCCATTGTAAATTCGAAAGAGGTACTTTTTTTAACAAAAAAATGTAATGAATTAGATGTTTTTTTATTCAAAAAACTAAATTCTTCATCTGAACTCATTTTTAAATCTTCAATTTTATTATCTTTTAAATTTTCATTTATATTTTCTTTTAAATTTTCATTTATATTTTCTTTTAAATTTTCATTTATATTTTCTTTTAAATTTTCATT
>JAEEGL010876264.1_pt1 | contig 11827 bp, 7 predicted proteins | sample 9134231 | NCBI WGS metagenome assembly JAEEGL01 (sample SAMN16246548, study PRJNA631951) | gut metagenome | biome: gut microbiome; feature: rumen; material: fiber-attached | host: Bos | place: Iran: Karaj | collected 2018-10 | reverse complement strand
GGGCTGAGAATTGGAGGTAGGTCCATTGGACGTAGTAAAAATTGAATTAGATGAGTACTCGGCATAAGGGCAGAAGCAGGTAATATCGATGAAGCTTCTGCCCTAATTGTTTGTGTTCATAAAAAGACCTGTACTTATATCATCAACAGAATAAATGTGTTATCATATTTTCTAGAAAAAAAGTTTGAACGGTGGGAATAAAAATGGCACGAATCGATGAGCGGGATCTGGATGAGTTAAGGCTCGTCCGCAGACAGAAGCGCAAGAAAGCTGAGCTTACTGCCTACATTATATTGATAACAATCTGCGTTCTCGTATTTGCGGGAGCAGCGTTTTTAATACACTATCTCAGCGGTAAGGTAAAAGACAGAAGGGTCGAGCAGCAGGCTGAAGTGGCTGCGGAAGTAGAGGCTGCTGAAGAGGAAAGCGCAGTGATCGAGACCCCTGAGGAATCTCAGGAGGCTATAGAATATACAGAAGAGGATATCTTAAGCGAGATAATAGAAGGCGTGCTTGCTGAGGAATCCATAGAAGATAAGGTGTCAGGTCTTTTCATAGTGACACCTGAGCAGCTGACCGGTGTTGACACCGCTGTGAAAGCGGGGGCAGGCACTCAGGAGGCGCTGGCAGCCTACGCTGTGGGCGGCATCACATATTACCCCAAGAACATCAAGTCGACGGATCAGATCAAGGAGATGCTTGACTCCACGACTTCCATGAGTAAATACCCCCTGTTCACGGTACTGTCCGAGCAGGCAGCTTACGCTGACGGGGTAAAAGAAATCCTGGCTTACGGGACAGATACTGAAGTCACCGATGAAGAATCCGCAGATGCAGCAGCAAAAGCCATGGGCACGGAGCTTTTCAAGAACGGATTCAATTTCTGCATAGCACCTTCAACTGACCTGCAGTCAGAGCCTCAGGAAGGCGAGGAAGGTGAAGAGGGCGCAGATACACAGGACAACGGCGCGATTAAGGACATCGCCTACGGCTTTTCAAAAGGCCTTAAGGAATCAGGCATCAGCGCATGTCCCTACGTATTTCCAATGAAGGGAGACACCCTCTCAGGCCCTGCATCCAGCGACGTTACCAAGGATGACCTGGTTGTGGGACGCTACGAGATATTCAAACACCTGATAGATGAGGGCGTATGCAGCGCGATCATGGTTTCCAACATATCGCTTCCCCAGGTTACGGGAAATGACACACCCGCATCGCTGTCAGACATCATGATAACCGATGAGCTCAGGGGAACTCTCGGTTTCGACGGTATTGTAATAACTTCACCATTAAACGAGGGAGCTGTTACAGAAAACTACTCCGCAGCAGAGGCAGCAGAGGCAGCCATCAAGGCCGGAGCGGACATGCTCTATGTTCCGGACGATTTCACGGCAGCTTATGAAGGTATTCTGGAGTCCATCTCCTCAGGACATATCACAGAGGAGAGGATAGACGAATCTTTAAGAAGAATCTACAGGATAAAATATGCTGCACAGGCCGACCAGATAGCCGGCAGCAATTAAAAACGACCGATATATAAAGAGGCGAACCTTACGCCTCTTTTTTCTTGTGTACTGCATTTTACTGAGTTAGAATTATTATATTCATTTGTACCATCAGTGTACTATGTTTGGGGGATCATATGGATATTCTGGTAACGGGGAACACCGGATACTTTACTAAAGAAACGCTGCTTGAAGCATTTCCGGGTGATACCATAGTAGTCTGTGGACATTCCCATGAGGATGAAAAGGACAACAAGATACGCTGGTTCAACAAGCCCATTATGAGCGATGAGTTTCAGAGACTTTTCGTGACCTATGGGTTTGAAAGTGTTGTCTTTGTTTCGGGCTTTGTGACCAAGGACAACAAGAGTGTGGGAGAGATCGAGGAGCTTCGAAATGTCTTTTCCATGACCCAGAAATCCCATATCAAACGCTTTGTATACATCACCTCCGACGAGGCGCTTCTTGATGTTGAGAACTCCGCCAACATCATCTTTGATTCTGCCGAGAGGCTCTGCGATTATTACGCAAGAAATTACCAGATAGAAGTCAAGATCATATACACGCCGCATCTGATCTGCGGTTCCTACAAGGAAGACTATTTCTGCCGCAAGTTTGCCGCCCTTGAGAGAAAAGAAAATGTCGAGATCAAGGCGCTTGAAGACGAGGTGGCATATTTCCTGGGCGTTCCGGATCTGTGTCTTTTCCTGAAAAGACTATATGAAAACTGGGACGAGAACCGCGAGCTCTTAGAGGACCCGCTCTTTGAAGAGATATATCTGACCTGCGGCGCAAGGACTACCTATAAAGAGATAGGAGAAGCGATACTGAAGTACTATCCGAAGGCGGATATAAAATTCATCAAATCCGGCATCAAGGGCAGGATTGTCTACGGCGAGGACAAGGCCAGGAATATCTACGGCTGGTACGCCAAGACCGATGCCTGCTCGAACTTTGGCGAGTACATAGAGGAATATAGAAAGAACTTTTACCAGAAGCCCAGCTTTCAGGAGCGCCTGAGAGAGAAACTTAAGCTCAACAGCAAGCTCATGATGGTTCTGGAACTTATTGCAGGCGCTGCGTTTGTGGAGCTGTACAACAACTATTCCAGCGGCTCCGCGCAGTTCAGGATGATCGATGTGAGGCTCCTTTTCGTTGTGCTGATGGCTTCGATCTATGGCACCAGCGTCGGCGCGGTGACAGCCTTTATCGAGATCGCGTCACTGATCTACGCATATTACAGGCAGGGGACCAACGTTGTCTTGTTGTTCTACGATCCCGGTAACTGGATTCCTTTCATCCTTCTGATGGTGGCTGCGGCGGTCTGTGGCTATGTGAAGCAGAAGAAGGACGAGGACATTGGCTTCGTAAAGGAAGAGAATGCGGTCGTAAAAGCAGAGAACGTCTTTGTTTCCCAGCTCTACCAGGAGGCCATGGAGTACAAGAACCAGTACAAGCAGGACCTCATCGGCAGCCGCGACGGTTTCGGCAGAATCTTTGACGTGGTAAAAAAGCTGTCAACCACCATTCCGGAAGAGATCTTTGCGGAGTCAATCCCCGTAATGGAGGACGTTCTGGACAACAAGTCCATCGCCATCTACACCATTAACGATAAAAACGCCAGATTCGCAAGACTTAACGTGTCTTCCGAGCAGATAAGCGCAAGGCTCAAGAAGTCCATAAACCTTGAGGATTACAAGGAAGTTCTGGATACCCTTGAGGAAAAAGAAATCTGGTTTAACCACGACATTAAAGAAGGATTCCCAACATACGTATCCGGCATTAAGTCAGATGGCGTGTTGTCAGTCCTCATAATGATCTATAACGTAGAATACATCCAGATGGGAACTTACTACACGAACCTCATCAGGATCCTTACCGGCCTTATGGAGAACTTCATCCTGAAGGCATGGGACTATCAGAGAGCAGTCGCTGCCAGAACTTTCCTGGAGGGCACAGCCATCACAAAGACCGAATATTTCCTGCAGCAGCTTGAGATCCAACAGGAAATGGCGGACAACAAGCTCACCAACTTCAGACTCTTCAGGATCATGAGAGAGGGAAGGGAGCTTTCTGAGCTGGATGAGATGTTCCACTCCAAGGTAAGGAACAACGATATCATCGGTCTTGGAAATGACGGAAATATCTATCTGCTTGCATCCCAGGTGGATGAGACCAGCGAGGGAATTGTACTAAAGAGGTTCCGGGATATGGGACTTACCTGTGACATTGTGGAGAGCGTTGCATGATACTTTTTGGCAGCCTTATCGTACACATCTTAATAGTGATGATGGTCTTCATCCTTATGAATGCTGATATCCTCAAGATAAACAGCGTTATGCTTGTGATGGTCATCTGCATTCCTTTCTTTGGCTTTTTCTGCGCCATTGTGATCACAATCCTGACAAACATGGGAAAAGTGGGCATAAAGGGCGATGACCTGGAGATCATGAAGGGGAATCACGGCGGCGCCCGGGACATCATAATCCGGGCGGCCGAGTCCGACCATATCGTTCCGCTGGAAGACGCCCTTATCATGGACGATCCCACCGTAAGAAGATCCGTCATGCTCGACGTTCTTATGAGCGACGCCAAGGGCTACATGCCTGTCATCAACCAGGCCAGGATGAACGACGATGTGGAAGTTGTGCACTATGCCACGACAGCCATGGTCGAGCTCTCCAAGGAGTATGAATTAAAGCTCCAGGAGTACAGCGCAGCTTACGCCGAGAACCCGAGAAAAGAGGGACTCCTCGACGAATACATAGATTTCCTGCAGCAGTACATAGGAAGCGGAATGATCCAGGGGCAGCTTTTGGAGATCCAGAGAAACACATACCAGCAGCTCCTCACCACCAAGGTATCATTGGATCCGACCATGGATGACTATGAGAGACTTGTGAGGAACTACTTTGCATCCGGACAATTCATTAAGGCAGATGTGGCCTTGACAACCATGGAGCAGTACTGGCCTGATGACGAGCGCAACTGGCTCCTGCGTTTCAGATACTACGTTGAGACCGGGGCATCCGCCAAGGTAAAAGAGATGATAGAACACGTCAGGACCAGCGGAGATTACTATTCAAGAGAGATCAGGGATGTGGCTGAGTTCTGGTCCGATGATGAAAGGCGGACATCGGCATGAAGCGGAGAAGGTTTTCAACACTAATCCGTGTTGCGGTGGGCTTTGCCGCAATACTGGGACTCCTGCTCTTTGAGAGAATGGGAATCCAATACGGAGCGACGCTCCCTGACCTTGAGATCCTTCCCTACGACCAGGTTATGCACGTCAAGGACACGAAGAGGAAAAAGACCTGTCTTCTTATCTACGATTCAGGCAGCGGCAACAGTGAACTGGCCCATGCCGTGTATGACCAGGTGCTGACTGATATGCGTGTTCCCTATGATACCCTTGATGTCAGGGAAGAAGGCAGTGACGACCTGGGAAGCACTCTCGCAGATTACAAAACCGTTGTCCTTTCCATGGGCGAGTTTGACATATTCGGAGAGAATATTCTGGAAATACCAAGATGGGTAGGAAAAGGAGGCCTTTGCCTCTTTGGTACACCTCCCAGTATGACTGATTATTTCAATCTTATCAGCGGAAAACTCGGTATAGTCAGCAGTGAATTCGCCTTCGGCATCGTCGACAGCTTCAAGTCGGATCCCAATTACATGCTGGGTTCCCAGATGACCTACACGATCGTCGATCCCTATGATGCAGCAGCTGCAGTAGAGCTGGACGAAAAATGCAGGGTTTATGCATCGACAAAGGATGATGAAATCCCTCTGGTATGGAGCAGGGACTACAAAGACGGCAAGTTTGTATGCTGCAATTTCGGATACACAGAGAAGGCGTACAGAGGAATCTTTTCCAGTGCCTACTCACTTCTTGAAGATATATTCGCATATCCGGTCATTAACGGATCCACATTCTACCTGGATGACTTCCCTTCGCCTGTTCCAAGCGGAGACGGCAAGTATGTAATGAGGGATTACCACATGGGCATCGCCGATTTTTACTCAACAAGGTGGTGGCCTGATGTCCTTCAGCTGGGGGAGAAGCACAACATAAAATACACAGGCCTCATCATCGAGACCTATGAAGATAAGACTTATGGTGACCTGCCTCCCAACGACAGTACAGCAGACTATTACTACTACGGAAACATGCTGTTGAATAAGGGCGGAGAGCTGGGCTATCACGGATACAACCATCAGCCCCTGTGTCCTCCGGGCTTTGTCTATGAGAAGGACCTGGGCTACAAGACCTGGGAGAGCGAAGAGAAGATGTACGAGGCTTTCAAGGAGTTGAACCGCTTCTCAAAGAGCATCTTCCCAAGCGCAGCCCTTCAGGTATACGTTCCGCCTTCAGACATTCTCTCGGAAGAGGGAAGAAGAATGCTGGGAGAGGACTTCCCGGAGCTTAGGTGCATCGCAAGTATCTACCTCACGGGAAAAGACGAGTATTCCCAGGAATTCACCGTGGCTGAAGACGGAATAATAGAGACCCCGAGAACCATTTCAGGCGGCATTTTTGACGATTACATGATGGTGGCAGCTCTTTCCGAGATGAATTTCCACTACGTGAGCTCCCACTTCATGCATCCGGACGACCTTCTGGATGAGGACAGAGGAGCCGTGGAAGGCTGGGAAGTCTACAAGAACAATCTCGATACTTACATGACCTGGGTGGATGAATCTTCCGCCAACAATATAAGGCATCTGACAGGCTCCGGAATAGGCGGCGCTGTTCAGAGATATGTCAATGTCATACCGGAGCTCACCTGTGAGGCCGGCAGTGCAACCCTCAATACTGAAGGACTGGTGGACAGTGTCTACTACCTTGTGAGGGTTAATGACGGAACACTGGGCGAAGCCTACGGCGGAGAGCTGACAAAGCTCAATGACACTCTCTACCTTCTGAGGGCCCAGTCAGAAAAAGTTGTTATGATCAGGAGATAAAAAATGAGGATATGCCTTATCCTTGAGGGAAGCTACCCCTATACCTTCGGCGGTGTTTCCTCCTGGACCCACAACTACATAAAGGCGCTTCCGCAGCACGAATTCGTCCTGTGGGTTATAGGAGCAAGGTCCAGGGACAAGGGCAGGTTTAAGTACGAGCTTCCCGAAAACGTCAAGGAAGTCCATGAGGTCTTTTTGGACGACGCCCTAAGAGTCAGGGCTAACAAGCGGGATAAGTTTGTGCTCAGTGGTCAGGAAAAAGAAACTTTGTCAAAGCTCATTGACTGCGAGAGGCCCGACTGGAATCTCCTCTTTAACATGTATCAGGACAGGGATTACAATCCGGCAAGCTTTCTTATGAGCCAGGAATTTCTTGATATCATGACAGACCTCTGTAAGGAGAAGTACCCCTACGTAGCATTTGCGGATACCTTCCATACACTGCGCTCCATGATGCTTCCCGTGCTCTACATAATAAAGAGCAAGGTTCCGGAGGCTGATATATACCATACTATATGTACCGGTTATGGAGGACTTTTGGGAGTTCTTGGAAACTACAAGACAGGAAAGCCCCTCATCCTCTCTGAGCACGGTATCTACTCAAGAGAGAGGGAAGAGGAGATCATCAGGGCAAAGTGGGTTATACCCGCATTCAAGCGCCAGTGGATAAAGTTCTTTTACATGCTCTCAGACGCTGTATATCAGAGAGCCACGTTTATTACGAGCCTATATGGAAATGCAGGAAGGACGCAGCAGGAGCTGGGGGCGGATCCCTTAAAGTGCAGGGTTATACCAAACGGTATTCATTACGACAGGTTCTGCGACATTCCGCTGAAGGAAGACGACGGCTTTGTTGACATCGGAGCTGTCATAAGAATAGCCCAGATCAAGGATGTTAAGACGCTGATCTACGCGTTCCATGAACTTACAGGAATGAGGCGGAACGTAAGGCTTCATGTCCTTGGCGGCGTGGATGAGGACGACTACGCAGATGAGTGCTACGAGCTGGTTTCTCAGCTTGAGCTTAAGAACCTTAAGTTTGTGGGACAGGTAAATGTTGTGGAGTATATGAGAAAGCTGGACTTCACGGTACTGACCAGTATTTCTGAGGGTCAGCCATTGTCTGTTCTTGAGTCTTTTGCATCAGGAAGGCCTGTTGTGACGACTGACGTTGGATGCTGCAGGCAGCTGATCGAGGGCGAAGAGGACGACCAATTCGGCATTGCCGGATACTGTGTTCCGCCTATGCACAGAGAGGGCCTTGCAAAGGCCATGGACAGGATGTGTGAGAGCAGGCAGGAGCGGATAAAGATGGGGCAGATCGGAAAGGCGAGAGTCGAGAGGTATTTCAGACACCCCATGATGATAGAGAGATACAATTCACTTTACACAGAGGCATGATATGGCTGGTATAGGATTCGAACTGAAAAAACTGTTTAAGGCGACCGGCGTCCTGTCGATGCTGAAGGCCTACGGTTATACAGGAATGGTCACTGCGGGACCTATGATTCTTGGATTTTCCTTTCTTCTGGCGATAAGCTACATCGCCAAGTGGGCGGGGATACCAAAGGAGCAGAGCGACCTTCTGGTCAGCATGATCACTTATACGCTGATGGCGTCCATGATCTACTCCGGGATCTTTTCCATGGTCATGACCAGATACGTGGCGGACCTTTTATATGAAGAGAAGAATGAGGATGTACTTCCATCGCTGGAGGGGATAATGTGTATCCTTCTTCCGTTGGGCGGAGTGCTGTGGCTTATATTCATCGGATTTTCAGGCCTTAACTTCACACTGTCCCTTCTGATGTTCACTCTTTTCATGGAACTGACCGCCGCCTGGTCGGAGATGAATTATCTGTCCGCCATCAAGGATTACAGAGGGATACTCCTGGCGTACGTGGCATCAATCTCTGTTGCTCTTTTGATCTCTATTGGCGGTTCTTACCTGTTTGGAGGATCGGTTGAGCTGATGCTCCTGAGCGTTGTAATAGGCTATGGCATTATGATGACGCTGGATATGGCTATGCTGTATAAGTATTTCCCGAACTCCGGAAAACACCATTTTTACTTCCTTCCGTGGTTTGATGAATATTCGGACCTCATCGTGATCGGACTTGCGACCAACATCGGACTCTTCGGTCATATTGTGATCGCGTGGTTTTCGCCCATAGGAGAGCCGATAAAGGGGCTGTTTTACGCAGCACCCCAGCATGATGTGGCAGCTCTTTTCTCATTCCTTACTATACTTATTACGACCATCAACTTCGTGGCATCGGTCGAGGTAAACCTGTATCCGAAGTACAGAAGATACTATGATCTCTTTAACGGGACCGGCTCCATATCCGAGATAGAGCAGGCGGAAAATGAGATGCTGACGGTGCTTGAGCACGAGCTTATCTACACAGCGAGAAGGCAGTTCTACGGCACTGCGCTGATGCTGTCAGTGGGCCTTGTGATCCTGGGACGACTTCCGCTGGGATTTGACGCCATGATGGAGGGATACTTCAGGACACTGTGTGTGGGCTACGGAGCCTATGCTGTGGGAAATGTCCTTGTTCTGATACTGATGTATTTTACAGATTACGAAGATTCCAAGCGGGCTTCGATCATATTTGCGCTCACGACAACGGTCGGCTCCCTTGTTTCTACACAGTTTGACATGCGCTATTACGGCTTCGCCTTTGCGTTTGGCAGTCTGATATATCTGGTTGTGGCAATATGGATGCTGAGCAGATACACGAAGAGGCTCCCTTACCACATCCTCAGCACCCAGCCCCTTCTTGCCGAGAGAAAGTACGGACTGGGCTGCAGGATATTTGAAAAGATACTAGCTAGAGAACAGAAAGAGGCATAATCTATGAAAAAGGGCACTTTCGGAATCATAATAACAGCCATATTTCTCTTGGCAATAATAGGAGTCACCGCCAATCTGGAGCCTATTCTGGCTACCCTTGGCGTGTATCAGGAGGAAGAAGAGCAGGATACGGGAGTTATAAACCTTCTTGGAGATCAGTCTGCGAATGTTGAGAACCTTGCAGGAGAGGGCACTTCCACCAGCGGCTCAGGGGAAACAATACATCTTCGGGACAAAGATCTTTTATACAAAAAAGACAACGGCGTCGTTACCATGTATCTCACCGTGAGCACCGGAAGCGTCAGCGAAGGAACAAACCACACCTGGGATGAGGTCAACACCTATTCGGCCTACGACTACAGGGAGTGGGGCGTCGACAGATACAAGGTGGACGGACTTCTGCAGGTGGGAACAGAAGCGGGAATTGCACCCGGAAGTCTCGGATATGCAAGAACCGTTCCCAATGCCACAGTACAGGTGAGAGGCCAGACCTCCAGCCGCTATGCGCAAAAGAACTATAAGATAAGGCTGAAAGACAACGCCGGCTCCTGGAACGGACAGACTACGATCGCACTGAACAAGCACGAGTCGGATGGACTAAGGTTCAGGAACAAGATGGGCTTTGACCTGCTCTCGGGAGTAGATGAACTTCTTAGTCTTCGGACCACTTTTGTACACCTTTATGTAAACGACCTGACTGACGGTACGGACGATGGCTTTGAAGACTACGGACTTTACACACAGGTGGAACAGCTCAACAAGAAAGCACTTAGAGCCCACGGCCTTGACAGAAACGGGAATCTCTACAAAGTCAATTTCTTTGAGTTTTTAAGATATGAGGATTCGATCAAGATGTCTACAGATCCCACCTATGACCTGGCGGATTTTGAGACCTACATCGAGGTCAAGGGAGATGATGACCACTCGAAGCTAATCGCAATGCTGGATGATGTGAACGACGCATCCATATCTCTGGACGAGCTGATAGCAAAGCACTTTGACCAGGAGAACTTGACCTACTGGCTGGCATTCAACATCCTGACAGGTAACATCGACACCCAGAGCAGAAACTGCTACCTATACAGTCCAAAGAACAGGGACACCTGGTACTTCCTGTGCTGGGACAACGACGCTTTCTTTTCCAAGGATGAAGATGTGACTCTCGGCAGAACCGATTACGGCGGATGGGAGAGGGGTGTCAGCAATTACTGGGGCAACATGCTCTTCAGGCGCTGCCTTAAGTCTGAGAGCTTCAGAAGAGATCTGGACGCCGCGATAAACGATCTTCGAAGCTACATGTCAAAGGAAAAGCTCTCGGGCATGGTTGAAGAATATGAATCTGTTGTGCTTCCTTACCTTTATTCTGAACCCGACAAAGAGTTTGCGCCTATGACCCGCGAGCAGTATGATTCTGTTGCGGAGAAGCTTCCTGATCTGGTAGATTACTACTACGAGAACTATCAGGAATCACTGCAGGCCCCGATGCCTTTCTACATCGGAACGCCGCAGATAAAGGGCGCCAAGACCTACTACACCTGGGATGCCAGCTACGACTTTCAGCAGGACGATATCCTCTATAAGGCTGTGGTGGCCCGGGATCTGGAATTCAAGGATGTGGTCGCAAGCTATGAGGGCTACTGGACCAGCTTTACCGGAAATGTGCTGGAGCCGGGGCAGTACTACTTCAGAGTTTATGCTGAGGATGAAGAGGGTCACGAGACGCCCGGCTTTGATTACTATATCGCCGAGAACTACAGCAAGGTCCACGGCGTATTATGCATTTATGTAGATTCCAACGGAAAGATAGATATATACGAGGGAGAGGAGTAAGATACTGATTATGAAAAAATTCAGGTACGAATGGAAATATCTGATCAGCTATCCTGAATACGAAGCCCTGCGGCTAAAGATGCTTCCCTACTTCGAACTGGACTCCCACGCCACAAACGGGGAGTACATGATAAGGAGTCTGTACTTCGACGACATTTATGGCAGTGCTTACGAAGAAAAGGAGATGGGCGTCTTCTTCAGGAAGAAATACAGGATACGGATCTATGACTGCGGCGATTCCTCCATCAAGCTGGAGCGAAAGACCAAGCAGGGCAAGTACATCCTGAAGGAAGCTGCGGATCTGACAAAGGATGAGTTTTATAAGATACTTGACGGGGAGTATGAATTTCTTTTGCAGAGTGAAAAGAACCTTCTGCGGGAGTTCTACATAGAGTGCATCAGCAACATTATGCGGCCCCGGGTCATCGTCGATTATGACAGAACGCCCTTCATAATGGAGGAGGGAACGGTCAGGATCACGTTTGACAAGAAGGTGAGGGCAGCAGTCGGGAGCTTTGATATATTTGATACGGAGCTTCCAACACTGCCGGCCATGCCCAAGGACAAGCTGATAATGGAAGTTAAGTATACGGAGTTTCTTCCAAAGATCGTAAAGGATATGTTGCCGCCCAGAGGAAGTGAGATGGTGGCGGCTTCCAAATATGTAATG
>JAEEGL017260309.1_pt1 | contig 11828 bp, 10 predicted proteins | sample 9134231 | NCBI WGS metagenome assembly JAEEGL01 (sample SAMN16246548, study PRJNA631951) | gut metagenome | biome: gut microbiome; feature: rumen; material: fiber-attached | host: Bos | place: Iran: Karaj | collected 2018-10 | reverse complement strand
TCTTATTCTTTAATAAATCAATAAAAGAATTATAAATTATAAACTAATTAAGTGAACCAGAGTATACAATCTTTAAGGTTCACTTTTTATATGCTTTAAAATATACATTAAAATGTATTTATATTTTAATTTAGTAAATAATATAGTATAATATGAGAATGCTAGGAGGTATCTTATGCAAGAAAAGATTAAACTAATCACTGATTCAACTTGTGACCTGTCTAAAGAAATCGTTGATGAGTTAAACTTAGAAGTTGTACCATTAATCGTTTCATATGAAGGAACTGATGAAACATTCTTAGATGGTATCAATATTAACCTAGAAGATATTAAAAAACACGTAAGTGAAACTGGTAAACTACCTATTACTAGTGCAGTTGGACCATCAATTTATCAAGATATATTTAATAAATACTTAGAAGAAGGATACTCAATCATATTTACAGGCATTGGTTCTACGTTAAGTGCTAACTTCCAATCAGCTATGATTGGTAAGAATACTTGTAGTGATCCTGAAAAGGTTACATTGATTGATTCAAGAAACCTTTCTACTGCAATTGGTATTTTACTCTTAAAGATTAGAGATTTAATAAATGAAGGAAGAAATAGAGATGAAATCAAGGAATATTGTGATAAACACATTGTTCCTAATTTAAGAGCGCAATTTTGCATTGATACACCTGATTATTTAGTTAAGGGTGGAAGATGCTCTCAAATGGCTGGTTTCGTTGTAAGACTTTTATCTATCAAGCCTATTATTAAAGTAGTAGATGGTAAGTTAGTTGTTGCTAAAAAACCTATTGGAACACTAAATAATGCAGTATTCACTCAATACCAAGATATGTTAAAAGTAATTAGTGATGTAGATGATAATTATTGTTTCATTACTGGTGTTGATGATGCTGAAACTGATAAATATATTAGAGAAATAATTGAAAAGAACTGCAAGTTTAAACATGTTTATTCAACTCATGCAGGTGCTGTAATTTCATCTCACTGTGGTCCTGGAACTATTGGTGTTTTATACTTAATGAAACCATCAGAAGAACCTGCACCACGTAAGAAGATTCAAATTAAATGACCAACACCAAAGAAGAAGCAAACAAATAAAAAATGAAAGTAGGAATGATCTCTTTAGGATGCTCTAAAAATCAAGTCGATAGTGAAATGATTTTAGGGCTTCTAACTAGACAAAACTTCACAATAACCGAAACCGCAGACGATGCTGACCTTATCATAATCAATACATGCGCTTTTATTGATAGCGCTAAGATTGAAGCTATTGATGCTATCAATGAAATGATAGATATAAAAAAAGAAGGTCAAAAAATAGTTGTTTGCGGTTGTTTTGCTGAAAGATATAAAGAAGTAATCGAAAAAGAATTTAAAGAAGTAGATAGAGTAATTACTCTTAAAGACTACAAGAGATTCGCATCAATTATAAACGAACTATTTAAGATAGATGAAGATAGATTAACATTCACAGATAGAATTTTAATCTCACCTAACTATGCTCCATATGTTAGAGTTGCCGATGGTTGTAATAACCATTGTGCTTTTTGTGCTATTCCATCTATTAGAGGTCCATTCGTATCTCGTGATATGGAAGACATTATAGATGAAGTTGAGTATTTGGCTAAAAATGGCGCAAAAGAGATTAATTTAGTTGCTCAAGATACATCTAAATATGGTATAGATAATTACCACAAACTCATGCTTCCAGAACTACTTGAAAAGTTAAGCACAATTAGTGGACTTGAGATGATTAGAATGTTCTATATCTATCCAGAAACTATTACCGATGAATTAATTGATGCAGTTAAGAGGCATGATAATATCGTTCCATATTTTGATATTCCATTCCAACATTCGTCTAATAAGATCTTAAAAGCGATGAAACGCCACTCAACTAGGGAACACGCTTTAGAGATTATTAGTAAGATTAGAAATGAAATACCTAACGCAATAATAAGAACGACATTAATGGTTGGATTCCCTGGAGAGACTAGCAAAGACTTTAATGACTTATTAGATTTCGTTAAAGAAGCTAAGTTCTTCCATATGGGCGCTCTTATGTATTCGAAAGAAGAGAATACTGAAGCATACAATATGAAGAAAATTGTCCCTAAATTTGTATCTAGTAGAAGATATAAGGAATTAATGGAAACACAATCAAAAATCGCTCTAGAGCTTAAAAAAGCTCTAATAGGTAACAAATACAAAGCAATGATTACATCTTACGATGAATCATCATATACATACACCTTAAGAAATTATATGTTTGCACCTGATGATGTGGACGGAGCTATTATAGCTACATGTCCATTTGAGAACGAACTAAAAGAAGGAGACTTTGTAGAAGTCGAAATCCTAGGCGCAAATGAATATGACTTATATGGTGAAATAAGGAGGATATTATAGTGAAAACTGTATTATTATTCCTTAAGGGAGTTGCAATAGGTATCGGTAATATGATTGCGGGTGTCAGTGGTGGCACCATAGCATTTATTATCGGTGTTTATGAAGAAATGATTACTGCATTTGCGAATATTACTAAGAAGTTCTGGCCTAATTTCTTATACCTTTTAAAAATAGGTATAGGAATAGTAGTAGGTGTTGCAATTACTGCAAAGATTCTTAATATATTATTCCAAATGTTATTACTTGAGGTTGTATGTTTATTTGTTGGTGTAATTATCGGTGGTTTAATCTATGATATTCCTGAACTTAAACTAACTGAAGATGAAATGCACAACAAACCTTGGAGATTCTTCCTTGCAATGGGTATTGCGATACTCGTTATTATTGCTCTTTCAGTTGTTAATGTAGTATTCTCTAAAGGTGGTGCATCACCACAAGATAGATTTGATAATGTTGGAATAAAAGAAATGATATATTTATTCCTTCTTATCATTCCAGGAACAATGTGTATGTTATTCCCTGGAATAAGTGGATCGCTCCTATTTATGGTACTCGGACTTTATTATCCAGTACTTAATGCGATAAGTGATTTTATTCATGTATCTAACTGGGGTGAACCAGGGTTCTTCCTATATTTAATTAAGATTATCGTTCCACTATTACTTGGCGCTGGACTAACACTCCTATTTATATCTAAACCTATTAAATGGCTATTTAATAAATACCATAAGTTATGTTTATATATAATTGTAGGATTTGTCATTGGTAGTATATTTGCAATGTATATTGTTAATTTCAAAGAAATAACACTACAATTTACTCCATGGCACTTAGTATTCTCGCTTATCTTTAGTATTCCTGGTGGTATGGCATTATCAATAGGACTTAATACATTAGGAGCAAAGAGAAAAGCAAAAGAAGAAGCAAAGCTTCTAGAAAAAGAAAATAACGAATAAAAAATGGACTATGATTTGCATAGTCCATTTATTTTAATTTCTTCCAAGTCCAATTCTCTTATGAACTTTTCTTATTTTCTTTAGGGCTAGATAATGAGCGTAATCTCTTCCATCATCTAAAATCTTATCTAGGGTAGTAGAAGAAATAATCTCATTATACTTAGTTTGAATACTAGTAAGTAAATCACCAACGATATTTGCTAAATCTTCTTTAAAGTCTTTGTATGTTGATGATTTATACTTATTTACTATCTCATCAGTAGATAAATCAGTTAGATTTGAATAGATATTAATAAGGTTAGCGAGACCCTTTTGATTCTCTGTGTCATAGTTAATTACACCAATTGAATCAGTAACAGCTCTTCTAATCTTATTTTTAGCTTCTTCAACATTATCAAGTAGTGTGATATATCCTTTTGGATTAGGGTCTGATTTGCTCATCTTTCTTTCAGGATCTTGAAGACTCATGATTCTAGCACCTGATTTAATAATATATGGTTCAGGAACTTTGAATGTTTCACCATATTTATTGTTAAATCTTTCAGCGATTACTTTAGTAATCTCTAAGTGTTGTTTTTGATCTTCACCAACCGGAACGTAGTCAGTATCATAAAGAAGAATATCTGATGCCATGAGGACTGGATATGTGAGAAGACCAGTAGTAACACTTGCGCCTTCTTTAGCGCTCTTTTCTTTAAATTGAATCATTCTTTCCATTTCACCAATATAGCTATTGCATTCAAGTACATATGATAAAGATGTATGTTCTGGAACTTCAGATTGAATGAATAAATGACATTTCTCTGGATCTAGTCCTACTGCAAGATACAAAGCCGCAAGAGATTTGATATTCTTTTTTAGTTCTGCCTTATCTCTTGGGATAGTGATTGAATGTAAGTCCGCAACGAAAATAAGGATATCAGCTCCTTCCATTTCGTTTTGTAGTTTAACAAAGTTTTTCATTGCGCCAATATAGTTTCCAAGTGTTGGAACATTTGTTGGCTGGATTCCTGATAATATTCTCATAATACCTCCTAAAAATAAAAATCCGTCCTATCAAAAGGACGGATTATTCCGCGGTGCCACCTTAATTCTATGATTAAATCATAGCGCTTTATAGTCTTTAAAGGAACAACCCTCTTAAGCTCCATAATCCCACACTGTTTAAGTCCTCTTTATCTTATTACACCATCAAGACTCTCTTTAAAAGAAGAAGATAAACTCAATTACTTCAACGCTTTATATTTTTAATAATTGTATTATTAATTTGCTTTATTGTCAACAGGATCGTTATGAGTTCCTGTGATAAGTGTTGACATCATATGTGGATCAATGATCATTTCTGCGATATTATTCGCATGGTCAGAGATTCTTTCAAGGTTAGTTACAACGTCAATGTATAGAATATCTAAATAGTTAACTTCACCAGCTTTAAGGTATGAGTGAACGTTAAGTCTATATTCTCTTTCCATTTCATTAACTAAATCTTCTCTATCCCTGATTGCATTAGCAATAGCCTTGTTTTGATCTTTGAATGCAACATATACATCATCAATTTGTCTATCAATTACATCAAAGAAATGAAGTAGAGCATTTTTCATACTATCTGGCATCATTACGCCTTCAGTATAGTATCTCTTAAAGAATTCCACGAAGTTAGTTGCGTGATCACCAATTCTTTCTAAGTCTCTGATTATATCGATATACTCAGTTTGTTTATATGAATCACTTCTATTTAAGTGTTTTTCATTTAGTTGCATTAAATAGTCGTGAATTAAGTGCTCATATAAGTCGACTTTTTCTTCAATATTATTTACTTCATCAAATAATGATTCCTTATTATTAGTGAAGTATTCTACAGCCTTTTTATACATATCTTTTATTAAAGAGCTCATATCAATGATTGAGTTCTTAGCACTCTCAAGAGCAAGAGGAGGAGTAATTAATAATTCCTTGTTTAATCTTAATGCGCTAACATCAATTTCTTCTTTATCATATGGAATAATCTTTTCAACAATCTTAACAAATATAGGAACTAGTGCAAAACAGATTCCACTATTAACTAAGTTATAGAATGTATGATAGAAGGCAATTGTGAACATATTTCTCTTGCCAAATGTTACATTTTCTATAAGTGTGAATAAAGAAGATGTTGGAACGAGTAGTGGTAAGAATATTAATGAACCAGTTAACTGAATTAAAATGTTTGCGATTGCAGCTTGTTTTGATTCTTTATTTGAACCAATTGATGCAAGAAGTGCAGTAATTGTTGTACCAATATTTGAACCAATTACAAGGGTAATGGCTGTAGACATTGCCATAGTAGAGCCTTCTGCAATATATAATTCTTGGACAATACCGATAAAGGCACTAGATGATTGAATTAACACAGTAAGAATAATACCTGCAATAAAGCCTAAGAACCAGTTAGAACTAAATACATTCATTAGTTTTGTGAACCATTCAGCACTTGCGAATGAACCAAATGATACACTCATAAACTCAAGTCCTAAGAATAAGAATCCAAGTCCTAGAATAATTCTTCCTGAAAGGTTCCATTTTCTTGCGGATACAAGAAGAATTACGAGTGATGCGATAAATATAAGTGGGAATGCAACAACACCAATATTTAAACCTATGATGTATGCGGTGATAGTAGTACCTACGTGAGCGCCCATCATAATAGGTATTGCATTCTTTAGTTTTAAAAGTCCAGCAGATATTAATCCGACTACAATTATGATTGTTGCAGCACTAGATTGAATAGATACTGTGATTAAAAGACCCATTAGGAATCCAAGGAACATATTACTTGTTGCCTTAGATATAAATGCTTTAAGTTTTCCACCAGCAAGGGTCTTTAAAGATGAACTCATGAGATTGAGTCCGTATAAGAATATACCAACACCACCCATTATCATAAATACTACTGATAATATTGATGATGTATCACTTAGATTAAAAATTGCTTCTAAATTAAACATACATTACTTCTTTAGTGCTTCTTCAAGTTCTTCTAATAATTCAGCGTATCTCTTAACTACACCATTAATTGCATCCATCTTTGTGAAATCAACACCAGCTTTCTTAACAATATTGATTGGATAATCAGAACCACCTGATTTAAGCATTTCTTCATAATTCTTAAATGCATTAGGTTCGTTGTTTTTAACCTTTTCATATATTGCAAGAGATGCACTAAATGATGTTGCATATTGATATACATAGTATGGTGAATGGAAGAAGTGTGGGATATAAGCCCATACATATTCCTTAACCTTTTCACTCTTTAGGTTAATACCATAGTATTTCTTATATAAGTCACACATAATTTGTGATAGTGAATCAGCAGTGATAGCTTCACCATTTTCAGCTTTAGTATGAGCGATTAATTCATATTCAGCAAATAGTGTTTGTCTATAGAATGTAGACATAATATCATCAATGGCATTTTGAATTAACGAGATCTTTTCATCTTTAGTTAGAACACCTTTATTTAATAAGTAATCAAGTAGGTTGTGTTCATTGAATGTTGATGCAATCTCAGCAACGAAGATTGTATAGCTTTCAGTTTCAAGTGGTTGATACTTTTGGCTAAACATTGTATGTGTTGAGTGTCCTGATTCATGAGCAAGTGTGAATACGTCGTTTAATGTTCCATTATAGTTAAGAAGAATTACTGGATGTACTCCTGGAACAGAGTTAGAATATGCTCCACCTCTCTTACCATCTCCTGGTAATACATCAACATAACCAGTCTTAGTTACTTCATGAGCGAATTCTTGGAACTCATCATCAAACTTAGAGATTGAATCATAGAATAGGTTTAATGCTTCTTCATAAGTATATTTCTTATCGCTTGGTCCAGTTAAACTTAAGAATCTATCATAAGTATGATGTCTTGATAATCCTAAGTATTCTTTTCTCATCTTGTAGTATTTCTTAGCAAGAGGAGCAAGCTTATGAGCAGCCTTAATTAGGTTGTGGTATAAAGATACTGGAATATTGTTTGCGAATAGATGCATTTCAAGAGCATTACTAAATCCCTTACTCTTAGCAAGAGCAATATCAGCTTGAAGTACTGCGTTATAACAAGAAGCATAAGTATTTTTGTTTTCAGCATATGATTTGAAACATGCTTCAAATACATTCTTTCTATCTTTTTCAGTCTTGCCTTCTGCAATAAGCATAGTCCAGTTTGATTTATTAACTAATACTTTTTCACCATTATATTTTGCATAATATGGTTTAGCATCGCTTTGAGTTAATGATTGATATAAATCATAACCAGTATCAGATAACATAGAGTAATTAGCAATTACAGCTTGTGCATCAGCACTAGGTGTATGAGATTCTTTTCTAAATAGATTTTCAAAGCCATATCTTAATGGTTCAAGTTCTGGATGTTTTTCAAGCATACCAAATACGTATTCTTTACCAAGAGATAGTATTTCACTATCTTCGAAAGAAGTAGCTTGAGAGAATTGAGAGAATGTAAATCCAACAAGTTGCATATTAGCAACTGATTCATTTACTCTTCTATCTTGATCCATCTTACAATTTGCGTATAAGTATAATTTGAAATAATCCTTTAAAACTTTTCTTTGAAGTAAGTAGAAGTCTACAAAGTCCTTTTCATTGCCGAGTTTACCTTTAAAGGTGCCAATCTCAGCGATTATTGGTTTAACTTCTTCAATAGCTTTCTTAAATTCTTCGTCATTTTTATATAAAAATGTTAAATCCCATTTCATATTTTTCCCTCCATAACAACTTCATTATACTACAAAACCAAAATAAAAAGACAAATCACATAGAATGATTTGTCTAATTATATTATTTATCATAGTAGAATTGTTTATCAGTTCCTATCCACATAACCTCTCTAAAGTCTTGTGGGTTATGTCTAATTATATAGTCTATATATGATTCAATGATTCTTGATGCAAGTACATATCCCATAGGACTCATATGTCCACCAAGATAGAATGTATCATTAAATTCACCTTCAATTCTAGGAGTATAAGTGTATAAATCGATTAGATAAGTATTCTTGAACATTTTAGTGAAGTCTTCAAATAAGTCTCTACACTTTATTCTAATTTCATCCTCTTCAGGAGTATTTTTAGGCATAGTGATTAAGAAGATCTTAGCTTTAGGATTCATTGACTGAATTTTTTGAATGATTTGAGCATAATAACCCGCAAAAGTCGTTGCATTCTTAGAATAATCATCTAAATTAACGTCTTTTATAGATCCAATTTCTTGGTGTTGACCAAACATATCATTAACTCCAAGAGCGATTGTGAATGCCTTAGATTTAAGAATTCTTTCATCCCACATATTGTTTTCAATAGAGAATGATTCCATATATTCTTTAGCGGTCATTCCACCACGAGAGAAATTATATACCTTTATTCCTGCGTGTCTTGCGATATATTGACCCCAAGAATAATCTATCATATCCCACCAAGATGTGTTTCCGTCTTTATCTTTTGATTCAAATTCACCAGATGATAAGCTATCTCCAATGCAACACATAGTTCTAAAAATAGAGACATATCCTCCATCTAGAGCTAATCTGTCTAATGGTTTTTCATTTTTATCAACCTTTATGTACTCGTTAATGTTCATAATAACTCCTATTATCAATTAATTATACATCAAAATAACATAAAATGTTATAATATCAGTTAATATGATATATCTATATATTTCACCATCTTGTCAATCTTGTAGAAAGACAATTAAATGGTTTGATGAACACAAAATTCCATATACTATCTTTAATATCATCTCTCAAAAATTAACAAGAGAAGATATTTTTAGAATACTTAAAAACACTGAGAATGGATTTGATGATATCATCTCAACTAGGTCTAAACCATTCTTAGATAATAACTTAGATACTGATAATATGAAGACATCAGAACTGGTTAATTTTATAATAGATAATCCTACAGTTTTGAAAAGGCCTATTATTGTATCTAATGAAATAATGGAAGTTGGATATAACGCAGATGACATTAGAGCGTTTATACCACCAGAGATGAGAAATATTGACAAACCATTTGATTGTGATAGCTGTGAAGTTGAAACAGAAGACTGCGCATATCATAATGATCCAGCAGTTCTCGCAAAAGAAATAAAAGAAGCATTTAATAGATAATTAAAGGTAGACAAAAGTCTACCTTTTAAATTCTATATTACATTCAAAGACTTTTTTGTCTTTGTTTTTAATTACGAAGTATTCTTTATCTTCTGATGAGAATATTCCTAGTGTTTCAGAAGCTTTAACTTCTTCATGAAATACTAGATTAATCCTTTTGATTTCATTATTATTTATAAAGTCTAAATCAAATGTATCAGTGATGTAATCTAAATACTTAATATTATTTAAATGCATATTTACATCTAAATCAGTATTTCTTACGACTCTTTCTTCAATAAGAGTAGTATCTTTAATGGTAATAGGATTAATCTTACTCATTGCCTCATCACCAGGAGTAACTAAATCAATTTCATTAGGCATTACTAGTTTTCTATTCTCATAGTTTAGAATGCACCACATTGACGATACTTTAACCATTAAATTATCATTATTATCATTGATTAGAATGGTTCTTGGATATATGAAGTGAATCATTTTATTTGGATATGTAATGAGTTTTACATCTTCTAGATACTTTGGAGTTTCTATTATTTCAATCTCCATTTTTGATACAACCCAGATAAAGCCTTTACCTGTAACTTTATCAGTTCCAGCACCAATATATTCCGCACCTAAAGTTGCGAGATCTTGAATAATCATTAAAAGTGATGATGGCTTTAGAAGCATATTAGATCCGCAATCTGTAGATTTAATTTTATAATCTTGAGTATAAGTTATAGTTCTATTCATATGAAAATTATATCACATTATTCTATATATAGTTAATATTGAAAATATTAAACACAAGGCTTGACGCCTTGACAATTAGTTAACTATGGAGTAGAATGTAAATCAAGTTAAGGATTGTGGCAATATTTGCAATTACTTGGATTATCCAAGCAATGGCAACTGCCACTTTTTTGTTTCTCTCCTCACTCAATTATATTCACACCTCACAATCACCCAGATCAATAAAGCGCCAAGCCCCCACACATTACTATGCATGAGTTTATCCTCCTCCATAATAAACTCTGGGGTTCCCGGGAAACTTGTGTTTATTTTGAAGAGATTCTCTTCACTATTAATAAGTGGTGTTTGGTGTTGATTTTTTTGATTCAAATCAAAATATTATACAAAACGTTAAAATTATAGTAAAATATAAAAGGTTAAATATACTTATGGAGGAAATAAAAAAGTATGTCAGTAAAAGTAGCTATTAATGGATTTGGAAGAATTGGTCGTTTAGCATTTAGACAAATGTTTGGAGCTGAAGGATATGAAATTGTTGCAATCAACGATTTAACAAGTCCACAAATGTTAGCACATTTATTAAAGTATGATTCTGCACAAGGAAGATATGCTCTTGCAGATAAAGTTACTTGTTCAGAAGAAGGCGCAGCTGAAGGCTGGATTGCTGTTGATGGCAAAAAGATTAGAATCTATGCAGAAAAAGATGCTAATAACTGCCCATGGGGAGAACTCGGAGTAGACGTAGTACTCGAATGTACTGGTTTCTATTGCTCAAAAGAAAAATCAATGGCACACATCAACGCTGGTGCTAAGAAAGTTGTTATCTCAGCTCCTGCTGGAAACGATCTTAAGACTATCGTTTATAGTGTAAACCATGAAACATTAACTAAAGATGATCAAATCATCAGTGCAGCATCTTGTACAACAAACTGCTTAGCTCCTATGGCTAAAGCATTAAATGATTTCGCAGAAATTCAATCTGGTATTATGCTTACAGTTCACGCTTATACAGGCGACCAAATGGTACTTGATGGACCACACAGAAAGGGCGACTTAAGAAGAGCTAGAGCAGCTGCAGTTAACATTGTACCTAACTCAACAGGTGCAGCTAAAGCTATCGGTTTAGTTATTCCTGAATTAAACGGAAAACTCATCGGTTCAGCTCAAAGAGTTCCAGTTCCTACAGGATCAACTACATTACTCTTTGCAGTAGTTAAAGGTGAAAACATTACAAAACAAGCTATTAATGCATATATGAAGAGTGTTGCTAATGATTCATATGGTTATACAGAAGAACAATTAGTTTCATCTGACGTTATCGGTATGACTTATGGTTCATTATTTGATGCAACTCAAACTATGGTTAACAAAGTAGCTGATGGCCTATTTGAAGTACAAGTAGTTTCTTGGTATGACAATGAAAACTCTTATACATCTCAAATGGTTAGAACTATTAAATACTTTGCTGAAATTAAATAGTTTATAACACAAATTATTAGGCGAGTCATCTCGCCTTTTAATTTGCAATGATATAATATAACTATGGAACAATC
>JAEEGL014398898.1_pt1 | contig 11828 bp, 12 predicted proteins | sample 9134231 | NCBI WGS metagenome assembly JAEEGL01 (sample SAMN16246548, study PRJNA631951) | gut metagenome | biome: gut microbiome; feature: rumen; material: fiber-attached | host: Bos | place: Iran: Karaj | collected 2018-10 | reverse complement strand
GTTCCCTTCATCTCCAAGAGCACGGGCATCCCGATGGCGAAGATCGCCACGCGGGTGATGCTGGGAGAGTCGCTGAAAGACCAGGGCATCACGGAGGTGTACTTCCCGGAGCGGAAGAAGCACTTCGTGAAGACCCCGGCCTTCTCTTTCGGAAAGATCAAGGGCATCGACACCTACCTCTCCCCCGAGATGAAATCCACCGGTGAAGCCATCGGCTACGACAAGTCCCTGAACCGGGCGCTGTTCAAGTCGCTCCAGGCTTCCGGGATGGACATCAAGTCCTACGGGACCGTGTTCGCGACCATCGCCGACAAGGACAAGGAGGAGGCCCTTCCGCTGATCCGCCGCTTCTACAATCTGGGCTTCAACATCGAGGCGACCAAGGGAACGGCGGAATTCCTGAAGGAGCACGGCATCCGGACCAAGACCCTCAAGAAATTGCGTGAGGGAAGCGACGAAATCTACCAGGCCCTCCGAAAGGGTCACGTAAAATACGTGATCAACACCATCGACCTGAACCAGAAATCCAGCCACCTGGACGGGTACGGCATCCGCCGCTGTGCGGTGGAAAACAACGTCACCATCTTCACCGCCCTCGAGACCGTGCGTGTGCTGCTGGACGTGCTGGAGGAGATTACCCTGGGAATTTCAACCATTGACGAGGAGTACAAGTGATCAATAGCCTTTATACCATCGTTGAAAACAAACTTGTTGCATCCGGGACCCACCAGTTGGTCCTGGAGGGCGGGGGCTCCGTGGACGGCGAATTCGTGCACATCGGCATTCCGGGGTACTACCTCCGGAGGCCACTGTCCATCTGTGACAAGGAAGACGGTAAACTGACGGTCGTGTTCAAGGTTGTCGGAGAAGGGACGAAAGTACTGTCCAGGATGCCCGTAGGAACAGAACTGGAGGTGCTGACCGGACTGGGAAAAGGATTCGATCCGGAGGCTTGCCGGAAGGAAGCACTGCTGGTCGGAGGCGGCCTCGGTGTGCCGCCGCTGTACCTGCTGGCCAAAGAGTTGCGTGCACGCGGAAAGAAGGTGACGGCCGTACTGGGATTCAACAAGGCCGACGAAATCATCCTGGAAAAGGAATTCCGGAACGTCTGCGACAAGGTGGTCATTTCCACGGCCGACGGTTCCGTCGGGATCAAAGGGTTTGTGACCGACGCCTTGAAAGCGAAGGAACCGTCGTATGATTTCTTTTATACCTGCGGGCCCATGGTGATGATGAAGGCGGTATGCACCTCTCTGGAAGGACCTGGCGAGGCCAGCCTGGAAGAGCGGATGGGATGCGGCGCGGGATTCTGTTACGGATGCAGCATTCAGACGAAAAACGGCCCCCGGCGAGTATGCAAGGACGGTCCGGTATTCAAAAAGGAGGAACTTCTATGGTAAAGGATCTGTCTGTGGAACTCTGCGGCCTCCGGCTCAAGAATCCGGTCATTCCGGCCAGCGGGACTTTCGGATTCGGCCTGGAACTGGCCAATGACATGGACCTGGACGTCCTGGGCGGCATTTCCCTCAAAGGGACTACGCTGGAAGCACGTTACGGCAACCCCACCCCGCGCATTGCGGAATGCGACGGCGGGATGATCAATTCCGTAGGCCTGCAGAATCCGGGCATCGACGTGCTTGTCAATGAGAAGGTTCCGGCGCTGAGGAAGGTTTACGGAGGCTGCGTCGTCGCCAATATCAGCGGATTCTCGCTCGACGAATACAGGACTTGCTGCGCCAAAGCCGATGCTTGTGAAGGCATCGACATCATCGAGGTGAACATCTCCTGTCCGAACGTGCACAACGGCGGCATGGCCTTCGGAACCGATCCGGCTTCGGCGGCCGAGGTGACGCGCACCGTCAAGGAAGTGTGCCGGAAACCCGTTTTCATCAAACTGAGCCCGAACGTGACGGACATCGTGGCCATCGCCCGCGCCTGCGAGGACGCCGGGGCCGACGGCCTCACGCTCGTGAACACCTTCCTGGGGATGCGCATCGACATCACCCGCCGCAAACCCGTAATTGCCAACAAGATGGGCGGATACTCGGGCAGGGCCGTCTTCCCGGTAGCGCTCCGGATGGTATATCAGGTCGCCCACGCCTGCCGGATTCCCGTGATGGGCTGCGGCGGCGTGGCCTCGGAACGCGACGTCGTGGAAATGATGATGGCCGGTGCCACGGCCGTCCAGGTAGGCGCCGAAAACCTCCGCAACCCCTTCGCCTGCCCCCAAATCATCGACGCCCTTCCCTCCTTGATGGAAGAACTCGGCATCGACAGTCTGAAAGAAATCATCTCAGCCGTATGAACAGAGACGTCATCATCGCCTGCGACTTCAGCAGCCGCCAGGCCACCCTCGATTTCCTGGACCGATTCACCGGCCGCAAGCCGTTCGTAAAGATCGGGATGGAGCTTTTCTACGCCGAAGGACCGTCCATCGTCCGCGACATCAAGGCCCGCGGGCACCGGATCTTCCTGGACCTCAAGCTCCACGACATACCCAATACCGTGAAGAAGGCGATGCGGGTCCTCTCGGCCCTGGACGTGGACATGGTCAACGTCCACGCCGCCGGCACCGTTGCGATGATGCAGGCCGCCCTGGAAGGGCTCACCCGCCCCGACGGCACGAGGCCGCTTCTCATCGCCGTGACGCAGCTCACCTCCACCTCCGAAGAGACCATGCAGAAGGAACTCCTCATCGGCGCCGGCATCAATGAGACCATCGTGAAATACGCCTCCAACGCCCGCGCTGCAAGGCTGGACGGCGTTGTCTGCTCTCCCCTGGAAGCCGGCATGGTGAAAGAAGCCTGCGGCCCTCAATTCCTTACCGTCACTCCGGGAATCCGTTTCGCCGATGCGGCGGCGGACGACCAGGTGCGCATCACCACTCCTGCCCGCGCCCGGGAAATCGGCTCGGATTTCATCGTCGTAGGCCGGCCCGTCACCGCCGCCGCGGATCCCGTCGCCGCCTATGGACGCTGCCTCCAAGAATTCGTTTAAACCCATGGAAAGACAAATCGCTTCCTCCCTCCTCTCGATCGGCGCCGTGTTCCTGCGGCCCCAGCAGCCCTTTACCTGGGCGAGCGGCATCAAAAGCCCCATCTATTGCGACAACCGCCTGACCTTGTCCGCGCCCCGCGTGCGGGAGCAGGTGGAAAACGGCCTGGCCCAGCTGGTCAGACGGCATTATCCCGACTGCGAAATGCTCATGGGCACCTCCACGGCGGGCATCGCCCACGCCGCCATCACGGCTACGCTTTTGGACCTGCCCATGGGGTACGTCCGCGGCGAGGCCAAGACCCACGGCCGGACGAACCGGATTGAGGGGAAGATGGAACCGGGAACGAAAGTCGTTGTCATCGAGGACCTTATCTCCACCGGCGGAAGCGCCATCGACGTGGTGGATGCCCTGCGGGAAGCCGGAGCGGAAGTGCTGGGAATCGTGAGCATCTTTACCTACGGGATGAAGCGCGGCCTGGAACGTCTTGCCGCCGCGGACGTGGAGAACCACTCCCTCTGCAACCTGGACATCCTGGTGGATGTAGCCGAGGCTGAAGGCCGCATCGGTCCGGGCTGGAAGGAGCGCATTCTCGCTTTCCGCGACAACCCTTCGGATGAAAGTTGGATTCAATAAATAACACAGAACTATGAAGCACTTGATCGACCCTACCGACCTCACCAAACAGGAGATCGACGAAATCATTTCCCTCGCCCAGGACATCATCGCCCACCGCGAACGCTACCAGGGCAGCATGTCCCACAAGAAACTGGCCACCCTCTTCTACGAGCCAAGCACCCGTACACGGTTGAGTTTCACCTCCGCCATGATGGAACTGGGCGGCAAGGTACTGGGCTTTTCCGACGCCCGCAGCAGTTCCGTATCCAAGGGAGAAAGCGTTCAGGACACTGTTCGCGTGCTGGGTTGTTTCGCCGATGTCATTGCGATGCGCCACCATATCGAGGGCGCCCAACTGTACGCCACGGAAGTCTCCACCGTGCCCATCATCAACGCCGGCGACGGTTCCCACAGCCATCCTACGCAGACCCTGACCGACCTCCTGACCATCCAGCGGGAACTCGGACACATCGACGGGATCACCATCGGCTTCTGCGGCGACCTCCGCTTCGGCCGGACCGTCCATTCCTTGATCAAGGCCCTGTCCCGGTACAAGGACATCAAAGTCATCCTGATCGCTCCGGACGAGCTCAAGCTTCCGGATTACATCAAACAGGATGTCTGCGAGCGCACCGGCATCCCTTACCGCGAAGTGGAGACGATGGAGGAAGTAATGGGCGAGCTGGATGTGCTCTATATGACCCGCGTGCAGAAAGAGCGTTTCCTGGACGAGGACGAATTCGACCGTGTGAAGGACAGCTTCGTGCTGGATGCAGCCCGCATGTCCCTTGCCAAGAAGGACATGGCCGTCCTGCACCCGCTCCCCCGCGTGAACGAAATCCTCACCGAGGTGGACTCCGATCCCCGCGCAGCCTACTTCCGCCAGGTGGAAAACGGCAAATTCGTCCGCGAGGCGCTTATCGTCAAGCTGTTGGAATGGAAGGACGACCCCGAGCACGGCATGCCTGCCGACGAAAAGCCGGTGGAAGACCCGGAGCTCCGCTGCCTCAACAAAAAGTGCATCTGCAACAACGAGCACGCCCCGCACCGGTTCCGCCGTGCCGACAACGGCGTCCTGCGCTGCTGGTACTGTGATTCGAAGGTCAAGTAATCAGATCTGACTGAAAAGGGCGGCCAACGCCTTTTCCAACCGGGGGACGACGGGCGCGAAATGCGACCCGTCGTTCCATTCAAACAGGGTCTTCACCCCTTTTTCATGCAGGATTCCTGACACCTGCTCCGTCTGGGCGACGATATGCTTCAGATGCGGATTCTTCGTATCGGCTTCCGTATTCCCCAGGGAGAGGTACGCGCCTTTCAAGCTTCCCATCCCGGGCCGCACCTCCAGCCACTCCGTGAATCCATCATACCAGAAGGATCCCGAAATGGAAGCTACACGGGTGAACAAGTCGCTTTCAGCCGCCGCCCATACCGCGAACAGTCCCGAGAGGGACACGCCGATGAGCCATCGCTCCGGATCCACGAGCCCGAGCGATCCCTCGATGTCCGGCATAATCTCCGTCTCGAGGCGTCCCAGGTAGGCCTTCGCCCCACCTCCGAAGGGCTTCCCCTTCCTGAAGATGGGCCCGGCCGGCCAGGGAGTGAGGTCGTTGTTCCAATCTGCCTGGGGCAACAGGACGACGGGGATGCCGGTACGGGCCGACGCTTCCGCCGCCCAATTTCCGACCTCCCCGCTCTGCCCTTCCAGCATGGGTATGTAGCAAATCCTGTCCACAGGATCACTTACAGGCGTTTCAGCTGGACCGTGAAGTGACGCATCAACGGAGCTTCCCATTCGATGGCGACGCCCCGGGTGATGCTTTCCCGGCGGTCATAGACATTCTTCATCGCAGCGGCAATCACATCCATATGGTTATCCGTATATACGCGGCGGGGAATGCACAGACGCACAAGGTCCAGGCCGCCGAAGCGGTTCTCGCGTGTGACCGGGTCGCGGTCGGCCAGCATGTAGCCGATCTCGCAGGCACGGATGCCCGCCTCCAGATACAGTTCGCAGGTGAGCGTCTGGGCAGGGAATTCTTCCTTCGGGATGCGGTCAAGGACCTTATCGGCATCCACGAAAATGGCGTGACCGCCGGCGGGACGCTGGTAAGGGATACCGTATTCATCCAGTTTGGAGGCCAGATAGGCGACCTGGTGGATGCGGGTGTGGAGCATGTCGAATTCAGTGTTCTCGTCCAGGCCCTGGGCCAGCGCGTTCATGTCGCGGCCGTTCATGCCGCCGTAGGTGACATAACCCTCGAAGGGAATGCAGAAAAGTTTCGCCCCTTCGTACCACTCCTTGTTCTTCAGGCCGATGAAGCCGCCCATGTTCACGATGCCGTCCTTCTTGGCGGACATCGTCATCGCATCCGCATCGGCATACATCTCGGCAGTGATTTCCTTGATGCTCTTGCCGGCATATCCCTCTTCACGCACCTTGATGAAATAGGCGTTCTCCGCAAAGCGGGCGGAATCCATCACGACCGGAATCCCGTAGCGGTGGCACAGGGCGCAGGAAGCCTTGATATTCGCCATGGAAACAGGCTGGCCGCCGACGGTGTTGTTCGTAACCGTCAGGACCATGAACGGAACGTTGCCCGCATTCTCCTTCAGAACCCTCTCCAACTTGTCCAGGTCTACGTTTCCCTTGAAGGGAACTTCCAGCTGGGTGTTCTTCGCATCATCCGTCGTGACGTCCACCGCCACGGCATGACGGCTTTCTATATGACCCTTGGTGGTATCGAAATGCGCATTGCCGGGAATGACATTGCCTTCCTTCACCAGATAGGAAAACAGCACGTTCTCGGCAGCACGGCCCTGGTGCGTGGGGATGACGTACTTCATCCCGAACAGCCGCTTGATCACGGCTTCCAGTTTGTAGAATGAAGTCGCACCGGCATAACTTTCGTCACCCAGCATCAGCTCCGCCCACTGGCGGTCGGACATAGCCCCGGTTCCGGAATCGGTGAGGAGGTCGATATAGACCTGTTCGGCCTTCAGTTGGAAAACATTGTAATGCGCTTCGGCGAGCCAGCGTTCACGCTCCTCCCGGGTACTGCGGCGGATGGGCTCCACCATCTTGATTTTCCAGGACTCTGCGAAAGGTAATTCCATAGTATAGTTTATGTGTTATTATGTGTAGCGGCACGAATTTACGAAAAAAGAAGGGAAAGTGCACCCAAGGAATGATTTTTGTGAGGAAAATCGCCGGAAATCCGACTTTTTTTACCATCTTTGTCGGCCAAAACGTGAGCTTTGAGAACAGAATCCGTCAACAAGCAGCTTGAAAGCAGCTTCCGCATCAACTGGAGCCGCCCCGCACTGACCAATTACAAAGGCGAAACCCTTTGCTATAGCGACCTTGCACGCGCTATCGCCAAGATGCATATCGCCTTTGCCCATTACGGCATCACCACCGGCGACAAAGTGGTCATCTGCTCCCGCAACCAGGCTCACTGGGCCGTCTGTTTCCTCGCCGCAATGACCTACGGCGCCGTTCCCGTTCCGCTTCTCCATGAATTCAAACCCGGCAACATCCATTACCTGGTAAACCACTCCGATGCGAAGATCCTCTTCGTGGAAAGGAGCATCTGGGACGGCCTGAACGCCGAGGATATGCCCGGTCTCACCGCCATTGTCCAGATCGAGGATTACGACATCCTTTACCTGGCTGACGGCATCCGGGAGCCCGTCCGTCCCCTGCTGGAGAAATGGTTCGAGCGGAAGTATCCCGACGGATTCGGCCCCAAGGACGTCAAATACTACCGGGACAATCCTGATGAAATGGCCATCCTGAGTTATACCTCAGGCACTTCCGGCTTTTCGAAAGGGGTCATGATCCCCTACCGTGCCGTCTGGTCGAACGTCTATTTCATGCGCAACGAACTGCCGATGATCGACAACACCTCCAACGTCGTCGCCATCCTGCCGTCCGCGCACATGTATGGCATGATGTTCGAGTTCTTCTTCGAAATGTCCATCGGATGCCACGTGCATTTCCTGAACAAGGTGCCCAGCCCGAAGGTCATCGCCGAAGTATTCTCCGAAGTCCGTCCGAACGTGATCTACGCCGTTCCGCTCATCATCGAGAAGATCTACAAGTACCTCGCCCGGCAGATTGCCGACCCGAAGGAACTGCGACGGGAACTCATTTCCTTCTTCGGAGGCAATTTCGAAGAGATCGTCATTGGTGGTGCCGCCTTGAACCCCGAGGTGGAGAAGGCGCTGCGGAAACTCAAGTTCCCCTTCACCATCGGTTACGGGATGACGGAGTGCGCGCCCATCATCACCTACTCCCGCTGGTTCAAGAGCCGGATGCTCTCCTGCGGAACGGTCGCTCCCAACATCGAAATCCGCATCGATTCCCCGGCCCAGCACCTCATTCCCGGAGAATTGCAGGTTAAGGGGGCCAACGTGTTCCTGGGCTACTACAAGAATCCGGAAGCCACCGCCGAAGTCTTCACGGAGGACGGCTGGTTCCGCACCGGTGACGTGGGCATCCTGGACAGCGACGGATACCTGTACCTGCGCGGCCGCACCAAATGCATGATCCTGGGCGCCAATGGGCAGAACATCTATCCCGAAGAGATCGAAGCGGCGCTGAACAATATGCCTTATGTGGTCCATTCCCTCGTCATCGAGGACAACCGGCTGCTGGTAGGACTCATCTATCCGGATTACCCGCACGCCCACCAGGAAGGCATCCACAGCAAGGACCTGGAGGTGATCCTCCACGAAAAACTCGAGGAAATCAATCTCCAGCTTCCCAATTATGCCCGCATCGCACACCTGGAACTGATGCCGGAAGACTTTGAAATGACGCCCAAGGGCAGCATCAAGCGATACTTATACCAGCGCAACCGTCCTTTGTGATTTTTTCGTATATTTGTACGAACACAAGGACCGCCCGTATGAAAAGAACGCTTCTCCTCCTTCTAGCCGTCTTCACATCCCTCAGCACCTTCGCCCAACCGGGCTGGGCACGGTATTCCGTCCAGCATCCGAAAGCTCCCGCCGTCCCCGAGTATGTCGTTTTCGCCGGAGACACCATCCGATTCAACCGGCCGGATTTCCGCGAGCGCATGGACCGGGAGCTCATCTCCTTCACCTACATGCACACGAATACCACGCTTATGCTCAAGCGTTCCCAGCGGTATTTCGAGCAAATCGTCCCCATCCTGCGCCAGCAAGGCGTACCGGAAGACCTGAAATACCTGATGGCCATCGAGAGCAGCCTGGACCCGAAGGCCCTGTCTGTCGCGGGAGCCGCCGGCCTGTGGCAGTTCACCAAGGCCACGGCGCAGACATACGGGCTGGAAGTGAGCGCTGAAGTGGACGAGCGGTACAACATCGAGAAGGAGACCGTCGCCGCCTGCAGGTTCCTGAAGGACGCTCTCCGCAAATTCGGGGACTGGATGACGGTCGCCGCCAGCTACAACGCCGGCCAGGGAGGCATCGCCAAGCGGATCGAGAGCCAGAAGCAGAAATCGGCCCTGGAACTCTGGCTCCCTGAAGAGACGGCCCGATACATGTTCCGGCTCCTTGCCGTCAAGATGTTCTTCGAAAATCCCGATTCGTTCGGATTCAACATCCCGGTCGGGGAACGGTATCCCTATGTGGAGCCCCGGGATATCGTCACGGTGAACTACCCCATCCCCAGCCTGGTGGACTTCGCCATCGATCACGGCACCACTTACGCCCGCCTCAAGGAAGCGAACCTCTGGCTGCGTGACGACAAATTGACGAACAAGTCGAACAAGACCTACAGGATCATCCTTCCTTAGCGGAGTACCAAGTCCTTCACCGCCCCTGCCGTCCGGTTGTCGGATGTAAAGAGCGGGTCTAAGGAAAGACGGGCATTCATCTTCTCGATGAGCGCCTCTTTTTGAAAGAAAAGTTGGTTCCGGACGACCGAGGAACTCACTGTTATATAAAGGGTTCCGTTACGGAAGAAACGCTTGAGCGTAAACGGGGCCGCGCCGGAGCATTCGTCCCATGCGGCGAAGATCCGCTGCGTATTGAGCCCGGAGGCCAGTTTCATGGACTTGATGAACTCGTCCACGACCTCCTCCATGGAAAGGGCTTCCTTCCGCTTGATGAAGTAGCTGCGTTTCTTCTCCGCCATCATCCGATCGGTGTGAAAACGCCGCCGGCCGTGTCGAAATAGGCCCGGTCGTCAGTGATCCGGTCTACGATGCCGCTCAGGCGGACCTTGTTGCAATCCGTGATGAAGATCTGGCCGAAGCCGCTGCCCGCGACCATTCCGATCAGGTTGCCGATACGGTTCATGTCCAGCTTGTCGAAAACGTCGTCCAGCAGGAGGATGGGCGCATAGCCGTAGCTCTTGCGCATGATTTCGTACTGGGCGAATTTCAAGGAGACCAGGAAGGATTTCTGCTGGCCCTGGGAGCCGCAACGGCGGATCGGATGACCGTCCATCGAGAACAGGAAGTCGTCCCGCTGGAGGCCGGCGGTCGTATAGCGGAGGGCCAGGTCACGGTCCCGGTGGGCGGCCAGCACTTCCTCCAGAGAGCCCTTCGACAAGTCGGACCGATAGTCCACGGAGACTTCTTCCCCACCTCCGGAAATGAGTTTGTAGTAAGCCTGGATGACAGGCTGCAGCTCACTGGCCAGGCGTTTGCGGCCTTCGTACACAGGTACCGCCGCAGCGGCCATCCGGGCATCGAAAACCGCCATCAAGTCCCCATCCACGGATCCGTCTTTGAGCATCTTGTTACGCTGGGCAAGAAGACGGTTATAGGTCTGCACGGCAGCCAGATAACCGCGGTCCATCTGCGAAAGGACGCCGTTCGCAAAGCGCCGGCGCTCTTCACCGGACTCGCTGACCAGCGAGATGTCCCCCGGCGAGACCATCACCACGGGCAGGACGCCGATGTGTTCCGAGATGCGCGCATAGGGTTTGTCATCCCGTACCAGTTTCTTCTCCCCCTCCGTGACCTTGATGGAAAACCGGGATTCCAGGCCGTTGTCCATCGCATAGGTGCCACCGATGGTGAATCCCTCCGTTCCGAAGCGCCAGTTGAACCGGTCGGGGGTCGGGAAGGCGCTCTTGGTCATCGACAGGTAGTAAACGGCATCCATCAGGTTCGTTTTCCCCTCCCCGTTATTTCCGCTGATGCAGTTCACGTTGGGCGAGAAGGAGAGCTCCTGGAAGGCGATGTTCCGGAAATCCTGTACGACGATTTTCTTGAGCGTTGGCATGGCATTGCGTTCTTGATTGCAAATATAACATTTTTTTACTATTTTTGCAGGCTGAATGCGTCCACGGGCGCCAGATACGCTGATTTAATAACAAACGAAAAGATATGGCAAACAAACCTACCGAACAGGAACTCCGTCAGCAGAATATCGCTGAGGCCGTTTCCAAGTCCGAACTCTTCTTCCAGAAGTACGGAAAGATTATCTACGGCTGCGTCGCGGCCATCCTCATCATCGCCCTCGCCATCCTGGCCTACAACCGCTTCGTCCTCCAGCCCAAGAAGGCCGAGGCCCAGGAAGAGATGTTCAAGGCCGAGCAGAAATTCGCCCAGGGCGACTTCGAGCTCGCCCTCGCCGGTGATGACAACAACCTCGGTTTCGAGGACATCATTACCAAGTACGGCACCAAGGCCGGTAAGGCCGTGTACCTGTACGCCGGCGCCTGCGCCCTCCAGACCGGCAAGTTCGACGATGCGATCGCCTACTTCAAGAAGTACGACGGCAAGGACAAGATCCTCCTTTCCCGCGCCCAGGCCGGCATCGGTGACGCCTATGTAGGCCTCGAGGATAACAAGAACGCCCTAGACTGGTACGAGAAGGCCGCCAAGACCGCCGACAACATGTATGCGGCCGGTTACCTCCTGAAGGCCGGTCTGGTCGCCGAAGAACTCGGCGATACCGCCAAGGCCCTCGCCTGCTACAAGCAAATCAAGGACCAGTATCCCCAGGCTCCCGAAGCCTCCGACATCGACAAGTACATCACCCGTATCGAATTCTAAGCCATGGGAAGAGCCTTTGAATTCCGCAAGGAGCGGAAAATGAAGCGCTGGGGCCACATGGCCAAGACCTTCACCAAGCTGGGCAAGGAAATCACCATCGCCGTCAAGCAGGGCGGCGCCGAAGTGACCGGCAATCCGCGTCTCCGCGCCCTCATCGCCGAGGCCAAGTCGGAGCAGATGCCCAAGGAAAACATCGAACGCGCCATCAAGAAGGC
>JAEEGL012547417.1_pt1 | contig 11828 bp, 8 predicted proteins | sample 9134231 | NCBI WGS metagenome assembly JAEEGL01 (sample SAMN16246548, study PRJNA631951) | gut metagenome | biome: gut microbiome; feature: rumen; material: fiber-attached | host: Bos | place: Iran: Karaj | collected 2018-10 | reverse complement strand
TCGATGGTCCACTTGCCCGCGTCGACGAGGTCGTAGAGCTCATCCGCCGTGAAGTTGTAGCTTGCCGCCACGTTCTTGTTGACGAACATGCAGACCGCGGTCCACTTGTCCATGAAGTTCATATCGCCGGAGATGAAGAAGATCGAATCGTGGATCGTCAGGGATTCCCGCGCGAACTGGCTCCACCAGGTCTTCGAGAGGTCGAGCTCGTCGATCTTGTTCATATCGAACGCGAGGCCGTCCTGCGCCACATTGTTCATCTCGGAGATACGCGGGAAGGCGATGTCGTACGTCGTGGTCCCGGCGAGATAGTCGTTCTTGATCGTGCCGTCGAGGTACGCGCCGCCGTCCACCACATTGAAGACGATGTTGTACTTCGACATCATGTTCTGGTTGCGGTTGAAGACCGCGTCGTTCATCGCTTCGCCGGTGAGCTCGGTGACCTTCAGCTCGGGAGAGGTCCAGTTGGACGCGATGTTGTACCAGTTGGTGCCGAGAATGCCGACGGTCTTGCCGTCAAAGTTCTTCACTTCGAGATCGAAGATCGTTCTGGGATCCTCGGTTTCCGGCGCTTCCGTCTCGGGTGCCGCTGCTTCGCCGCCGTCTGCCGGAGTGCTCTGTTCCTGATTGCCGCCGGGGGTCGTGCTGCCCGGTGTGCTTTCACCGCCCGAACAGGATGCGAAGAGGAAAAGTGCCGCCAGCGCGAGGCTGAGCCATTTCTTCATCATGGGATAGTCCTTTCTGTTATGCGGATAGTCATCCGATGTTTACGATCTCATTATAATACCGGGATATTTCAGGAGAAGCGGATTTCCGTGAACGCGCGGTGAATTTTTCGTGTCGGCCGCACACAGCCTCCTGCGCCCGGCCGCTATTCTTACATCTTCCTGTGAAAAATGAATGAAATGCGGCAAATCTCTCTTGCGCGGCGAGGAGAACTGTGATATAATAAAGCCGGAAAACGGGGAACATACCCCCGATGAACGACAAAGGAGAACAAGATCATGAAAAAATTCAAATGCACGGTCTGCGGCGAGATTTTTGAGGCGGAGAGCCTCGAGACGGCGGTCTGCCCCGTCTGCGGCGTCGACGGCGACCTCCTCGAGGAGATCGTTGAGGAAGCGCCCGCGGCGAAGAAGAACCCCTACGCCGGCACCCAGACCGAAAAGAACCTCGAAGCGGCGTTCGCCGGCGAATCCCAGGCGCGCAACAAGTACACCTACTTTGCCTCCAAAGCGAAGAAGGAAGGCTTCGAGCAGATCGCCGCGCTCTTCCTCAAGACGGCGGACAATGAAAAGGAGCACGCGAAGCTCTGGTTCAAGGAACTGAACGGCATCGGTTCGACCGCAGAGAACCTCGGGGCGGCTGCCGACGGCGAGAACTTCGAGTGGACGGACATGTACGAAGGCTTTGCGAAGACGGCGGAGGCCGAGGGCTTCCCGGAACTCGCGGCGAAATTCCGCGGCGTCGCGGCAATCGAAAAGCACCACGAAGAACGTTACCGCGCGCTCCTGAAGAACGTCGAGGCGCAGGAAGTCTTCAAAAAGAGCGCCGTCAAGGTGTGGGAATGCCGCAACTGCGGTCACATCGTCGTCGGCGAGACCGCGCCCGAGATCTGCCCCGTGTGCGCGCATCCGCAGGCATACTTCGAGATCAACGCGGAGAACTATTGATCCTCATCCAACAGAGAGAGGCTGTCAGAACGGCAGCCTCTTTTTGATGCGATTCGGTTTACATCCGGTACTCCTGCCGCCGGATGACGTGATCCTGGAAGCACTTGTCGAGCTCGACGAAGTACGCGCTCCACCCCCAGATCCGCACGATGAGCCGCTCGTATTTCTCCGGATGCGCCTGCGCGTCGATCAGGGCATCCCGGTTCACCGCATTGAGCTGGAGCTGATGCCCGCCGTTCTGCACGAAATACCGCACGAGAGAAGCGACCTTCGAGCAGTTTTCCTCCTCGGCGAAGATGCCGGCGTCGAATTCGAGCGTCAGCGGGCCGCCGTTGCAGACCTTTGTGAGATCGGGAGCGGTGAAGCTCTTGACGATCCCGACCGGGTTGTCGATCTTCGCAAACAGCGAGGGGGAGTAGTTCGCCGCGAAGGGCTCGTTCTTGCGCCGTCCGTCCGGGGATGCGCCGATTTGGGCCGCGTGCCAGAGATAGAACATCGCCGAGCCCGTCCCCGCGCGCCAGATCCCGCCGCGTTCGTTGCGCCGTCCGTCGAGCGCGCCCGCGAAGGCTTCCGTCAGCCATACGAGCCAGCGGTCCGCCTCCCCGTCGCCGCAGCCGACCTTCGGGGATTCGTAGCGGAGCCGGTGCAAAAGCTCGTCATATCCCGCATAGTCCGCGTCGACTGCCGCGAGATAGTCTTCCTTCGTGACGGATTTCTCGTCGTAGACGTACTTCTTGATCGCGGCGAGCGAATCGGCGGCGCAGGAAATGCCCGTGCCGTGGATGCCGAAGTTATTGTATTTGTTGCCTTTGGAAATGTCCCGCCCGCCGTAGAGCAGATCGAGGAACGGGGACGGCACGAACCAGACGTCGTGGACCTTCGCCATGATCTCCTCGGCCTGTGACCGGATCTCGCGCTCCACCGCCGCGGCGAAATCGTCGAAGGTTTCGGACGTCAGAAGGGAAGAGCGGAAGGCGCGGTCGACGGCGAGGGGATAACTCAGCGCGCCGATGTTCGCGATCTCCATGCCCTTGCCCGGGATGATGAATTCCCAGCACGCCGCCACGGTGTAGTCCGCTGCATCCGCGGGATCGTACCCCCATTTCACGAGCGCGGGGATCACCGTGTCGTCGTTCGAGTACTGCGGGAAGCCGAGGCCGACCTTCGTGAGCTTCGTCCCTTCCTCGTAGACGGAGAGCGGCGTTTTTTTGTTTACGCGCAGATTGATCTTCGGGTCGATCAGCTTGAACTCCGCCGACGCCCGGAGACACATTTCGGTGAGGTCGTTCCAGAGATAACCGCCCGCGCCGACCTCGCCTCCGAGCATCATGGACTGGCCGTTGTCGCCCTGCTGGATGCCGTTGTAGAGATCGGAATCGATGTTGAACGAGAGGAAGAAATCGAGGAGCAGGTCGTAGGCCTCGTCCTTCGTGATCCGCCCGGCGTCGAGGTCGGCTTTCAGATAGGGCGCCATCCACTTGTCGAACCGCCCGACGGTGTTGTGATAATTCCCCTCGGCCCAGAGCGCGAAATGCACGATCCGGAAGAACTGGAGCGCTTCGCGGAAGGTTTCGGCGGGCTTGGCGGGGACTCTTCCGAGGACTTCGGCCACGTCGTCCCGCCCTTCTTCGACGGCGAGCGCGCGGTATCGTTCCACTAAACGCAGGAGCGCGTCGATGTCGGCACGTCCGTACTCATCCGCGAAATCCTTCGCTTTTTCGAGCCCGAGCCCGATCAGGAATCCGTGATCCGGGCAGATGTTTGAGATGTATCCGAGCTCGTGGACAAAGTGCTTCGACCTGATTTCGGCCCACTCCTCCTCGGTGAAGCAGTCGTACGGCTTCGGGACCGTGCGCAGGAAGACGATCTTCTGCCCCGGCAGGATGTGCGGGACCTCCGCGTCCATCAGGCGGACGAAGCGGTCGGACATCCGTGCGCGCGGGGAGAGCTTTTCCGCCGCATAAACCGCCGAACGGTCTTCCAGCGCGGGTCCGCGGAGCGCGCGGTGCTCATGCGAGGTGATGATTCTGTACAGTTCTTCGTTCATTCGCGTCCTCTTTCCGTCCTCTGCGGCGGCGCTGCGGATTTCTTTCGCAAAACCCTTGACAAGCCCGCGCAGTTGTTGTATTCTGATGAGGGAGGGATCCTGTGCTTAGGATAGCATAAAACCCGATCCCTTGCAAGAAGACAAGCTGAACGAAATGCGTATAAACTATGAATTTTCAAACGGAGGACGCGATATGGAAATCAGGCTCGGCGTGATCGGCACGAATTTCGTCTCGGACTGGCTGTGCGACAGCGTGAAGGAGGCGGACGGCATCTTCCTCGCGGCGGTGTATTCCCGGACCGAAGAGCGCGGTGCGGCATTTGCGGGGAAGCACGGCATCCCGGCGATCTATACCGATATGGAGGATTTTCTTTCCTCCGAGATCGACGCCGTCTACATTGCAAGCCCGAATCTCCTGCACTATCCGCAGGCGATGATGGCGGTCTGGCACGGCAAGCACGTCCTTGTCGAGAAACCCGCGTGCCTCAACGCCGCGCAATGGGACATCCTCCTCGCCGCAGCTGAGCAGAATCACGTCGCCGTGCTCGAAGCGATGCGTCCCGGCCACGATCCGGCGGTGGAAACGGCGCGGGAGGCCATGCGGGAGATCGGGACGGTGCGCCGCGCGTGCTTCGATTTCTGCCAGTACTCGTCCCGCTATGACCGGTTCCGCGCGGGCGAGGTCCTGAACGCCTTCAACCCGACGCTCGGCAATGCTGCGCTCATGGACATCGGCTGCTACGCCGTCCACGTCTGCGCGATGCTTTTCGGCGCGCCGGAGGCGGTCTGGTCCCGCTCGGTGATCCTCGAAAACGGCATGGAGGGCATGGGGACGGCGTTCCTCACTTATCCGGGGCTGCAGGCGGAGATCGTCTACTCAAAAATCACCGAATCCGCGAATCCCTCGGTCATCACGGGCGAGGAGGGCGCGGTGCTCCTCGGCAAGCTCTCGACGATGGAGCGCGTCTCGCTGAAGCGCCGGGGCGGGGAAGAAAAGGTCCTCGTCGGAGACCGCACGGGCGACAACATGCGCTTCGAGGTCGCCGATTTCGTCCGGGCGGTGCGCGGGGAAGCGTCCCCCGAGCCCTGGCAGAAGACCACGAGAATCACCCTCGGGATCATGGACGAGATCCGGCGTCAGAGCGGGATCGTCTTTCCCGCGGAGATCGAGAGCACCTGACCGATCGGCGAAAGGACGCTTCGAAACGCAGTCATAATGCACAAAACGATCATATTTGTGTTGTGTAAATAGCACATCAAAACGTGGAAACCGTTGACAAATCCGTCAAAACGGAGAACTTGCAGCCGCCCTCTTGACAACGCGGAAAAAAGGACTATAATGGTGGCAGACGGCAGGAGAAAGCCCCGTTCCGCCGTCCATTTTTCCCAGAGGAGGGTATCGAAATGATCTGCAACAACAAGTACATGTACAAAATCGAACTGGTGACCACCGCCGACGTTCTGGAATTCGTCCGGATCGCGACGAAATGCTCCTATCACGTCTGGCTGGTCAACGGAAACCGCCGCCTGAACGCGAAGAGTGTGCTGGGCGTCACCATGGCCCGCGTTTCGTGGGACGAAATCTATGTCGAGGCCGACTTCAACTGTTATTTTGAATTCGAGAAATTCATCCGCTGAACGGCCCCATCCAAACCAAAAAACCAGCCCGCAGCTTATCGACTGCGGGCTTTTTTCATCAGTGTTTGTTTACATCGAAAGCCTTTCTGAATGCTATTTGAATAAAGCAATGTGGGTAAAAAACTGTTGACTGAATCATGTTTCATCATAACCGTAAGCCTCCGGAAACCATGAAGTAAGGTGTTCCGGAAGACTTCTATTGGCAGCAATATATGGGCCATCTCCCTCTTGCATCCCGCCGGGGACTGTGGTATAATCATGTCAGTCAAAGGCGAAAAACAGACGGGATTGTCGGGAAACGGGTTTTTCCGGCGGTTCCGGACCCTTGCGGCAATCCGTACAGACGGAGTGTGACATGCTCTTCAATTCCTTCCGGTTTCTCCTGTTCTTCCCGATCACGCTGATCCTGTTTCATCTGCTGCCCCGAAAAGCGAAAGGGATCTGGCTTTTGGTGTGCAGCTATTTTTTCTATCTGTCCTGGAACCCGCGCTATGTCGTCCTCATCCTGTTCTCCACGGTCCTCACCTACGCCTGTGCGCTCGGCATTCAGGCAGTCCGCAGAAAATCCGGCGAGCCGACGGGACGCGGGGAGAGGCTCGTGCTCGCCGCGGGGATCGTCCTCAACCTCTCGGTGCTCTTTCTCTTCAAGTATTTCCGCTTCGCCTGTGCGTCCGCCATCGCGGTGCTTGGCGCGCTCGGATTTGCGGCTGAGATGCCCGCGTGGGATCCGGTCCTGCCCGTCGGGATCTCGTTTTATACCTTCCAGACCATCGGCTACATGATCGACGTTTACCGCGGGAAAGTGGCTGCCGAGAAGAACTTTTTGCAGTACGCGCTCTTCGTTTCGTTCTTCCCGCAGCTCGTCGCGGGTCCGATCGAGCGGAGCGAAAACCTCATGTCCCAGCTGAAGGAGCTGCCGCGTCCGTCCTATGAAACCGTGCGGCACGGCCTTCTTGTGATGCTCTGGGGCTATTTTATGAAAATGGTGATCGCGGACCGCGCTGCGATCTATGTGAACGCCGTCTACGGCTCGCCGGAGAAGTTCCCCGGCGCGTACATCGTCCTTGCGACCGTTCTCTTCGCCTTCCAGATCTACTGCGACTTCGCCGGCTACTCCACGATCGCGCTCGGCGCAGCGGAAACGCTCGGCATCCGGCTCGTAAAGAACTTCGAGGAGCCGTATCTCTCGACCTCGATCCGCGAATTCTGGAAGCGCTGGCACGTCACGCTCAACACCTGGTTCGTCGACTACGTCTACATCCCCCTCGGCGGGAGCCGGAAGGGAAGACTCATGAAATACCGAAACATCATGATCGTCTTTCTGTTGAGCGGGCTATGGCACGGGGCGCGCTGGTCCTTCGTTCTCTGGGGCGGCCTCAACGGGCTTTTCCAGATCCTCAAGGACCTGCTCTCCGGCGCCTTCAAGAAATTCAAAAAAGGCGCGGATTCGTTTGCCTCCCGCCTGGCAAAGACTATCGGCACCTTCCTCCTGATCGATTTCACCTGGCTTTTCTTCCGCACGAACGGGATCCGGCACGCCGTGACGCTCCTCTCGAGCATTTTGACCACGCATAACCCGTGGATCCTCTTCGACGGTACCGCGGCGGGCGGAATCCTCAGTGAGAAGGAATTCGCCGTGCTGATTCTCAGCCTCGGGATCCTGCTCGCAGCGGGTCTCTGTGCCCGTCACGGTATCCGGCTCAGCGAGAGGATCGAGAAAGAGCCGACCGCTTTCCGGTGGATCGTCTATATCGGCGCCATCCTCGGCATCCTGATCTTCGGCGTCTGGGGTTCCGTTTACAACGCGTCGAATTTCATCTATTTCCAGTTCTGACCGGCGGCAAAGGAGGTACATCCGATGAAGAAAACACTCCGGCGGGCAGGCGGCATCCTCCTGTTCGCTCTGCTGCTCGTGCTGTCCGTCCGCGCCGCAGCCCGGTTCCTCGATAAGACCGACGTGGACGAGAAATACAAGCAGTTCTTCGCGTCCGATACGAATTTCGACGTCATCATCATGGGCACGAGCCACGCCTACAACACGATCCTGCCGCAGGAGCTGTGGCGCGGATACGGCATCGCGTCGTACAACTGGGGACAGAATAACTGCTCGCTTCCCGAGGACTACTATATCCTGCAGCTCCTCTCCCGCTATACCGCCCCGAAGCTCGTCGTGGTCGATCTCTACGGCTTCGTGGAGTCCGCCGAGGTCGGCAACGGCAAAGTCCGCCCGGATTCCCGCGACCTCCAGCGGGTCCAGTTCGATCCCTTCCCGCTTTCCCGCCTGAAGATCGAAGCGGTGCGGGATCTCTTCGACGATTACGACAAGCGATACGATTTCCTTTTCCCGTTTGCGATGTATCACAGCCGCTGGTCCGAGATCCGAAAGGACAACTTCAGCCCGCGCGACATCCCGCAGAAAGGGGCGGCGTTCGTTCTCGGCTTCTATGACGCGTCGGGGTATGTCGAGCCGCAGACCGGCACGGCACGCACGCTCACGACGGTCAATGTCGGTTATCTCGACAAACTGATCGCGTATTGCCGCGAAAACGGGATCGAGCTGCTCTTCACCTATGTCCCGTTTCTCGCGGATCAGGCGGCCGCCGATGCCCTCGCGACGGTGGAAACGCTTCTTCGGGAAAACTACGGGATCCCGCTTCTCAACATGCTGGAAATGGATCTCGCCGACTGGCGGACGGACGCTTACGACGCATCCCACCTCAATCACATCGGCGCGGTTGACGTGACGGATTACCTCGGCGAATATATCGCGGACCGGTACCCGGCGCTCGTGCACCGCGATGATCCGACGTACGCTTCGTGGGACGCGGACTACGATCATTATATCGACTATAAAATCAGCCGCTTCGAGCCGGGTAAGCTCTATAACAATCTTGCGCTTCTCTACGGTTCGGATTTTCGCGGCGAGGTGATCCTCTCCGAGGGTTTCGACGTCACGGCGGACCGCCTCTTTGCGGATCTGCTCGACCGTCTTGGCAGCCGCGTCACCGTCCGTAGATCCGATCAGCCCGCCTCCGGCTTTGTCCTTGAAGTTGCCGACAACCGCACCGGCGAAGTCGTGTTCCGGGATGAAGTGCCGTGACCCGAGCCGCCCATTTGCGGGGACCGTGCGGATGACCACTTGTTAATAAATTGTAAATTTCTCCGAATTCCCGAAACAAAATGTGATTTTGAACGTCTATATAGGTGAAAGCGGATTCGGACAGGCAAGACGATTCTTCATGATGATAAAAAGAAAATGAACCCCTACCATGCGGCAAAAGGTTCATTTGTGTTTCTTTTTGAGTGCTTCGACAAGCTCCCTGACGATGGCGAACTCCTCGTCCGACAATTCCGACACGTCGAGCACTTTTTTGTTGTCCAAGCCGAGCAGAAAATCCGTGGAGGTATGGAAAATACGCGATAACTGAACGAGGATTTCCGGAGACGGATTTCGTTCCTGCTGTTCATAATAAGATACGACGGATTTTGTGACGCCCAGTTTGTCAGCAAGCTGTTTCTGCGTGAGTCCCGTATCGAGACGGAGCTTTTTTAACCTGCTGCCGAAATCAACCATATTCATCCCTCCAATTCACAAATAGTTTACCACAAAACAGAGCTAAAATGGTTGACGTGCGGAATCAAAAGGGTTGACAAATCCTTGGATATATGGTATCATGGAAATACCGACAGGCAGTCGCGCCGAACCGAAGGACGGAAGCAGGAAAAATGTGATAGACTATAAACACTCTAATGCATAAGCAAATCGCGGTCTGAAAAGATCGGAACACTCGCAGTTGAATCATGAAGGAAGAGACGTTAACCAACATCGCACAAACACAAAAGGAGGCCCCCATGAAGCGCACCATTTACGCCATCCTCTCCGCCGTTCTGCTGCTTGCCCTGAGCATTTCCGCCGCGGCGGTCCCGAACGGCACCATCGTCAATCACACGCTGTACACCGACATCGTCGCGCTGATCGATAACCACCCGATCCGCTCCTACAACGTCGACAACCGCACCGTCGTCGTGGCGGAGGACCTCCGCGCCTACGGCTTCCACGCGATCTGGCACGCCGAGGAGCGCTGGCTCGAGGTCGTCCGCCCCGTCGTCGACGGCGAGCCGCTCACCCCCGCAAGCTATCCGGATTACAAGCCCGAGGTCCCCGCCGGGAAGGTCGGCACTCCCGCGCACAACATCCTTGCGACGGACATCGTGACGACCATCGCGGGCGACAGGGTCGAGAGCTGGAACATCAACGGCGAGACCTGCATCCTCTTCCGCGATCTCGAGTGCTACGGCGAGATCGGCTTCGATCCCGAGGAGCGGCTGGCTGTGTACGAAACGATGCCCTATAAGGTCCTCGCGGGCGGTCACGCGGTCGAGCAGCAGCCTGTCAAACAGTGGGACGCCGACGCGCGGATAACGGACGGCAGCATGACGGTCATTTTCACCGTCGGGGAGGAGCCCTCCATGTCCTCCTTCTTCGGCACGGACAAGTCCGACGCGCTCGATCTGTTCTGGAATGTTGATACCGATCCCGTCTCCAAAGTATGGCTTGCTTTTTATCCCGATCAGTTCCGGACGCAGAAGACGCTGCGCGAAAAGCTCTTCGACACGCTCTCCGCCCTTCCGATCCCCTCCATGACGGAAACCATCGACTGCACCAACACCACCGAGGTGCGCACCGCGGTCGCCGGGGTCTTCTGGGTGACGCTGAACGGCAAGACCGTGAGCGGCGATCTCTTCCGGTCGCAGGGGAACGGGCATGTCGATTTCACCTTCCTCTTTGACAAGGGCTTTGCCGTGAACCCCGGCGATGTGATCACGGTCACGGTCTCCACGGGTGACGTCGAGCAGGTTCCGCAGACGGGAACGGTCCCGGAGAACGCGTCGGCGGAAGAGGTGATGAACCTGTTGAAGAATCGGTTTCTCTACCACGAGGTCGAGACCGTCGAAAACGATTACTGCTATGTGATCCGCGGGTATTTTTCTGGTACATCGAGCGGAAACGCGAATGACATTTTCGTCGTCTATAAGACCGGGGAAATGAAAGATCTGACCGCTTCCGTCTGGCCGACTTTTCAGGCGGTCGACAGCCTGAAATTCGGCGACGACCCGAAACTCCTGATCGTTTCGGGCAAGGTCTTGTCGGCGGACAGGGAGGACCTCATCGCCTCCCGCCTCGAAGTGAATCTGGAAACCGGAGAAACCAAAAAGCTGCCGTAACGCCGTGCGAAGTCCGCGGATAGAATCACAATAAAGCACCCCCGCACCTGTCAGACAGGCCCGCGGGGGTGTTTCCGTATCGATTTCGTTTACGCGTTGTGCACCTTCACGAGCACGGTGCTGTACAGCCCGAGATCGAGACGCAGCTCGAACGCGTCGGCGGAGAAGTACTGCGTGTTGAGGTGCGTCAGATCGTGCTCCGCGTCGAGGAGGTAGACCTCTGCCGCGACGGAGCCGTCAAAGCCCTCGAACCGCAGAGCGATCTCTTTCGCCGGGGCGTCGCCGCGGTCGCAGTAGTTCGTCAGCATCACCGCCGCAGCCTCGCCGTCCGTCGCCGCGCAGGAATAGACATCCCCGTCCGCGCTCTCCGTCGGGATCCACGTGCCGAGCGCGCGCAGATCGCGGAACGCGGCGAAGGGATAATACCCCTTGAGCGGGCGGTAGGTCTCCGCCTCGAAGAGCCCGTTCATGACGCAGGGCCGCGCGTCGTAGTACATCAGCATGTCGAGCGGCAGGGCCTGCCCCGTGCACATGGCCGCGGCGATGAAGGACGAGCCCTTCAGGTTTCGCTCCGTCCGGAGGGAATATACCCAATCCTCGCCGAGCCACCCGCGGATGTAGTTCCATTCGTTGAGGATCGTCTCGACGCCCCCGAGGCCCCGCCGGTCGAGCTCCCTCCGCGCCGTCCTGATCGCCTCGGCAAGGCTCTCGATGTGGCTCTCATACCAATGATACGAATAGAAATCGAAGGGCACGCCGTCCTGCGCGATCCGGTCGAGGAAGGCGTTTTTGAACGGCGTCGGCCACGGCCCGGTGAAGGCAGGCCCGCCGATCTTCAGATCGGGGAAACAGGATTTGAGGTGCTTGGCCGTCGTGACGTACAGCTCGATGAACGCCTCGTCCGTCCCCTGCCAGCAGGGATTCGACCCGTCGGCGTTGCGGCAGTCCGGCTCGTTCCAGATCTCCCAGTATTCGATCCCGTACCGGAAGCCGTTCGCCCAGCCCTCGTTGTAGTGCCGGATGATGTGCTCGCAGATCCGCGCCCATTTCCCGAAGTCCTTGGGAGGGTACGTCCCGAACTTGTACCCGTGCTCGATGGACGCGCCGAGGCGGTAGAAGATTTTCGTCCCGGCAGCGAGGGTGGTCCCGAGATACCAGTCCGTCGGCTCGAAGATGTAGGACGCGGGGTCGTTCTCATCCGCCGAGAAGTCCCGGAAGATGCGGTGCACGTCGACGGTGTGCTC